>Ga0308000_10001081_pt1 | contig 11051 bp, 7 predicted proteins | sample Neamet3_FD_203877 | JGI IMG/M metagenome (GOLD analysis project Ga0308000, IMG submission 203877) | Marine microbial communities from water near the shore, Antarctic Ocean - #3 | ecosystem: Environmental > Aquatic > Marine > Unclassified | place: Southern Ocean | collected 2014-06-04 | reverse complement strand
TTTTATACACTTCTTTGCCGGAGGCTTTGTTCCAAGACGCAGTTGGAAGAAATGTAGCTATCTCCCACTCAGGTGCGTGTACTTTTGCTAATCGACTTTTTAAATGTTTTTTAAGATAGTGTTTAATAGTAGGTTTGTAGTACTTCATATTGCTTGCTGCTTTTACAGTAGAATAAGTGACGTTGAAATCATCTTCTGATGCCGTTGTCATTAATGCATCTAAAAATTTAGCTCTAAGAGTTGGAGGTAAATAATGTAGATTCATTCCTAAAAAACCTCCCTTTGCTTTACCGATAATAATCACAAGCGGAAAAGAATCATAAAACGGTAGTGTGTCTTTATGTTTAGGATCATAGAAAAACATACACATTTTACCAATATCAGTATTATTATTAAGTGTTAACTCTTCCTCTTGCATTAACTCACCTTGATTAATTCTACGAAATTCTTTTCCTCGCATAGTACTTATTTTTTTACGGAACCATTCGCGCGACTCTTTGGTGCGAGGAGTAATCCCTGCACGAAAAGCTTCTAATTCTAGTTTTTTAAATATCTCTGTCATGACTCTATTTATACTTTTTTCTTAGGTTTCTTCATTGGAGGTAGTGGTTTTAAACTTTTGCCTTTTGGCCTTATTCCCATTTTATCAAGAGTATTTTCGGTCCATATTTGAAATTCCCAATTACGATCAGTTGCGTAGTTTTTTGCAGCTTTCCATTTATTCATATTCTTTACATAAGTCAATCCTTCAGTAATATAACGTTTTGTTTTTTTACCTGGATTTTTCGGAGGTCGTGTTTCTTTATCTGGTTTAATCTCAACCAACACAGTTTTTTTATTCTTAAATGTAATTTTAAGATCAACAAAATACCTATGATATTTTCGGTCAACTTCATACAAATATGGCACCACGACTTCTTCACTTGACCATGATTCAACATCGCTTTGCTCGTCGCACCATTTAAAACAATGTCTTTCCCACATCGATCTATACACTATTTTAGTGTAGTCTCCTCTATATTTCTTTGGATTTTTAGGTTTGTATTTACCAGAATATGTTTTCATGTTTTCCCATATAAATATAACTAACAGAATTTAACTATATTTATTAGGAAAACATATGACATTAGAGGCGAATGCTACCACCACCGCTAATTTTCAACAAGCAGCAAAGCAGCAGTTGCAATTTCCTAGAGAAAACGTGACTGACTTCAAAGCGTATATAAGATTTCAGCCCATTATGACTACTCCACCAGCTTTAGGTGAAAATAGTAGAATAGGAGATCTGATATTGCGTACCATAGATAATGTTGTCACCGGCAACACGGGGGCCATTGGCACGGACAACGCAGCGCTTAATGCCCCTGACGGAAATGGCAATCACCTTGAAAAATCTAAAAGAAATCCGTCTAAACAAAGATGTGTTTTATATATGCCGTCTTCTTTTAATATGCAAGATGGTGTTTCTTATTCAACCCCGGCGTTAGGTATATTAGGGCAGTCAATGAAGGAAGGAATTGAAGGCGGTAGTGGCATTATAGATGGTGGTTTGTCAGCTGCTACAGATGGTTTAAAAAATCTAATTGCCGGAGTAACTGGTGGGATGGGTCAAGATGCTGCAAGACTCGCTGCAGCTAGACTTACACAGTCATTAACTCAAAATAGTTTTGCGGATGGAGCAGTACGAAGTGCGTTAAAAACGTCAGCACATCCAAATATTGCATTATTGTTTGACAAACCAGAATTACGAACATTTAGATTTCAATTTAAAATGCAGCCGACTACTGAAGAAGAAGCAATAGAAATAGAGAAGATCGTCAAATTTTTTAGAACTGAATTGTATCCTGAGTCATTTGGCATATCTGGCTCGAATACTAGTAATGGAGAGACGTCGGAATATGAAGTTAAAGCTGGGTATAAATTTCCAAATGAAATCCAAATTTCATTACATTATGATCTAGATAGAAATACACGATCTGACGTTTCTAGCGCACAGGGTTATACCAAATCCCAATGGTTTAGATTTAAGCCGTGTTATTTAAGATCAGTTAATGCAACATATAACACAAGTAATACTAATAGTTTTTATAAAGGCGGTTATTTTCAAGAAACAACATTAGACCTAAGTTTCCAAGAAAATGAGTTAATGGATAAAAATGCTGTTAAAGAGGGATTCTAATGTCATATTTTCAATCATATCCAGTTGTATCATATCAATTTGGCGGTGGTGATAACGGAATATCAGCTGTTCAAAATATATCGGCATATGCTGACATAATTGATAAATTTAAAAATAGCTCTCAAAGTTATTTGTTATACGATATTATAGAAGGTGACAGACCTGATGTTGTGTCATATAATTTATATGGTAGTGATAATTATTACTGGACATTTTATTTAATGAATGATAATTTAAGAAGGCAGGGATGGCCTTTAAGTCATAGTGAAACGGTCGACCTAGCAAAAGAATCTTATCCACATACAACTCTTGTTTTTCGTACCGATGATAATGGTGTCGGTCATGTAGGTCATTCGGATGCAGCACAAAATCTTGTTAGAATATTTAAGATAGGTTCTAAATTAGAAGGCGCACTTAGTGGTGCAACCGGAACTGTTGTTCGTAAAGATTTAGATTTAGGACAAGTAATTATTAGTGGATCGACTGGTGTATGGCAAAATGGTGAAGCAGTGTATTTTAACAGAATAGTTGAAGATCCACTGGCACTTTTAGATCCATCCAATACCGCGCAATATGAAGGTATTACCACTTATGAAAACGCTAGGTTAAAAACAAACTCATTAGAATATTTAAGTGCACATCATTATGAAGATGCATCCGGAGATTGGATAGACGTAGATCCTAATAGTGAAGCTCAATCATCGCTTATTACTGAAAAAACACACCTAGACTTTATTGACGAAGAAAATGCTAAATTAAAAAGAATAAAAATATTAAAGCCTAGTATCGTTAGGCAAGTAGCTCAAACCTTTTCGACTGTCATAGGCGGATAATAAACTATGTATGAACAGAATAAAATCATTAACCCAGTTTCATATGATATTCAATCAGTGATACTTACTGCAGATCGTTGGTCTGAGTGGGATGATGACGCTGGTTATGATATTAGTCGTTTTATTTCTGACATAATATTTTATGAAAATTTAGATTTACCATATCTAACTGCGGCAATGTCGTTTTTAGATAATCAAAGTCTTTCGGATAAATTAAATTTCACCGGCACAGAACGTGTTGAAATAAAAATTATGACAGACGAAGAGCAAATAGATAAGCAACTTTCTATTACTAAACATTTCATTATAACAGAAGTAATGTCATCTGAAAAAGTCGGTGATAATAATGAAATGGTATCTTTACATATGATAGAAGAGAGAGCATATCAGTCTAAAGTAACCTCAGTTAATAAATCTTTTAAAAAAATTAATGCTCACAGAGGATCAGCAGATGCTTTTGCTGGAAATCCTATTGATGTAATTCAAGCATTGCTCAGAACTTTAGATCGATCGACCGCATCTGGTGGGTATTTTTTAGATAACAAGTTAATGTACGATAAAAATGATGATCAGCTTCCTATCTTTGATGGTGAATTAAATATTATAATTCCTAATCTTCCGGCTGTCGATGCAATTAGTTGGATTTCTCGAAGATGTGCTACATCGAGCGGCATGCCGTTTTACACATTTGCATCAATGGGTGACGATAGAATACGATTTGTTAGTTTAGAAGCTATGCTTAAGATGAATCCCATTAACGAATTACATATGCCTTACACATATTCTTATCAGTTACTATCTGAAGCTCAAACCGTTCCTAATGGTGTTAAATCATATATAATATCTGATTTTACGAATACCGGAAGTGATAATCAATTAATATACACAGCTTCCGGACTAGGGACTTCTACACATAGTTTTATTGATACATACTCTGGGGAAATCAGTACTGTAAATTTTGATCCCGTGCGAATGTTTGATCATTTACATGATCAAAATATTTTAAGTACAAGAGATTTACCAGTCTATGATGGAAAATTAAGATTTGGTAGTAGAAATATTGCGGAAATAAATGGAGAAACAAGAACTAATATATCGACATCAAAAACATTTAGTAATACAAAAAGAGGTGTTGATGATAAAAAGAGAAGTTATAATGAAGTAGGTGATACAAGTCACCATGCATTAAAAGTTGAATCCAGCGCAGCTAGAGCATTTTTAACAAAATCTGGTTTAATGATAAAAGTACCAGGTAGAAACTTTTTGGCGAAAAATAGCAATCTCACAATAGGAAACAAAATTTCTGTTGAATTTAAAAAGAACATAGTGCAATCGCCGCAAGAAGGTGTGAATCATGCAGGAGACTTGTTAGATCTTAAGAGATCTGGTGAATATATAATTTATGGTGCAGAACATACTTTTAGTGTGGATGACGGTTATTCGGTCGGGCTGAATTTAGTAAGATTAGCTTTACAAAAAAGATAAGGGTTTAAATATGGCATACTATTGGGGAGATGATCCACGATTTTTCTTAGGAAGAGTTGTCAGTAATAGTGATTTATCTCAAATGGGCAGATACCAAATTCGAATCTTTGGCATTCATGATAATGAAGCTGATATTCCTAATGAGGATTTACCTTGGGCTCAAGTGGTAATACCAACTACTGAGCAAGGTATTGGTGGTGTAGGAGCTAATCCGCAGATATCACAGAACGCGATGGTTTATGGAATGTTTTTAGATGGAAAGCTTTCTCAAGTACCGCTAATTATAGGATCTATTACAACCATACAAGCGCCATCAAGTGTACAAACAATGGATCCATCTTTAAGGGCAAATGGATCTGTTAACAGATATGGCGGTGTTGCAGGATCTTATGTAAAAGAAATATCTGCACAAGGCGAATCTGATTTTTTAGGCCCGCAAGAAGTAACGCCGGACGGCGAGACTATCATTACTGATGCAAAAAATATGGTCGGATCAAACACTGAAGAAAAAATATATAATGCATTATTATCAGGTGGCTTAAGTGCATCGGCAGTTTGTGGTTTAATGGGAAACTTTGCATATGAATCTGGACCTGCCGCTAGTTCAAAAACGACATGGCCTCCCAATCCAAATGGTAAAAACTTCATAAAAGGTGGTCCTTGGAATTTAGCAATTAATCCATCAGATAGAGGTATGCCAGCATTTGGCCTTGCTCAGTGGAGAAATGATAGATGGCAGTCAGATAATCATCCTGGAAAGGGAATAGTGCCATGGGCTGAATCTAACGGATTAAGTTGGCGCGCGCTATCTACTCAATGCAGATGGGTGATATATGAATTAAGTGTTGGAGAAAGTGGCGCTGGGGCTAAATTAAGAGAGGCTACAAATCCAGCTGACGCAGCATATATTGTATGTAGATATTACGAGAGGCCGCAAAACGGAAAATATAATTGGGGAGGCAAAGCGCCAAGTCCTCTTATGAGATCGACAAATACTTCGTATTGTACAGCTTTAGGCGGTGCAAAGCCTTATAAAAAATCAAGAAGTCTAGAAGAAAGAATAAAGGCAGCAAATGGATATTGGAATAGATACGTTGTTGGTACTTCAACAAGTGGGGGAGCTGGATAAATGAATCTTACTGATTTAAATAACAAATTAAGTTCTATTAATAAAGTTGTAGACTATAAAAAATTAAAGAATACTTTATCAGATGCTGCGGATTTATCAAAATCTTTAACAGCAAATGATTTTGCTTCAATTCTTCCTGGAGCCTCTATTAACGGAATTAAGTCATTATCAGATGCAATACCAGTCAAAGATACTATTGCAAATTTTCCATTACCACAAATTGTTACACTAACCCCCGAGATGCCAGGACTTAGAGATAAGATGGTTAAAGCATTGACCGATGATGAGAAAGAGATTTTAGGGCAGATGGGTGGTCCAGTTTTTATTAATCCAGTCACTGGCGCAACCGTTACGCCAAAAACGTTAAATACAACATTAGTAAATGGCGTAAAAAAAGCAAATATATTAGCAGCAAGTCCAGCGTCAATACAATCTAATATTAAAAGTATTACAGCTGAATTGCCAGATTTTGATGGCATTATGAAAGATTTAATTCCTTTAGATTTACAAGGCATCGCGCAAGGAGCATTAGGATCGGTTGCAAATTTAGAATCTGTTGCTAAAGAACTAGGTGCAGACTTAACAAAATCGGTCACGTCATTAACTGATATTCCAAAGCAATTAAAAACAATAGCAAAAGGTGGTGTAGGAGGTTTAGCTAGTGTTTTTATTGGTGATGTGGATAAAGCATTAAGTAACGCTTCATCGGCTTTTGGTTCATCGATTGAAATTGATAACGTATCTAATCTAGGACTTTTGCAAGACGCTAAATTATCTGTTGAAAATCATTTAGAACAAAGTGTCAACTCAGTCACTGGTAATTTATTAAATACTTCACAAAAAGCTAGTGTTATACAGAATCTAAAGTTACAAAAATTTGATACTGCTATTAACGAAATACAAAAAATAGCATCTTTAAAAACAGGACTAACAAATGCTGCGGATGCTACGCAAGAAGCATTAGGTATAAGTCAGGATAGACTTGAAACATTAATCCAATCGCAGACTTGCGATTTGTCTTCTAATATTTCTTTTAATGATGTAGCTGCCTCGGCAACCGCTGCTACATCTTACATTTCAGAAATAGGTAATCACGCAGTATCGTGGAATGGTGCTAATACTGCTGTCTCGACAAACTATGCTATAAATATCACTGATGGTGATTACCAGTTTGCAAGAGTTATTACTCTTGAAGAATTAGTCGCTGAATTTAATAGTGTTAAAAGGGAAGTAACTGAAGTAGTTGTACATTGGACTGAGCATTTCTTAGATCAGCCACACGCTGGTGCTAGAGAGGTTCATGCAATCGCTAATGATATGAATTTAGAAGGATGCAACTATCACTATATTATAAAAAAGAATGGAAATATAGAAAGAGGTCGACCAGTTGAAATTCCTGGTCAGCATGCAGAAGATCACGATGAGTTTACAATAGCTGTAGCATTTATTGGTGGAATGAATTCGTATTCAACGCAAGATCCTACTACGTTTGAATTTGGTCCGGAAAGCATAACCCCAATTCAATACGAATCGTTAGATTATTTATTAAAAGCTTTTTATACAATTTGGCCAGGTGGGCAAGCATTTGGCCATAATGAAATTAGTCCAGAATGGGCCCATGATCCTGGATTTTCAGTTTCCGATTATGTTGAGAATAAATTTAATAAAGTTAATGCTATAATACCATCTAACGGATCTGTTTCACCTGATGTCTTAGTGGCGGAGCCTCCTACAACGCAAGGTGCAAGTGCATATAATGGATTTGAAAATGAAAAAGTTGACGCATTTGCTGCTCCTCCTAAAAATGCGATAGAAGCAGTGCAAGAGGTATTACCCGATCCGCCGGCTCCAATAAATGCTAATCCTAATGAGGATGCAGCAATATTACGTGGAGATGTGGCTGATGCACATACAGCTATAAAGAACGAAGTTCAAAAACAACTTGAGTTTGAAAAGCAATTGAAGATGATGGCTGGAGATTTAGAGATTGACGACGCTGTTGAACAAGTTACGGCGGGTGTTAATAATGCCGTTCAAAACACTGATGTGCTTGCATTATCATCTGAGACTCTAGTTGGCCCTGCAGAGAAGCTATTAGCAAAAGTTAAAAGCGAAGGCTCGGATGTATTTGGCAGAGTTAAAGATACATCATCAAGTGCAAAGACATTCTATCAAGATCTCAGTGGTGATGTATATATTGAAGAAACAAATAAAGACCTCCTTGATAATCTAAAGACTCTCGAGCCAGGGCTTAGTTCAATAGAACGAACATTAAAAGCAACAGACTTACGTAAATATAGTAGCGCAACCGATAGTTGGGTTATAGTGAAAGCAGGGGAAAAATAAATGAGTGTAGTACCTGGAGAAATACGTCAGCGATATGAACAAAACCGAGGTAATGCTGAAGCCGGGCAGGTTTCAGGCGGATTTAATTCTCCGGCGGGTGACATACCAAGACAAGATTATTGGTATCAACCGGGCACGAGTAAGGCCGCCCGGGGATCAGAAGAAATCAATTTAAATTATGAAGGTCTATCGCTAGATAAACAGAGTCTAGACTTAATGCATAAGGTTTCTACACAATATCCTGAAGGATATGTCCGTGTAAGTGGAACAGGTGATCCTACTACTAGTCATAGTGTAGTGTATGACGACACTAGAGGCGGTGAAAGAATATGTTACAGACACTCGTCTGGTTCTGGTATTGACATGAAGCCTGACGGATCTATTGTTATTGTATCAAGAAATAACAAAGTAGATCTCACAACCGGCAATCACCATGTAATCGTTGAAGCAAATGGTACTATGGTTTATCGCGGTGATGTTAATATGAAAGTTGAAGGTGATTATAATCTTGACGTTGGAGGTAACTACAATATAAAGATTGGCGGCAACTGGAATCTAAATGTATTAGGTGCATATTCAAAAAGAGTCATTGGCGCATTTATAGAATCTATTGGTAAAGGTAAATTCGTAACAGTCCTTGGGGATTTAACGCAAACTTTATTAGGTAAAGTATCTGAATCAATTAAGGGAAATCATAGCTTAATAGTAAAAGGTGAAGGCGATTATAATTATGGCCAAGATGTAGTTGTAACATCTGAAGTAGAAGTTAGTATGTCTGCACCAAGCATCAATGCAGTTGCACAAGATATGACGCTTACGGGTAATACCGGAACTATTGGTGGTGAGAATATCGTAATGTATAATTACAATATGTACACGGGCCATTCAATAAATGCAATTGATACTGTTACCACAAAAAGTATGTATGCTACTGATACTTTGAATTCACAAACAATAACCGGAACAAGAATCAATTCAACATCTATGCATGCAACAACTTTCCATGGTGACTTAACTGGAATGGCCGATCAAGCAATTTCTGCTGATACTGCAAATGTTGGTCCGACCCTCGGCAGTGCGGCTGGATTTACAAATGATAATACTACGGCAGATGCTGTAGATGCGACTGCAGCAAATACTACAAAGGGTCCAAAGAAATGGCCAATTGATGCTGCGGATGATTATGGTCCTACTGGAAGAGACGATCAAAAACCAGTTCCAACCGAAGTTACTACTAAGCTATGGTTGGAAAATGGTGTTGCGATGATTCAGCCAGTAACAGTCGATGATGATGACGGAATTAAAAATGATCAAGATTTAACTAACTCAACTGCCGGAGTAACACATAGGCCCTTAACGGTTAATGAAGTAAGAACAAAATTAAGAGTGAAAGCTAACAGAAATAACACTGCATTTACACAGAAAATGATTGAGCAAGGAGTGTTAGATCCTTCATACACTGAAAAAACTCCGGCTTTTGTTGGTAGAATAGTAAGTGATAAGCCACAGGCTAGATTAGGTCAAACTATCATAGGGCAAAAAGATGTAGCACTTACAAATATTAGATACCAACCTGCAGATACTCGTCAGAAAACCCAAGTAAAAATAGTTATACCTGAGAGCCAATATAATCCAAATAATTTCTCTAAAGTTACAATGGGCACGCTCATCGGAAATGGATGGCCAATATCTAAATTTATGGATGAAGGACAGAATTTAAATCATTTGGATTTAATACAACGTAAACAATTAGCAAGAAATTTAACTGCTATGGTTAAAATCTTGCAAATCGCAAAGATACCAGCATTTATGAAAGGTTATAATCCGGTTATTAAATTCGGTGTATCAAAAATAGGGGATAATGAGCATCCTCCAGTTAATAGCTTTTCTGACTTTGCTTCTACAGGTAGAGCAATAGGTTTTGAAGTAGTCAATTCAGCAACTGGAGAAATATCTTTGGATGCCACATATGATTTAGTATGCTACTTAAAAGATAATTGTGAATACAGAAAACTGGTATTGTCATATGATACAATGGGACCGAGTGGTAATGAAACGGGAGAATCTGCAGCACTTCATGCTTTGATATTAGTATCAATTCCTGAAATTCCAGAAGATTTTAAAGCATCGTTTAAAATGAAAATTGCAACTTCACATAATTATGAAGTTCAATCTAATTCAGATTTTGTAGAATCACTAGAAGAGGAAGCCATTGCGTTACCGGAGTCTAATCCAGATGAACCAGAAATCACAATAGACGGTTTAGTGGACGTTATGACTAAAAAAGGATACACAGCAAAAGTTGCGCAACCTGTATATGATAAGTTTCAGAATTTTATTAATGATTTGGAAGCAGCTGGATATACTATTGAGAATATTAGTGGATATAGTCGAACTAAGCAATCTTATGGAAAAGATTATAAAGGTACAGATATATGGTCTGCTCAAGCTTCAGGATTAGCTATAATAATAGATCCACATAAAAATACCAGCGGAAGTGGCAGAAATCCCCCTAAAAATATTTTACCAGCCGGCGTAGTAAAAATAGCTCGGAAATATGGAATAGTTTGGGGAGGAGGTGGATCAAATTCAGCTAAAACTGGATTAAAAAATACTTCGCATTTTAGTGCATTGTATGCCGATGGGGGAAGCATAAAATATCCTCGATCAAACAAGGTTTACAAAACTTCAGTATCTGAACAAAAAATTAAAAAGGTCGTTGAAAAGAAAACATCACCGCCTGTTTCATCTGGATATGAATTTATTGCTATGAAAGAAGATATAGAATTATATGGAGCGCCGCAGTATTCTCACCTTCCGGAATGGGATCATTTAGGTTATATGAATGCTGTAGACAATGGTCAATATCCAGCTGGTACACAATTTAAAGTAAGGCATTTATATCCAAACAATCATCTTATCATATATCAAGTATGGCAAGCTTTCTTTGGTGGAGAAAAACAAGGTTGGTCTATGGTAGACATAACCGATCCTACTGATGTCGCCCGATATGAAGAATTGGCTAGTAATAACAGCTTTGCTGGATACAAATGGTTAAAGAGTTGATAATAAGAATATA
>Ga0308000_10001080_pt1 | contig 11056 bp, 9 predicted proteins | sample Neamet3_FD_203877 | JGI IMG/M metagenome (GOLD analysis project Ga0308000, IMG submission 203877) | Marine microbial communities from water near the shore, Antarctic Ocean - #3 | ecosystem: Environmental > Aquatic > Marine > Unclassified | place: Southern Ocean | collected 2014-06-04 | reverse complement strand
CGAACTCGCCAACTCCCCCACCCAACCCATCAACACCATCGCCCCCGAGCTCTTCGGCCTTCCCAAAGGCGAACTCCTCATCGGCGACATGAACCAGCCCCACCTCGTCCGCTTCCTCTCGGAAGAAGTCGATGGCACCGTCCAAGGCACCTTGATCCCCTTCCTCTTCAGCCCCTCCCTCGGAATCGGAAACCACCGCCTCACCTTCGATAAAAGCGGCAATCTCTGGATCGGAAAAACCCACATCAAATGGGCCGGCGACGAAGGCCTTAAAAAAATCACCTGGAACAAAAAACACCCCCTCCTCGCCACCGGAGTCAGCCTCAAAAAAGACGGTTTCAAAATCACCTTCAACCGCCCCCTCAAAGAGGCTCCCAAGCTCAAGCTCTCTCGCCACACCTACCACTACCACGAGGCCTACGGCTCTCCCAAAGTCGACCTCAAGAATGTCGACCCCACCAATTCCCAGCTCTCATCCGATGGTAAAACCCTCACCATCACCCTCCCGGAGATCACCGCACGCCGCCTCTACACCATCGAGCTCAAAGGCGCCACCGACACTCAAGGTCTCCCCCTCATGGGCGACATCCTCCGCTACAACGTCGTCAAAACCCGCCCCAAATAAGGAAAGCTCATCAAATCTCCGCTGCCCCGCGTGAGCCCCCCCAACCAAGTAAAGGAGTCGTGGCGCCCTCGCCGCTTATCAACCACGTCTCGTCCGCCGCCGCCGCCCGAAGGGCGCAGGAGGAAGCCGTCAAGCGAAGAAAGAAGCCCCTCAACCATCTCCCCACCCAAAAATAAAATTCCCTGCAGTCTGCGTGCATGGCTTCGTTACCGGAAGGTTCGATGATGGCGCAGGGAGCGCAAAAGTCTATTTTGGGAAATTAGTCCAAATTGAGATCAGGGATGAGTTTCAAACTGATCTCGAATATCTGCGAGTATTTTCGGTGAGCTTGGCTGTCGCTGGAGGAACGCATAAAAAAGGTCCAGTTTTGTTAGGATGTGGATATCTGGAATTTGGTGAGAGAAAGGACTGGTCAGAGTTGGTTTTGTGAAATCCCTGAAGTCTGCTGCTTCACGCAGAAGTCGTCCATCGGTACCTAATTACCGAAGACTTCGGCGGGGTGGGTGAAGTGGTAACGCCAGACCAGTTCGTGTAATAGAAAGTAATCCTATCTTAGCCCGGAAACCGTGCTAGAAGGCGCTCTTACCAGCTCTTCTTGGTGGGGACTCCTCGTTTTATTTCAGCCCCTTCCGGCTGGCACGATCCTGTCGCCTCCTCCGAGCTCTAGATTGAGGAGTCACGATGTCGAAAAAAAAACAATCCCAGGCACCGTCGATTTTCTTCGACGAATTTGCGGTCACCCCACCCGTCACCAAGGCAGCCAAGCCTTACTTGCCGCCCAAAAAGGCTCTCTTGGAAACTGCCATCGTCTATTGCGAGGACAACTTCGGAGGGATTGATGGAAAGACCGCCAACGGGCTCGTTCGTCATTCGGAGAAATACAAAATCCTCTCCATCATCGACAGCGAAAAGTCCGGGCAGGATGCCGGACAAGTCCTCGACGGAAAACCGAACGGAATTCCAATCTTCGAAAACCTTAAGGAGGCCCTCGCGGACGCTGGTCGCCTCCCGAAAAATTTCATTTTCGGAATCAGCCCGGCCAGTGGGATGCTTTCATCCATCGAGAGACGACTTTTGCTGGAAGCAATCAAGCAGGGCATGAACATTATCAACGGACTCCACGAGTTCCTAAACGATGACCCTGAATTTGCCGCCGCTAGCGCTCGTTCCCAAGTGATCATTCGTGACGTGCGAAAACCCCGAGCCAAAAAAGATCTCAGAGTTTTCAGCGGTCGCATTGAAGACGTCACCTGCCCACGCATTGCCGTGCTTGGCACTGACTGCGCCATCGGCAAACGCACCACCGCCACCGTCATGGCCGCCGCACTCAAGGAACGCGGAATCAATGCCGTCATAATTGGCACCGGCCAAACAGGATTGATCCAAGGGGCTCGCTATGGGCTCCCTCTCGATGCGATTCCTTCTAAGTTTTGTGCAGGAGAGCTAGAGGCCACCATCATCGAAGCCTTCGAAAACGAAGATCCCGATGTTATCCTGATCGAGGGACAAAGTGCCTTGAGCCATCCCGCTTATTCCAGTTCCAGCTTCATCCTTCGTGGAAGTTGTCCTCAAGGCGTCGTGCTCCAGCACGCTCCGGGACGAAAGCATCGCTGCCACTTCGAAAGCATGCCAATGCCCACTCCTGCCTTCGAAATCAACCTCATCGAGACCTTTGCCGAAACGAAAGTCATCGGTCTCACCCTCAACCACGAGAACATGGCGGACGACGAAGTTTCAGCGGCCATCACAGGCTACGAGGAGGAATTTGGAATTCCTTCCACCGATTCGCTCTCCCGCTCTCCGGAACGTTTGGTCGAAATGGTGCTCTCCGCCTTCCCTCAGGTCGGGGCGTAGCATCATCAATCGAAAGCCCAAGAAGGTCATGCCCTAACCTCCAGACCCATGACCAAATTCCCCCACAAAATCCTCGCTCTCATTTTTGGAGCAATCCTCTCGCTGGCCTCCGCCGCGGAGCGCCCCAATATCATCCTCATCATGACCGATGACCAAGGCTGGGGAGAAACCAGTTACAACGGTCACTCCGTCCTCAAAACTCCGCACCTCGATGCCATGGCCGCCAATGGCCTGCGCTTCGACCGCTTCTACGCCGGCGCTCCCGTCTGCTCGCCCACCCGCGCTTCCGTCCTCACCGGTCGCGCCAATGACCGCTGCGGCGTCCCCAGCCACGGCCACGCCCTCCGGCTCCCAGAAAAGACTCTCGCATCCGCCCTTAAAAAGGCGGGCTATGCCACCGGCCACTTCGGCAAATGGCACCTCAATGCCCTCCGGGGCCCCGGCGTCCCTGTCCTGGCCGACGACCCCTACGGCCCCTCCGCCTTTGGCTTCGATACCTGGCTCACCGTCACAAACTTTTTCGACCTCGATCCCGTCCTTGGGGCTCAGGATGGCATCCACTCCTTCAAGGGTGACTCCTCCGCTGTCATCGTCGACGAAGCGGTAAAATTCATCACCACCCAGAAGGAAAAGAACTCTCCCTTCCTCGCCGTCATCTGGGATGGCTCCCCCCACAGTCCCTTCCGCGCAAGCCCCGCTGACATCGCCCCTTTCAAGGACCTCGATCAAACAAGCCAACACCACTACGGCGAGCTCGTGGCCTTCGACCGCGCCGTCGGCAAACTACGAAATTCTCTCCGCGACCTCAAAATCGCCGACAACACCCTCCTCTGGTTTTGCAGCGACAACGGAGGCTTAAACAAAATTACGCCCGAAACCGTAGGCGGACTTCGGGGCCACAAATCAGACCTCTGGGAAGGCGGCATCCGCGTCCCCGCCATCATCGAGTGGCCCGCTAAAATCAAGCCACGCCTCACGAGGTATCCCGCGTCCACCATGGACATCTTCCCCACCTTGGCTGACCTCCTTGCTCTCCCTGACGACGCCCTCCTCAAACCCGTCGATGGCCAAAGCTTGAAGCCCCTCTTCAAAGAAGAGTTCACCGCACGAGCTTCTGCCATCCCCTTTCACTTCATCGGAAAAGGCGCCCTCATCGACAATGATTTCAAACTCATTTCCACCAATCTCAAAAAGAACACCTTCGCCCTCTATCATCTAAAAAAAGACCCCGCTGAGACCACCGATATCTCCGCTCGCCATCCCGAGCGCTTCGCTAAAATGAAACGCCAATATCTTCAATGGCACACCTCCGTCCAAGCCAGCATCGAAGGCAATGACTACCCCGACGATTTTGATCCCACCTCAGCAGCCAAGTCCGGATGGTGGATCAACTCCCCCCGCTACCAGCCCTTCCTCAAAAAGTGGAAACGGATCTCCGGATTGGAGGAAATAATAAAAGGAGCCGAACGCCGCGCAAAGCCCAAGAAAAAGAAATAAGCCCCTGCCACGCCGCACCCCCCGGTTCGCAGTGTAGCTGAAATACCCCAGGGGGGCTTTAGGCGAACATCCCTCAATCAACCAGGCCCCCAAAATAGAATCTGCGTCAATCTGCGGACAAAACTCCCCAAGCAAGATTCGCCTCATTCGCAAGATTTGCGTTCTCAAAAATCGCACTCCGGTCCTCCCCTCAACCCACTTGTCGGCCGTCTCGTCCGCCGAAGCTCGCAGAGCAAAGGAGGAAGCCGTTCAAATCTCATCCTTCGTCTTCAGATCTCAAAGTTCATCTAAGGCTTCCAAGGCTCCTCTTCCTGCCCTTTCTTCTTCTGCAGAAAATTCGCATCCACCTCGCCATACCAAGCATGCAACTTCGCACGCATCTCTTTCGCCCGCGCGACATGCTTCCCCTTCACATCGTTAAGTTCACCGATATCATCCTTCAAATTGAAAAGATGCACGCGCCCATCTTCATAGCGCTCCACTAACTTCCAGTTCCCTACCCGAATCGCTCCACCCGGAAACCCACCCTGGTTACTGTAATGCGGATAGTGCCAGTAAAGCGCCTCCCGCTCCAATTCCCCACCTTTGAGCAGCGGTAGCAGATCGACTCCATCAATCTTCCCCTTCACTGTTCCTCCGGCAGCCTTCACAAACGTCGGGAAAAAATCCGTGCTCATTACTGGCACCGCACTCGTCTCCCCCGGCTTCGTCACTCCAGGCCATTTCACAATAAAAGGCTCCCGAATCCCACCTTCGTAAATCCAACCTTTTCCCCCGCGCAGCGGAAGATTGGAAGTCGGTGATCCCTCTGATGTCGAAAGCCCGCCATTGTCCGAGGTAAAGCAAATCACCACCTCATCCTCCAGCCCCAGCTCCTTAACCTTCTTCATCACCTTGCCCACCGCTTGATCCATCGCCTCCACCATCGCGGCATAGACGGCATGCTTTTGCAGAATGCGAACTTTGCGTGGCTTCTTCCCAAGAACCTGCTCTTCATCACTAAATTCCTGTCCGTTAATTTTGGCGGCTTTCTTTTTGTATTTCGCAACAAGGTCCGGCCGTCCGATCAGCGGCGTGTGTACGGAGTAAAACGAAAGCATCGCAAAAAACGGCTTCCCCTTATTCGCCTCCATGAACTTGCACGTTTCTGTCGCCAGACGATCCGGCAAATGCTCCCCATCCGGTCCATCGCTCAAACGAGGATTCCCATACGGCGAAAAATACTTCTTCCCGCCATAAGGGCCACCCGCCTTGAAGCCCCCCGCATTCACATCATATCCCTGATTCTCCGGCCAGAACTCCTCCGTCGGCCCCAAATGCCACTTCCCGGCATAAAAGGTCGCGTATCCCTGCTCCTTCAGAGCCTCTGCAATCGTCACCTCATCAAGATCCATCCGATGGTGAACGCGTGCTGGAGCAAACTTTCCGCTCCGGTTTCCACCGAAAAAATTCGTCGCCTCCTTGCGCGTCGGATACCGCCCCGTCTGAATTCCAAAGCGCGTCGGTGAGCACACCGGATTGGCAGCATAGCCATCGGTAAACTTTAGCCCCTGTTTCGCCAACCGATCAACATTCGGCGTCTCGTAAAAACTCCCCGGGTTGTAGGCCCCAATGTCCATATACCCCAGATCATCGACCACAATCAGGACATACGACTTCCCCTGTAACAAGGCCGTAGCTGCCAACGATAAAAAGAGCGGAATCTTCATCTGCACTTCTACCCCAGAGAGAGCTCTCTCCTTTCAGCTCCAGTCATCCAAAACCCGAAAATACAAAAATGACTTTATTTCAATGCTGGCTCCAGCAGTCCCATCTCCTTCATCCAGCCCGCAGCCTGAGTGGTCCATTCTCCCACGCGCTCCGGAATTTTCTTCATTCCATATCCATGCCCACCCTTGCCATAAACGTGAAGTTCGCACTGCCGCTTCGCGCGCTGCATCGCGAGGTAGTAGAGGACAGCTCCTTCCACGAATCGTGAATCACCGTGGGCAATGACGACGAACGCCGGAGGCGTTTTCTCATCAACCGAAACCTCGTCGACAAGCTTGTTGGGATCTTCCGCGCTCTTCAAATAAGCCGGATAAATGAGCAGGCTAAAATCAGGAATCGGTGAAGCCTGATCCACCTCTTCCTTTGGAAAAGTGACCGCACCATCCGAAGTCACCACAGCCGCGGTGAGATGACCTCCGGCAGAAAAACCCATGAGCCCAATCCGCTTCGGATCAATCTTCCACTCGCTCGCCCGCGATCTCACCATACTCACCGCCCGCTGCGCGTCCTGCATCGGCGCGTGATGCTTCGTAAGATTCGCCCGACGTGGCACGCGATACTTTAAAAGAACCGCCGTCACCCCCAAGTCATTGAGCCATTCGCAAACATCAGTTCCTTCATGTTTCGAAGCAAGAATTCCATAACCACCACCCGGCGCCACAATAACGGCCGCCCCATTCGCCTTAGCAGCGGGAGCTGGATAAACCGTAATCGTCGGCTTGCTCACATTGGAGGTCCGAGTGATCCCATCGTTGTTCTTGTCCTCAACTTTTTCCGCCCCGACTTTCTGATCCTTCTCTCCCGGGACCTCCCCCTTCCAAAGCGGAAACGTCAGCGGTTCGGAACGGGAAATGAGAGTGGTAATCATGAGAGTGGCAAGAAGGAGTTTCATAACGGGCTAAAGACCATACCACCTTCCCGCGCCTCACCTTACGAGAACAATCTTCCCTCCCTTAATTCGAGAGGATTTATGGATAGCTCAAGGCACCCGACCCACGTAGCCATGGGCTGTAATTCGATGGTCCTTACTACTACTGCTCACCGGTTTGGCCTGGGCGAGAACCTCGACAGAATCAGCCCGAGCGGATCATTCACCATCGGCTCCGAAGAAAAGTCCCTCCTCTCCGGAATTCACCCATCCGGTCTCTATTCCCACTCGCTCAGCGACAAGGATCGCGGCGTGGTCATTTCTCCCCGCATCGAACTGAAAGGCGATGAAGAACTCTGGATGCGCGTCCGCCGAAGCGGCAATTCCATCGCGCGTTATGCGGTGCAAAACTACCCTCGAAACGGCACCGTCTTTCCATCGAGCGACCTCAAGGGCGGAAAGTGGAAGTGGATTCGCCACAATCTAGATTATTGGGAAGGCGACCGCATCCACATCGAACTCAGCACCGCTCAAGATCAAGCAATTCTCGCCAAGAACGACGAACGGTCATGGTTCGGAATCTCCGCCCCTTTTGTGGCGAAGAAAGGAAGCAGCAATCCCTCCGTTCAAGAGCTTCAAAAAATGAGGGAGTTTCTTGGATCGACCTATCGTCAAAAGGACACTCTCCCAACGTTTTTCCGTCGTCTTATCAGCGATGCTCTCGCGGCCTGGGTGAAGGACGAAATGACCGACGCCCAAACCCAAGCTCCGCGAAATGCACGGCAAACCGATGCCGGTTAAAGTGGAACGCACCCAGTTCAATAACAACGGGAAGATTTTCGGGAGCCCTTTTGACTTCAAAAAGTGCGGCCAAAGTGGCTTGGAGATCAGCTCGATGTTTCCCGAAATTCAAAAGTGGTGCGCCGACGATCTCGCCGTCGTCCGCTCCATGACCTCCAAGGTCAACGAACACGCCCGAGGTAACTACGCCTTCCACACCGGCTTCCCCTTCATGGGGCATCCCAGTGCCGGCGCGTGAGTCAGCTACGGCCTTGGAAGCGGAAACCGCAATTTGCCTTCCTTCATCGTCTTGCAAAGCGGTAACACCGTCCCTCCTCACGGAGGAGTGGGCATTTATGGTAATGGCTTTCTACCCGGCCATCATCGCCACCGTCCTCCATCAGCTCGGTCTCGACCACGAAAAACTCACCTTCCTTTACCCCCGGCCGAAACGTCCGCCTCACCGACGTCCACGGAAACGTCTGGAAAGATCTCGTCACATAGCGCCCCGGTTACGCAAAAGTTCCTCCGAAGTCCCATCAATCTGCGGCCAAAAGCTCCACAACCAAACCTACTTCTTCGGAGCCGTCGCCTTCTTATGCGCCTGAAGTTCAGACCACGTCAGCTTCCCATCCTTATTGGAATCGGCAGCCGGGTGTTTTTTGAAATATTTTCCCATCCAAGTCTCCGCCGTTCCCTTCGACTCCGGGATCGACTTGGGAATCCGCTTCAGCAGTTGCTTACGATAAGAAACAAGCGTCGCTTCATGCGCTGAATCCATCGCAAGGTTGGTCCACTCATGCGCATCCTTTGCGACATGGTAGAGTTCCTCCTTACCATTCTCATAGCGAATGTAGCGCCACTCTCGATCGCGCAGCGTGTAGTTCTGCTTCGCGGGATCGTAGTAGTTTGCCCACTGATACATCGCGGTAAGAACCGCCCCGGGCCCCGCCCACTTCCCGTTTGGATCAGCAAGAAGTGGCTTCAACGAGTGACCATCAAGTGGCCGCCCCTTGGCATTCTTCGCGGTATTCGAAGGAAGCCCACAGAGATCAAGCAAGGTCGGGTAAAGATCGATTAAGCTCACCGGTTGCTCACATTTCCCCGGCTTCGTCAGACCAGGTGCCGAGATCACCAAAGGCACGCGAGTGCTCTCCTGCCATAGTGAATTTTTATAGAGGTAATCTTTCTCCCCCATGCCCCAGCCATGATCGGACGTCAGAATGATGACGGTGTTGTCCTTCAGCGGACTCCCCTCAATCGCGTCGAGAATCTCCCCAATGAGATCATCCACTGATGCCACCGAAGCGAGGTAAGCCTGAATAAATTTCTTCAGCGCAAGCTCCCGATCACCGCCATACGATTTAATGAGCTGATCATAAATCTTAGAGCCCCGGTCACCGCTCCGATCATCTTCACTCGAGTTGACCGTATGCTTGAAGGTGTCGTCAACATCACCCCGCTTGATCAAGGGCAGCTCAATTGATTCAAGCGGAAAGCGATCAAAATACTTCTGCGGAACAATCAACGGAGTGTGCGGACGAATGAAGCCCACTCCCATTAGGAAGGGTTTTTCTGAATCAACGAGACTCTTCAAATTCTCGACCGCCCACTTGCCATTCTTTTCATCCGCCGTGAGATCGCGGTCATCCTCGGAGTTGTATTTGAAGTCCTCAAGCTTCCGCCAACTTCCACTCTTCCAGCTAAAAGGAGCCTCCACTTTTCTCAATGGCCCAAAGGAGCCATCAATCGAGTCAAAGTCATCCCGGAACGGAGCCGGAACATCCGGGTGGGCCACATTCTTGCCATCACGATGAGCAAGCGGACTGTAGTCGGAGTCATTTCCATACTCGACCCACTCCTTGCGCTCCCCACTGTGCATGATCTTCCCCGTCCCCAAAGTGTGATAACCATTCTCACGAAAGTGATCCATGAAGGTCCGGGAATTCTTAACGATCGCGTTATCCTGCCACTTTTCAAATCCATAGAGCTGAGAGGTATGCGGGTAGAGCCCAAAGACGAGACTCGCCCGCGAAGGATTACAGATCGGGATATTACAATGCGCCTGGGTAAACGAGACCCCACGATCCATCAGACGCTTCATATTAGGCGTCTTCGCCTGAGGATGCCCCCCAAGTGTTTCGACATAATCGTTGAGATCATCACAAATAATGAGAACGACATTCGGCCGATCCGCACCCAGCGAAAGGAACGGCAAAAACAATAGAGGGAAAAGGAGCTTGGGGGACATAAGAGGTTTCGTTGACGCAATACTATTCTTTGAGCGGAAATCTAACGATAATTCCAATTCTCAGACCAACGGGCAAAGTCCGCATTCGCATGATCAAAGCGCATATTGCGGGATCTTCATCCACTCCCCCTCTTTAAGGGCCGATTGATGTGCGATCACGCCCGCAAGGGTCATGTTCAAGGCTTCACTCACATCCACAATGGGCTTTCCATCCAACAAAATGGATTCGATAAAATTGTTCGTTAGTTGCCCATGAGAGCCTCCATGACCACCGCCCTCGACGCTTGGTGGTAGTGCGGGACGGTCTCCCTTGATGCCATTGTCGTGTGGCTTTTGCCCATAGACCCGACCCTGTTCACCGTGCGCATTTTTCATATCCCAACTGACCGCCATCCGTGACATCCCTCCCTCACTGGTCTTGAACATCGCGACTTCCGTGCCGAAGGCGTTTTTGTGAGCGTTCTTGCCATCTTTATATTCGGAATAAAGACTGGGTGTGCCCAGTCCGGAGACTTCGGTCAACCGGCCTCCGGTGACGGAAACATAGTAGGCCGTCGCATGGGTGGGATACCACATGGGCGCAAGCGCTCTTCGCCATCCAAACCCGTCAATTTTTCCGTTCCTGGGGTTGTAGCTTCCGAGTGTTCCGACATTGTCATGGTAGTATTCACCCTCGGAATAGATGATTTTTCCAAGTGCCCCTGCCTGATACTGCATTCTTTTGGCGTAAAGTTCCGCATGAAAAGACGATGTTTCGTTCATCATGTACTTCATGCCGCTCTTCTTGACGGCATTGAATAGCTCTTCCGCTTCACCTTCCGCCTCAAATCCAAAGACCGCGGGAACGGCAGAGACGACATGCTTGCCGTGATTGAGCGCCAAGATCGCTAGGCGGGCATGACTCGGCGCGTCGGTCGCAATAAAGACCGCTTCAATACTCTTGTCCTTGATCATCTCTTCACAGGACGGGTAGGTCTTCTTGGCTCCCACCGCCTTGGCCAGAGCGGCACACCGCCGGGGGTCGAGATCGGTGGCTGCCACCACTTCAACATTGGGGTGATTTTGATAAAAGAAGGCCGCGCCGAATTTGCAGAGGCCGTATCCCGCGATGCCTACCCGCACCTTACGGTCTGAAACAGGCTGCCAGTCTTTCACGGCATTCGCATCACCCTGATTCTTCTCGAAGCCTGGAATAACATTCCCGTCAGCATCCTTGGGAGCCTCGTCGGCTGTCGCCTGGTCCGCGAATCCAGCCATGCCGAGTATAGCACCAGCGCCGCCCATTCCGTGTAAAAAGCCCCGCCGTGACATCCCGATTTGTTCTTCGTTGTTCATAAGGTTCCTTCAATTTACCGCCTCCACATGGGAACCCCAACGAGAATCTTCAAGGCCGCCCAAGGTTGATCAATAC
>Ga0308000_10001074_pt1 | contig 11110 bp, 9 predicted proteins | sample Neamet3_FD_203877 | JGI IMG/M metagenome (GOLD analysis project Ga0308000, IMG submission 203877) | Marine microbial communities from water near the shore, Antarctic Ocean - #3 | ecosystem: Environmental > Aquatic > Marine > Unclassified | place: Southern Ocean | collected 2014-06-04 | reverse complement strand
GTCGCTGATATCGGCAATGAATTCCACGATCCTGGAACTCTCTCCGGACTTAAATGTGACCGCGCCTGATTGAGACGGGGGTGCTCCGGGAAGGTTGGTCGCAGATCCTGAGGTGGTGAAATAGGATCCATTTTTTCATCGAGAGAGTTGAGATAGGCCCAGCCTGAGGCGTTTTCAGGAAGGATGGTGACAAGCTCACCAAACGCAAACGAGGAGATGGCGAGGAATAAGAGAGATGAGTTTCATCAGGGAATTTTGGACTGAAGTTCAATTTTAAGCGCTTTCAGTGCGGGGAGGGATTGCTTGCGAGCGGGGAGTTTATTGAACTGAGAGAGTGCGCTTTTAAACGCTTTAGTGGCTTCGGTTTTCAGACCTTCTTTTGAAAGGAGGACACCCTCGTCATAATAAAGACGGTGGGATAAACTAGGATAGTGATTCCGCAGTTTTTTGAATTGGAGTTGGGCTGATTTAAAATCCCTTAGAGAGAGCATCAAGCGGGCAGTGGTTTGATGGAGGGGAATAGAGCGTGGGTAAATGAGGAGGCCTTTCTTGACGAGGCGCTGGCCTTTTTGAAATTCACCCTCTGAGAGGAAGGAGATTCCGGCGTCGGAGAATTGCTGTGCTGTTGGTGACTTGGAGAGTTCCAGAAAACGGACCCATGACTTCGATGCCTCATGATGGGATCCGAGGGCGGAGAGAATGTAGGCTCGTTCGCTGTGGGAGACCTCTTTTGTTCCTCCCAACTGAAGATAGGTGTCGATGAGCAAGAGCGCTTTTTTGTGGGCTCCTTGCCTTTTTTCAAAACTCGTAAAGGAGAGGAGGGCGGGGAGGTGGGGTGGCTGAGAATTGGTTAGTTTGGATAGTTCCTTACGGGCCTTCTCTGGTTGGCTGTGGGCGATGAAGAGTTCGGCGAGACGAAGGCGAAGAGCCTTGTCGTTAGGGGCCGCTTTTAATTGAGCGCTGACTTCGACAATTTGTTCGTGGAGTAAGCCGTGTCCGCTTGTTGGGGGCGAGGAGAGGAAAACGACAAGGGCAATCACGAGGACGGTTGCCAAAGAGGTGCTCTTTGAGAAAAAAGCTGGCTCGACTGTTCGTATTGAGGGCATGAGTGATCCCTTTTTAACCTGATCGAATGAAGATGGAAGGGCTATGTCGTGTGGTCACCGAGACTAACTCGGTGATAGATGGTTGCGGGTGTGTGAGAGGATGTCTTACTTGGACGTTGTCTTGGGGGAGGGTGAGGAACTAGTCTTCTGAATGATCTTCCGATTTGGGTTCGTTTTTGCGCTGTTGGTTCTGAATGGCTTATCGCGGCCGAATATCGTGGTTCTTTACTCGGATGATGCGGGTTACGCGGATTTTGGTTTTCAGCCCGGGTGCCGGGAGGAGATGAAGGCGCTCACGCCGCATATTGATCGGATTGCGAAGGAGGGGGCTCGTTTTACGAATGCTTATATGTGTGGATCAGTGTGCTCACCGTCGCGGGCTGGGTTGATGACAGGGCGGTATCCGCAGCGCTTTGGTTACGATAACAATCTGCCTCCGGGGACGAAGAATGGCTTGGAGCTGAAGGAAACTTTTGGAGCGAAGAGGATGCAGAAGATTGGCTACAAGACCGGGCTGATCGGGAAATGGCATTTGGGTTATCCGGAAGCTTATCATCCGAATAAGCGGGGGTTTGATTGGTTCTATGGACTGCTTCAGGGCGCACGTCCTTACCCGGCGCAGAAGAAGATTTCGGATCATAAGGTGATTCAGGAGAACGGAAAGAACACGCCGGAGGAGGGCTATGTCACGGACCGCTTTGGGGATGCCGCTTGTCGCTTTATTAGGGAGAATAAAGAGGAGCCCTTTTATCTCTTTGTCTCGTTCACCTCGCCTCACGGTCCGCTGCAGCCGAAGGAGTCTGATTTATCGAGAGTCGCGCATATTAAGGAGAAGAAGCGGAAGAGTTATGCGGGATTGATTGTGAGCCTCGATGACAATGTCGGGAAGGTACTCGATTGTTTGAAGTCGGAGGGACTTGAGGAAAACACCCTTGTTCTTTTCACGAATGACAATGGCGGGCAGACGCAATCCGGGGCAAATAATTTCCCACTTCAGGGAAAAAAAGGGACGGTCTGGGAAGGCGGAGTGCGAGTGCCTTGGGCGATGCGCTGGCCCGGGAAGATCAAGAAAGGGAGCGTGGTGAATGGAGTGGTGAGTTCTTTGGATCTCACGCCGACATTTCTGGAAGCGGGGGGCGCTGAAGTGAAGGAAGAGTGGAAGCTCGACGGACGGAGCTTCTCGAACTTGCTTGATGGGTCGGAGGAACCGACTGAGAGGATTCTCTTCTGGCGGCAAGGAGGTTCAAAGGGACCTCGGGCGATGCGCGAGGGGAAGTGGAAGGTAGTGGAGGATCGCAAGAAGGGAATGAAGGCGACTTTATTTAATCTCAGTAAGGATATTGGAGAAGCGACCGATTTATCGGGATTAGAGGGAGAACGCTTTAAAGCGATGCTGAAGAAGCTGGATCAGTGGGAGAGTGAGCTTGAGGAACCTCGTTGGGGACCGGGGAAGGTGGGGGAATGAACTTTGAGATCTGAACAGGGAGATTTGAAGTTTGAACGATGGGGTTGCTTCTCATTCCTACATTTTATGGCGAGATGACAGGCACGCTCCAGAATATAGAGAAGGAGAGGACTAACGGACGAGTTCGTGGATGGTGTTCTCCGAAGAGCTGCTGAGATCTCTCCGGGCGTTGCCTAGATCGGCTCGCCTTCGCTTCTCACCAGGGCGCGGAAGGCTTTGGTGAGCTTGAGGGTGATGGGGCCGGGGCGGCCTTCGGTTTCACCGTGGCCGATTTCGCGTTCGTCGAGTTTCACCATCGGGATGACTTCGGCGGCGGTTCCGGTGAGGAAGGATTCTTCCGCGGTGTAGAGATCGTAGCGCGTGAGGGAGGCTTCACGGATGGTGATGCCAGCTTTTTCACAGAGGTCAAAGATGACTTGGCGGGTGATGCCATCGAGCGAGCCATCGGAGACGGGAGGAGTGATGACTTGGCCTTTTTTGACGATGAAGACGTTGTCTCCAGTGCACTCGGCAACGTAGCCTTGCTCATTGAGCATGAGACCTTCCATGGCGCCAGCCTTGAGGGCTTCGATTTTGGCCATGATATTGTTGAGGTAATTGAGCGACTTGACTTGCGGGCTCAAGCTCGCAGGGGTGGGTCGACGGGTGCCACAGGTGACGACTTCGAGGCCTTTGGTGTAATACTCAGCAGGGTAGAGTTTGATGCCCGAGGCGATGATGAACATCGACGGAGTGGGGCAAAGGTAAGGGTTGAGGCCGAGGTCACCGACGCCACGAGTGACGACGAGACGGATGTAGCCTTCGGTGAGTCCGTTTGCGCGGATGGTGTCGAGGCTGTAGGCCATGACCTCGTCGATGGACCAGGGCATTTTGATTAGGAGGGCCTTGGCAGAGAGGAAGAGGCGTTCGATGTGCTCGCGGAGGCGGAAGACGCGGTTTTCGTAAAAGCGAATGCCTTCGAAGATTCCGTCACCATATAAAAGACCGTGGTCGAATACCGAGATCTTGGCATCCGCCTCTTCGACGATGTTTCCGTCCAACCAAATTTTCCGACTCATGCTTTTATGACAGAATTTCTGTCGGCGGCATCCTGACTTTTCCGCGCTTCCTTGCAATTCTTTTTAGGAGGAAGGGTGGGTGGAGGGCCGGGAGTGAATGAAACCGCAGATGAATGGGATCTTGGTTGAGGGGCTTGTGTATGGATTTTCGCTGGGGATTCGGGAGGTGAGCCTTTTCGGCTCACTCCGGAGGTCTTGAGTTTTTTGCGCCGACTTATTCAGATTTTTTGTCTCCGGCTTGGTCTTTGTAGGACTTGACGACCATTTCGCTGAGGAAGGTGTCGGGATCGGTGACGGCGGAGGCGGGGAGGTGAAACTCCTTTTGGCCGGTGTTCTTTTGGACGAGCTTGAGGCCGAACTGGTAGTCGCGGAAAAGTTGTCGGGCGACTTGAAGGACGCTGCGGGCTTGGGCTCCTGCCTTTTCGACGATGAGGGCGACGGCGTCGTCTTCCAGGGTAACGATGACGCTGTGCTTGTCTTTGAATTCACGGACGAAGGCTTCGACTTCCTGGCGGGCTTTCTCAACGACGAGTTCCTGGCCAAGTTCGCGGAATTTTTCGAGATGGCTTTCGCGGTTGTCGATGAGATCGGCGTCGACGATGAGTTCGTTGACGGAGGTGCCGGGGAGTTCGTATTTAAAATCGCGGAGGATTTGCTCGCCGACGGTCATGAGTCCTCGAGCCCCCGTTTTTTCTTCGGCAGCCATTTCGGAGATGCGCTTGATGCCTTCGTCTTTGAAAATAACGTCGATGCCATAGGCTTCGAATTCGCGTTCGTATTGGCGGAGGAGGCTGCCCTCGGAGTATTTCAGGATGGCTTCGAGATCAGGCGCTTGGAGATGTTCGCAAACGACGCGCACCGGGATTCGGCCGATGAATTCGGCTTCGAAGCCGAAGTCGATGTAATCTTGGGAGGTGACGTGCTTGAAGAGCTCGTTGTCCATTTCGGGGACTTTGCTCTCGGCGGTGAAGCCGATCTGCGATGCGGCGCTACGCTTGCGGACGATTTTTTCCAATCCGGAAAAGGCACCGCTGACGATGAAGAGGATGTGGCGGGTGTTGATCGTCTCCTTTGACTTTTTGCCCTGCTGCATCTCCATCATGGCCGCCATCTGACCACGCATGTCATTGGGATTCCGAAGGGCAACTTCGGTTTCCTCCATGAGCTTTAGAAGGGTGGTTTGCACGCCGCGACCACTGACATCGCGACCCATGCCTCCACCGGTGCTGGCGAGCTTATCGATCTCGTCGATGTAGATAATGCCATATTCGGCGAGGGAGACGTCGCCATCGGCCTTCGATACGAGCTCACGGACGAGGTCATCGACATCGCCGCCGACGTAGCCGGTTTCGGAGAACTTGGTGGCATCGGCTTTAACGAAGGGAACTCCAACGAGTTCCGCGATGTGCTTGATTAGGTAGGTTTTGCCCACTCCGGTGGGACCGACGACCATGACGTTTTGTTTCTGGATTTCGAGGGGCTGGGCGTCGGCGTCCTGCGCTTTGAGCGACTTCACGTGATTGTAGTGATCACAGACCGCGATCGCGAGGGCCTTCTTAGCATCGTCTTGACTAATGACGAAGCGATCGAGGTGCGCTTTGATGTCGCGGGGGAGGTAGTTGAACTCGAAAATATCGTCTTTTTCTTCTACTTCGGTTTCGAAGGGATCTTCCTCTTCCTGGGAAGAGCCGGCGGGAGTCATGCCGGGGAAGCTGAAGCCGGTCTTGCTCATCTTGCCAAAGATGCCTTCGAGGGACTTGCGGAGTTCCTCGTGATCGGGAGATTTGGGGCCTTTTTTGTCGTCGTCTGACATCGTGGGGGCAATATCTCCTTGCTTGGGTTCTGCGCAAGAGTGAATTGATCTTCAGGCCTTTCCTGAGACTTTACCAATTCTGAAAATTGGGGCAGTTTGGCTCTTGTCATGAAGATGCTTCCTCTTTTTTCCTGCTTCCTGATTTTCTCGACGGCCTCGCTCCTTGCAGATGTGAAGGACGTGCTTGAAGACAATTATAAAGCAATCGAGCTGAAGACGGACGAGAAAACCCGCTGTCTTTACATGGACTGCAACGTCAATGAGGTGGACGGAATGCTCATTCTCGATAATCGCTCGCCCCGCACGGTTCTTGCCCTGGAGAACTTGGAGAAATTCAAGCTAACCAAGGGGGATTCTGCAGGGAATGACCGTCTGCCTGATGGGGAGACGACCTCAATGTATCAGGTGGCGGCTGAAAAATTGAAGTTAGGAGGGACCCTTACGTTTAATGTGAATTCTTTGGCCACTTCCGCGCAGCATGGAAATGGCGTTCCTGATCTGGGTGCCGATGGGAAACTGGGCGGCGATGTCTTTAAAGCGGTTCAGTGTATTTTCCACTACCCGGAGAAGAAATTCTATTTTGCGGGGAAGGATGCTGAGCTCGATACTTCGTTTGCTGATGCGATGGAGGAACTCGATGTCATGGCGATGGAGCTGGGGGAAAATGGGGCTGATGCGGACATGGTGGTGAAAATTGATGGAACTGATGCACATTTCCTTGTCGATACGGCTGCTCCCGAATCACTTCTTGCGAAGGAGCACCTCAAAGATTTGGGGCTTGCGATGCCCAAGCTTCCCGAGGGCGTTTCGCTGCCGGTGTTGGGTCATATTAAGGAAATGAAACTTGGTTCGGTGACCTTGAAAAACCTTCCGCTTCGGGTGGTTTCGATGTCGGCGCAAAAGCTCGATTCACCTGCTCGCAAGATTGCGGGGATCATTGGTTCCGATCTGCTTGCGGAAACCGGTGCGGTGCTTGACTACACCAATAAGAAGATCTACTTCCCTGATATGGAGGTCGATGGCTCGGAGTTTTCGATTCACCCCGGGGGATTCCCTTTCAAAGCGGCTGTGACGAAGCGATTGCTCGCCAGTTCCGAGGCCGTTTTTACCGGAACGCTCATTGATACTAAAAACCTGGCAAAGGTAATTAAGGTGGGTGAGGAAGAATATCTTGTGTTTGGAATCGCCTTTACTGAAACCGGGAAAATCAAAGGGCAGTCCAAGGAGACCCAAGTGGTCAAAGTTCGCTTCAAACGCTCGCTCGGGAACGCAGGGGCCGAAGAGCTCTTAAAGGCGAAGTTCGATCAGTCCAACGACGGTTGGATTGTTTTCAAAAATCGCAGAGCAGTTCTCGAACTCGATCAAACGGTCTTCCGTGACAGCGCGCTGCGCCGAGAGGAACTGGAGACGAAATAAGAGAAAGTTTGTAAGATTCGTTTCCTGCGAGATTATTCTACCGTAATGAAATCTCTTCGCAGGTTAGCTCTCGCCTTTTCTCTCTTGAGTCCGTCTCTCGCGGCTCCGCCGAATGTCGTGCTTATTTTATCGGATGATCAGTCGTGGACGGATTATTCCTTTATGGGGCATGAGGTGATTGAGACACCTTGCATTGACCAGCTGGCGGCTGAGTCGCTGACGTATACGAGGGGATATGTGACGTCGCCGCTTTGTCGTCCGTCTTTGGCTTCGATTTTTTCCGGGCTCCATACGCCGGTTCACGGGATCACGGGGAATGATTTGAGAAAGAAGGGTGAGTCTAGGAAGAAGTGGGATCGCACGGAAAAAGCAGGAGCGCAAAAGCATGAGCAAATCTATGCGGACTTTGAGAAGCATGATGGATTGGCGCGACTTTTGACGAAGGCGGGATACCTGACTTTACAGACGGGGAAATGGTGGGAAGGGAATCCGCAACGTCACGGTTTCACTCATGCCATGACGCATGCCGACCCGGCGAGGGGTGGACGACACGGGGATGTCGGTCTTAAAATCTCCCGAACTGGAATTAAGCCGATCCAGAGTTTTCTCGATGAAGCTTCAAAGGAAAAGAAGCCCTTCTTTATCTGGCATGCTCCGTTCTTACCACACACTCCGCACAATCCGCCGAAGGCGCTTTTCGAGAAATACCTCGCGAAAGGGGAGAGCAAATTCGTCGCTCGTTATTACGCCATGGTGGAGTGGTTCGATCAAACCTGTGGGGAGCTCTTTCAGGAACTGGAGAAGCGCGGCGTTGCGGAGAATACCATCATCATTTACGTGACCGATAATGGCTGGATTCAGTCGGAAGACTCGGGCCGCTATGCGCCGCTTTCGAAACAGGCTCCTTATGAGATGGGGATTCGCACGCCCCTGATGATCAAGTGGCCGGGTAAGATTGCTCCCAAGATGGACAAGAAGACCTTGGTTTCTTCCATCGATATTGCGCCGACCATTCTTAAGGCGGTGGGGGTTGAGGTTCCTGCTGCGATGACGGGACTAGATCTCCGTGACACGGAGGCTCTAAAGAAGCGCGACGTCGTCTTCGGCTTCGATGGAAACCATGACATGTTTGATGTGAACGACCGGACCGCGAATATGGAATCACGCTATTTGGTGAAAGGTGGCTGGAAGCTTCTTCTTCACGATCAAGAAAATTACGGGCTGCCTTATGCCGGGAAATCAGCGGCCCATCCGAATAATCCTGAAGGGAAGGTGGAGCTTTATAAGGTGACGGGGGATCCTCATGAAAAGAGGAATCTTGCGGAGGAAAATCCGAAGAAGGTGGATGAGTTGACCAAGGTTCTCGATGCTTGGTGGGTGCCTGAAAAGTAGGGGAGAGGAAACCGCGGATGAATGGGATTGATGGGATTTTTTCTGCTAGTGGGGAGACCGGTAGGGCTGGGGATGATGCTCAGATCGGGAGTGCCGCTTTTGACGGCGCAGCATTGGCATGGGGTGGGATATCGGAATGGCTTTTCGATGGAGATAAGGTTCGTCGATACGGCGATTGCCGTTGGCTATTTGCCGGAGGCTATCTCCATTTCATCCCGGTTCCACTTCGTTACGGTTACCGCTCCTTGGGGTGGAGGCTTTTCGTTTTTCTGTAACCTTTCGGGGATCGATTGCGTACTCCCGGTGAAGATGAAACTGTGTAGAATGAAGACGATATGATCATGGCTGACTTGCTGATGTGGACCTTTATTATTTTAGGGTTTTATGCCGTTATGCTGGCTTACTGGCTGGTGGCATTTGCGCTGGCTCCGAAGCTGGTGGCTGGGAGTCGGAGGCGCTTTGAGGTGTCGCCGATTCGTAATTTGTTGATTGGGCTCCTGGTGGGAGTTCCGGTTGTGGGGCTGGGAATGCTTCTTTTTTCGATTCCGAATACTTTTCCGAAGATCCTGGGCTTTGGCTTTATTCTCCTGCCTCTCTTGATGGGGCTCTTTGGTTCGGCGGGGCTGTGCCAGAAGATTGGAGAGGGACTGAATTCTCCTTCGGATGAAGGGGCTCCCTGGAAGGGGGTTCGACGAGGGGGGATCGTTTTGGGGCTTACCTTTATCTTTCCTCTGCTGGGATGGTTCATGGTGCTGCCGCTCGTTTTGATTTCCGGAGTGGGTGCGCTGGTCCTGAGCTGGCGCGATGGGCGCAAGATGCCAGCTCCTCCTTCTTTGGATGAAATTCCAAGTCTATAGACGAATGGAAATGGAACGGTCAGACGAGGTCACGAGGCGGAAGTTCCTCATGAGCTCAGCGGGAGCAGCGCTCTTTTCAATGTCGGGGTGCGAGCGGATTGAGAAGATGTTTCTCCTGGGGTCGCAGCCCGGGCCGGTGGTGCCGCCATCGGGTAAAGGGATCGATCTTATTTCGCACGCGCTGAACCGGTTGAGCTTTGGGCCTGATCCGAGTGAGTATGCTCGGGTGAAGGAGATGGGTGCGAGCGAGGAAGAAGCGGTTGCGGCTTATGTTGATGAGCAGCTGGATCCGGACTCCATCGATGACAAGCGGGCGACGCGAGCAGTGCGCCGTTTCGAGGCGATCCATGCGCCGCTGGCCGAGATGTATGAATATAAGGAGGAGTTTCTCCTAGAGCAGATGACGCGGGCCACCTTGGTGGGGGCGACGCGGAGTAAGCGTCAGCTCTTTGAGATGATGGTGCATTTTTGGAGCGACCATTTTAATATCGATGCCTCGAAGGAGGAGTGTCGTTGGCTAAAGGCGGCGGATGATCGCGAGGTGATCCGGAAGCATGCGCTGGGGAATTTTTCGGAAATGGTGCGGGCATCGGCGCTCAGTCCGGCGATGCTTTGGTATCTCGACGGGCGGGAGAATCGGAAGCGGAATGAGGACGAGAAGCCGAACGAGAATTACGCCCGTGAGTTGTTGGAGCTGCACACCTTGGGGGTCGATGGTGGCTACAGTCAGAAAGACGTGATGGAAGTGGCCCGCTGTCTCAGTGGGTGGACCGTGCGGGGATTGGACCGAATGCTTAAGAAGGGGAAGGTGAGTTTCGATTCCGAGGCTCATGATGATGGTGCCAAGGTGGTGCTCGGTCACGAGATCGCAGCTGGAGGGGGAAAGACGGATCTCGATGCGGTGCTGGAGATTGTTTGCGGGCATCCATCGACAGCTCAATATCTCGCGCAGAAATTGTGCGTTCGCTTTATCGATGATGATCCGTCGCAGGACGCAGTGGAGGCGACGGCGAAGGCTTTTTCGGAGAGCGGTGGCGATATCAAGACGACTTTACGGGCTCTTTTTTCAACGAAGGCCTTTCTGGAAGGAAGCCGGGGGAGCAAGTTGAAGCGGCCTTTTGAATTTATCATTTCTGCGCTGCGGGGATCGCGGGCGGAGGTGCGATCGGAGTTGGCTCTGATCGACTACCTGGTGCGGATGGGGCACGCGCCTTTTCAGTATCCTACGCCGGATGGCTATCCCGATGTGGCCTCGCCGTGGTCGGGGACTTTGCTTTGGCGGTGGCACTTTGCCATCGCTCTGGCGCGGAACGAGATCGACAAAAAGATTAAGGTCGATGAGGCGGATCTCATCGAGAAGGCGGGCGGGGTCGCGGGCCTCAGCGCGAGTTTATTGGGACGCGTTCCCACGGAGGAAGAATCAGCAAGTATTACGCGGAGCGGGGAAGCGCTTGCGCTGCTGCTTGCATCACCAGGATTTCAATGGCGATGAAAGGGACAGGAATAGTTTCAGGAAATGGCGACGAGCAACGGACGCTTGTGGTGGTATTTTTACGCGGCGGTGCCGATGGGCTGACGCTTGCGCCACCGGTGGGTGATCAGGTTTATCATGACCTGCGTTCGAATATCGCGGTATCGGAAGATGAGGTGCTCAAGCTGGGGGATGCGAACTGCGGTTTGCATCCTGCGATGTCGGGGCTGCATGATGTCTTTAAAGACGGTGGGCTTTCGGTGATTCCGGCGGTGGGATCGGAGGATGAGACGCGCTCGCATTTCTACGCACAGGATTTGATGGAGCATGGAGGGCCCGTGGCCGGCGGGTGGTTGGGGAGATTCCTGCGTTACCGGGAAGGGCGTCAGCCGACGGCGCTATCGGCGGTGGCACTAGGAAAAAAGATGCCCGAGGTGCTTCGCGGTGCTCCGGCAGCAACCGTGATGGAATCGATGGATACCTTTTCGCTGGGGAAGAAGGGAGTTTCGACGGCAAAGTTTAAAGCAGAGCT
>Ga0308000_10001062_pt1 | contig 11177 bp, 10 predicted proteins | sample Neamet3_FD_203877 | JGI IMG/M metagenome (GOLD analysis project Ga0308000, IMG submission 203877) | Marine microbial communities from water near the shore, Antarctic Ocean - #3 | ecosystem: Environmental > Aquatic > Marine > Unclassified | place: Southern Ocean | collected 2014-06-04 | reverse complement strand
TGGATCTGTTTTGCTATTTTAATTTTATTTGACAATAATTTAATAAAAAAACGCACAATTTATAAGGATGTTAAAAGTATCGATAAATAATTTAAAAGATATATTTATGGCTGTAAAACTTCTTTTTCTCAATTACAGAAACACCGCTAATTAAAATAAGTTAAATCTTATTTTAACAATGTATCTGTAAAGTTTTTCTTGGAGAGTGCTATTGTTTCTAATAAATGAGTTGGTTTATTATAATTATTTTTGAGTATATTTATAACTATATTTAAAGTTTCTTTTGGTGAAACATCAGCATCGTAAACCCTATATTCTTCTTGTTGTCCAACATCATTCAAAAAATCAGAACATTTTTTATGATACTCAATCAATATAAAAGGTACATTCGCATAGCAAGCAAAAATACTTGCATGTAACCTTGTAGATATCATTAAATTACATTTAGAAATTGCATCCCAGGTTTTTTTAACATTCCCAAAATAAGGTATTATTGAAAATCGCTCTTGACTAATTCCATCCATTAATTCATTTGAAATTTTGAGATCACCAATTTTCGAATTACCATTAATAATAAAAACTTTTAAATGAGCATTTGTTTTAGTTATTATCAAATTAACCAATTCTTTAAAATAGGAATTTCTATTGATTTCTTTTTTTAAATCACCACCATAATAACTTTCACAATTGCATATACTAATACCGATGCTATTTTTTTCGGTGAAAGACTCATTCAATTTACCGTTAGATGATTTAAAAACGCTTGGTAACAAAGCAGCTAAGTCAAAAGCGTTTACAGGATCGTAATTTAGATTCAATGTTTTTGAATATTCATAAGATCTTTTATCCCTCAATGATAAAAAAGACAAGCCTTTTAAATACTTAATAACTTTCTTTTCTTCTTGACTGTTTTTAAAAGGACCAATAGACACTCCAATAGCTCCTAATTTTAAATTATTGTTTATTAACTTATAATAGGAAGCTAAAGACTTATTACTATGTATTGGTAATTTAGAAAAAGTAGAACCACCGGAAGAAATAAAGTAATCAGTGTTTTTAAGGTTCTTTAAAAGAGTAATTCTATCAAAACCTGGAGCATTAATTTTAATATTTGGCGTTTTTATTTTATGTGTTGTTTCTGGTAATGAAGCTCCTGAAAAAAAATTATCATTGCATTTCCAATATTTTTCAGCTCCCCAGGAAGAAACTTCAACAAAAGCGTCGTCACCAGCGTTTTTAAATCCGTAAAAACCTTCGAAAAATATCTTCATACAGTCTTATTAATTTAATTAATCTATAAAGATAATTATTTGTATTATCATAAGTAGTTAAAATAAGAAACAATTAAACAATTAAAAACTTATCTTTGAGAGGTCAAATTTAAAGCAATCATCTTTTAATGAGTCAGCTAATAAGCGTAATAATTCCAGTTTATAATTCACAAAAAACTATAATAAAATCACTTGAATCAATAACCAATCAGTTAGGTTCGTATAGTTTTGAAATTATAATCATTAATGATGGTTCAACAGACGCTTCTGAAGATTTAATTAATAATTTTATTTCCGAAAACAAAAGCTTACTAATTAGATACTATTATAAAAAAAATGGAGGCGTCTCGTCAAGCCGAAATATTGGTTTAAAAAATGCTCAAGGAGAGTTTATTGCTTTTTTGGATAGCGATGATGCCTGGGAAGAATCAAAAATTAAAACTCAACTTACTATATTTGCAGAAAATTCAGAGATAGATTTTTTAGCAACAAATATGGACGGAGTTAATCTTAATAGGTTCTTTTTTCTTAAAATTAAAAGGTTACAGAAAATTAGCCCAAAGCTTTTGTTATATAAAAATTTCTTTAAGACGCCAACTGTTATATTTAAATCTGAAATTATTAAAAAAGCAGGTTATTTTAACGAGGAAATGAATTATGCAGAAGATCTAGAATATTTTTTAAGAATAATTTCTGGATATAATTGTTATTTGTATAATAAAAGCCTGGTAAACTCTATAACTGGGAAACATAGCTATGGAGAATCTGGATTAAGTGCGGCTTTGTGGAAAATTCAGTTGGGAGAACAAAAAAGTATTAAAAAAGGGTTAGAATTAAAATTTATAAATATTTTTGAGTTTATTTTTATATCCTCTTTTTCATTTTTAAAATATATTAGAAGATTTTTTATAACTAAGATGCGTTAATTTTAATTTTTAAAATAAATAGAATGAAAGCTGTAATTAGTAGTGTTTACCCATTTTTGTTTTTATTTTTTTGTTTTATTTTACCCCTAGACAAATATGCGACTGCAGCGCCTAATCTAATTTTAATAGCACTAATAGTTTTATTCCCGTTTGTAATAAAAAAAAGACACCTACTGAAATTAAAATCGATCCCTTTTATTATTTTAGGGTCACTTATTTTAATGGTATTATTCAATAGTATTATTTTTAATGAATTTCAACAAGACATACCTATTATCAGGAAGGTTTTGTCTTCATTTCTAATAATAGTTTTATTCCTTCCCCTAGAAAACACAAAAAAAATCTTGAAAGCAATAATTATATCAGTGCTATTTTGTATGGTAGCTTCTTTAATAAATCTTTATGGTTTTTATATTTCAGAAGGCGCTTTTAACTTTTCATCAGGAGCACATATTGATGATGTTTTGGTTGTAGATAGGTTGTATTTAGGATTTTTGTGTTTGATGAGTATAGTTGCTTCTATAGGTTTAATAGGTAAGAATTATAAAGATATTAATAAATGGTATTTAGCCAATATTGTTATATGTATTTTATTTGTTTTACTAATTTCATCAAGAATCGTAATCGTTATATTGATTTCTTTATTTTTTTTAAAAATATTTTACTCTAGCAATAAGAAAAAATATTTATTTTTATTTTTCGGTGTTCTAATAACATTTTCTTCTGCATTATTTTTAAATAAAAATTTATCCGAAAGGTTTTTTTATAGGCAGAGCAGTGGGAGCAACAAAAGTTATATTGAACTTTTTAAGGCATGGGAACCTAGAGTTGTTATTTGGGAATGTAATTATAATATTTTTCACAATGAAGATTCTAATATTACAGGATTAGGATTTTATAATACAAAAGACTTGTTATTAGAATGCTATGATAAGCAAATAGAAGATCCAGAAAAAAGAAATTATTTTATTAATTCGAATTTTAATCCTCACAATCAATTTTTTGATTTTTTCCTTAGCAGCGGGCTTATACCAGGATTTTTGTTTGTGTCTTTATTTTTGTATTTACTTGTTAACTACAGGCATTCATTTTTTAAACTTTCACTAGGGGTGTCAATTTTTATTTTTGCATTTATAGAGTGCTTTTTTCAAAGACAGTTAGGCGCTTCAATTTTTGCTTTAGTTTTTATTTTTATTGTATTTCAAATTAATCCTAGTGATCAATCAGAAGTTAAAATTCATGAAAAAAATTAAAATAATTCATATTTTAAACTCTGTTGGAGGAGTAGACGTTTCTTTAAGATTAATTTTAGAAAACTGTAACCCAGAGGAATTTGAAAACATAATTATTCATGGCGAACAAGACACCAAGAGCATATATAAAAATAAAAACAGCAAGCCATTAAAAGAATATAAACTCCCAATACAAAGAGAAATATCAATATTTAAAGACTTAAAGGCAATTTATAATACCATAAAAATATTAAAACTTGAAAAACCTAATATAATTCATGCTCATAGCGCTAAAGGGGGGGTTATTGCAAGAACAGCTTCAATATTTTATAAAATAAAGGTACTGCATACACCTCAAGCTTATTCATATTTAAGCAGCCCAAAAGGCTTTAAAAGAATTGTTTTTTTAGGAATAGAAAAAGCTTTTAAAGGTTTCAGTTCTATTCTTGTTGCGTCTTCTACTTCAGAATTAAATAGAGGCTTATTTGAAGTTGGTTATAAAAAACAAAATACCGAGTTGTTTAACAATAGTATTAACCCAATAACGATTAATTCAGAAGATAAAACTTCAAGTCAAGTCCCTAAAAAGTACATTTGTAGCGTAGGGAGACCTTCGTTTCAAAAAAATATAGAAATGATGATTGAAGTAATCAAAGAATTAAAAAAAATGATTCCAGAAATTCATCTTGTGTTATTAGGAGTTGGTGAGTATAGCCCTAATAAAAACAAGGTAGAAAAATTAATTATAAAACACAAGCTTAAAGATAACGTTACCTTAATTCCCTGGATTGCTCGTGAAGAAATCTTTCAAATTATATCAAAAAGCGAATTATATATTTCTACAGCTAGGTATGAAGGTCTGCCATATTCTGTTATTGAGGCTTTAGCTTTAAGTAAAGCCTGTGTGGTAACAAATAGTGACGGAAATAGAGATTTAGTGAAAAATGAGATAAACGGATATGTTGTTGAAGAAAATGAGATTAAGAGCATGGCAAATCGTATTTTTGAAATTTATAATGATAACGAAAAAAGAAAAAAGTTTGAATTAAAATCGTTTGAATCTTTTAGTTTAAATTATAATATTGAAAAAAATATAGTTAATATCGAAACGATATATAGAAAATATAGTAATTAAAACCTCATTAAATTGAAAATAGCAGTAATTGGAACAGGATATGTAGGATTAGTTACAGGAACTTGTCTTGCAGAAACAGGCAATGAAGTTGTTTGTGTAGATATAGATAAAAATAAAGTAGAAAAAATGAGAAATGGTGTAGTTCCAATTTACGAACCACATTTAGATGTTTTATTTGAAAGAAACATTAAAGCCAACCGCTTACAGTTTACAACGTCATTAGATGAGGGGCTTGAACATGGTGAAATTATTTTTTTAGCGCTCCCAACTCCTGAAGATGAAGACGGATCTGCCGACTTATCTTATGTATTAGGAGTTGCAGATGAAATAGGAAAAAAAATTGTTGATTATAAAGTTATTGTTGACAAAAGTACGGTTCCTGTGGGTACTGCAGAAAAAGTTAAAAATTCAATAGCAAAAAATGCAAAATGTAATTTTGATGTGGTCTCCAACCCAGAATTTTTGAGAGAAGGGTATGCTGTAGATGATTTTTTAAAACCTGAAAGAATCGTAATAGGATCTAGTAGTGAAAAAGCGACTAAACTTATGCAGAAGCTTTATAAGCCATTTGTTCGTTCAGGGAATCCAATAATTATTATGGATGAAAAATCTGCAGAGCTAACAAAATACGCCGCAAATGCATTTTTAGCCACCAAAATAACTTTTATGAATGAAATTGCTAATTACTGTGAAAAAGTAGGGGCAGATGTTGACAAGGTAAGAGTTGGTATGGGAACCGATTCTAGAATTGGGAAACGATTTTTATTTCCAGGCATAGGTTATGGTGGTTCTTGTTTTCCAAAAGATGTAAAAGCACTTCAGAAAGCAGGTAAGGATACATCTTATGATTTTAAAATATTGGATGCTGTTATTGAAGTTAATGAAAAACAAAAAACAATTTTACTCCCAAAAATTGAAAACTTTTTTAATGGTGATTTATCTAACAGAAAAATTGCTATTTGGGGACTTGCTTTTAAACCGGAAACAGATGATGTTAGGGAAGCTCCATCCATTTATTTAATGAATGAATTATTAAATAAAAACACAGTGATTTCAGTATATGACCCAGAGGCAATGCCTAATATTGAAAAACAGTTTGGAAATACACTTAACTATTGCAACTCTATGTACGAGGCATTAGAAGATGCAGATGCATTGGTAATTTGCACGGAATGGAGTATTTTTAGAACTCCAGATTTTCAAAAAATAAAGCAACTTTTAAATCAGAATGTGATTTTTGATGGAAGAAATTTATATGATTTAGAAGAGGTTAAGAGAGAAGGAATTTCATATATATCAATTGGTAGATAAATTTAAATGATGAAAAAAAGAGTTTTAATAACTGGAGCAGCTGGATTTTTAGGATCACACTTATGTGATAAATTTATTAGTGAAGGATACCTTGTAATTGGAATGGATAATTTAATTACGGGTGATTTAAAAAATATAGAGCATCTTTTTAAAAATCCAGATTTTGATTTTTACCATCATGATGTTTCTAAATTTGTTCATGTTGCAGGAGATTTAGATTATATTTTACATTTTGCATCACCAGCAAGCCCTATAGATTATTTAAAAATACCAATACAAACTCTAAAAGTAGGGTCTTTAGGAACACATAACTTACTAGGATTGGCAAAAGAAAAAAATGCTAGAATAATGATTGCTTCTACTTCTGAAATTTATGGGGACCCATTAGTACATCCTCAAACAGAAGAATATTACGGGAATGTAAATACTATTGGTCCACGAGGAGTGTATGATGAAGCAAAACGTTTTCAAGAATCTATTACCATGGCATACCATCGTTTTCATGGTATAGAAACCCGAATCGCAAGGATCTTTAACACCTATGGCCCAAGAATGAGACTTAATGACGGAAGAGTAATTCCAGCATTTATGGGTCAAGCACTTAGAGGTGAGGATTTAACAGTTTTTGGAGATGGTTCTCAAACCAGGTCATTTTGTTATGTTGACGATGAAATTGATGGATTATTTAAGTTATTAATAAGTGATTATGCCTATCCAATTAATATTGGAAATCCTAACGAAATAACAATTCTACAATTTGCTGAAGAAATCATTAAATTAACTGGAACAAATCAAAAAATAATTTACAAACCTTTACCCACTGACGATCCTTTGCAAAGACAACCTGATATTACAAAAGCTAAAGAGATTTTAAATTGGGAACCAAAAATATCCAGAAGTGAAGGTATGAAAAGAACATTTGAATACTTTAGAAATTTAACATCAGAAGAATTATTGAAAAGCGAACATAAAGATTTTTCAAACCATATTAGAAACTAATAAATGATTTTTAAAAGAGGAAGATATTCTGGGTTTTTAAGGCCAATTTCTTATTTAATAGATTTATTAATAATAGGATTTTTTGCAAATAATATCATTCTTGAAAAATCAGATTTATTAAACTTCACTTTATTTATTTCCTTTTCTTGGATAATTTCAACATTATTTTCAAGCTTTTATGAGATTTTTAGATATACAAGTCTTACGCGAATATTTTCATTAATTGGAAAACAATCAATAATATTTACTTTATTGGTCTTTGCTTTTTTTGGATTCTTCAACGATTTAGATACTGAACCTTTGAGGGTTATAAAATATGTTCTGATTGTAATGTTATTAATTACAATTATAAAATTCACAATTTTCTTTTTACTAAAAAAATATAGAAAAGTTTTTAAAGGTAACCTAAGAAAGGTTGTTATCGTTGGATTAAATAAAAAAACAGATCAATTAAGAAAGTACTTTAATGATAATCCTGATTATGGGTATCAACTTATAAAAACATTTGATTTAAATAAAAAAGATAAAATTAGCATAAATGATGTTATTTCTTTTATTTCTGAAAATGAAATTGATGAAATCTATTCTTCTGTAGCAGAGATGAATAACAAGGAGTTACTTAGTTTAATAGATTACGCTGATAATAATTTAAAAATTTTAAAATTCTTACCGGATAATAAAGAAATCTATTCCAAGAAGTTAGACTTTACATACTACGGATATTTACCAATTTTATCTTTAAGAAGTATCCCAATAGACGAACCAATTAATTTATTTATAAAAAGGAGTTTTGATATTTTCTTTTCTTTATTAGTAATTATTGGAATATTATCATGGTTAACACCACTTATAGGTTTTCTTATAAAAATTGAATCTAAGGGCCCAGTTTTCTTTAAACAAAAAAGAAACGGTTTGGATTATAAAGAGTTTTACTGTTATAAATTTCGATCTATGAAGCCCAATCCAGAGGCTCATCTCCATCAAATTAGGAAAGGGGATCCAAGAGTTACTAGAATAGGTAAGTTTATTAGAAAAACTAGTATTGACGAATTGCCCCAGTTTATTAATGTATTAAAAGGCGATATGTCAGTAGTAGGACCAAGACCTCACATGGTAAGTCATACACATATGTATGCCGAAAAGATTGATAAATTTATGGTTCGTCACTTTATAAAGCCAGGCATTACAGGATTGGCACAAGTAAGTGGATTTCGAGGGGAAGTTGAAGATGATACCTTTATTGCAAATAGAGTTAAGTATGATATATATTATCTAGAAAACTGGTCTATTTTAATGGATTTACAAATAGTATTTAAAACAGTTTTCGATACTTTAGGAGGAGATGATAAGGCATATTAAGCAACCTTAGTTTCTTTTATTAAGTTTTATCAACTAAATTTTTTTAATCGCTCTTTTTGCTTGCTTAAAAGTCTAATAAAATTTTATAAAAATGATCAATAATTCTTAGCCAAGTTAATGCTTGAAAATAGTTGTCTTTTAAAAATATTAAAGAGCGTCATATTTATCCTAAGGAATATCCTGTAAATGCTTTTTAGCTATACTTAATAGTAAGTCCGCTTAACTTTAGAGTCAATTCCAACAAATTCAATGAAGTAAAATTAGGGCATCAATTTACAAACAATTATTTTTGACAGCTTAATATACTTTTCAAAAATGAATATTTTAATTTTAGGTTCAGGAGGTCGAGAGCATACATTTGCTCATAAAATAGCACAAAGTAAGAGGTGTAATCAACTTTTTGTAGCCCCAGGAAACGCAGGAACATCAGAGATTGCAACAAATCTATCAATTTCGGTAAATGATTTTGAAGCCATAAAAAACTGTGTGATTAATAATGATATTGGAATGGTCATTGTAGGTCCTGAAGATCCATTAGTAAATGGAATTGCAGATTATTTTCTTGCAACAATAGAATTAAAAAATATAATGCTTATTGGACCTTCAAAAGCTGGCGCATTATTGGAGGGAAGTAAAGAACGTGCTAAAGAATTTATGATGGATCATCAAATTCCTACAGCAGCATATCAAAGTTTTACAAAAGAAACTTTAAAAGAAGGTAAATTATTTTTAGAAACACTAAATCCACCATTCGTTTTAAAAGCAGATGGATTGGCAGCTGGAAAAGGAGTTTTAATTCTTAATGATATTGATGAGGCTAAGAATGAATTAGAAGATATGTTGTCTAATTCAAAATTTGGAGCAGCAAGTTCAACTGTTGTTATTGAAGAGTTTTTAGACGGAATAGAATTGAGTGTTTTTATTTTAACAGACGGGAAAAATTATAAAATATTGCCTACTGCTAAAGATTATAAACGAATTGGAGAAGGAGATACTGGATTAAATACAGGTGGTATGGGAGCTATTTCGCCTGTTCCTTTTGCAGATGATGTTTTAATGAAAAAAATAGAAGAGAGAGTAGTTATCCCAACGGTTAATGGACTCCAAAAAGAAAATATAGATTATAAAGGATTTGTTTTTATTGGTTTAATAATTGTTAATAAGAAGCCATTTGTTATAGAATACAATGTGCGAATGGGGGACCCAGAAACTGAAGTGGTGCTACCTAGAATTAAAAATGATTTAGTGGATTTATTTGAAGCGACTTTTAATCAAGAGTTAGATAAAACTTTCATAGAAATTGATGAAAGAGCTGCTACTACAGTAATGTTAGTTTCTGGAGGCTATCCTGAAGCCTATGAAAAGGGTAAATTAATTTCAGGAATTAAAAATATTGAGGATTCTATGGTCTTTCATGCAGGTACAGCCATAAAAGATAAAAAAATTATTACAAACGGAGGACGTGTCTTAGCAATAACGTCTATGGACATAGATTACAAAAAGGCACTAAAAAAATCGTATCAAAATATAGAAAAACTACATTTCGATGCGATGAATTATCGTAAGGATATAGGTTATGATTTAACCTAAATATCTATGAGCAGTAACGCTTTTATCGTCACTACCTTCTGTTGCGTCATATTTTTTAAGTTGTCCAATCCAATAAACAATGGCAACCGCACAAATTATCATAAAAATCCATGACATAGTATTTGCAGCCCACCAGTTTGATAGTTCTAAAGCACGAAGTGCATTAAATGGTGCAAATGCTACACCTTCAAAAAAATCTTGTATTCCTCCAAAAAAACCCGCCCAAGTCATATCTTTATGTTTTAAGATAGCAAAAATATAAATTAAGAACCATGCTCACAAGTTTTTTTAGTAATTCTAAACCATTCCATTTTATAGTAGTGAGCCTACTTTTGTTTGCAGGATGGTTTTTTTATATAATTCAGGATTTAAATGAAGTAATTAATTATGCGGACATAGCCCTATTATTAACTCAAAACACTATTTTTTTGTTGCTTTTTTTACTGTTGAGTTTTATCATTAAAAAGAACCGACTTACTCAATCTAACTCCTATGCGCTTTTTTTATTTTGTTGTTTTATTTTAACGATTCCTCTACTTTTTAAAGAATTGCATCCTGCTTTTTCTTTCTTTTTTTTATTGTTGGCTTTGCGTAGGATCCTTAGTATAAGTTCGAAAAAAAACAGTGAAAAAAAAATATTGGATGCTTCCATTTGGATTGCGATAGCAGCTCTTTTTTATTTTTGGAGTATTTTGTTTTTTATCATTTTGTTTATTGCAATTATTCAATTAGCATCAAAAAACTATAAGCTTGTATGTATTCCTTTTATAGGTTTTACTTCAATTTTTATTCTAACAACTGTCTATCATATAATAGTTAATGATAGTTTTTGGTGGTTTCTAGAATATAAGGAGCAAATTAGTTTTGATTTCTCTCCATATTATTCATTCAAAACAATAATACCCTCAATTTTTATTTTGTTGTTAGGGATATTTGGTGTTATATGCAAATCAATAAATATTTCAAACACTCCTTTAAAAGAAAAATCCAAATATTGGATTCTTCTTTTTTCTTTATTAATAGGACTGATCTTAATTATTTTAACTAACAATAAGAACGGAAGCGAACTCATGTTCTTATTGGCACCAATTTCAATTTTTATTGCTAATTTTATAGAAACTAATTCTAAAAAATGGATTTCAGAATTATTTTTATGGTTGGTATTTTTATTTCCATTTGCCATGTTTTTTTTATAAAATGAATTTAGCAGACCTCTAAATACAATTACAGGAATAATTGCAATATCCTTATAAAATCTTCAGCACTAAAAAATTAATGATAAAGCCGGCAATCTTTCAAGAGACAAATAATAAACATCAAGTATTCCAAAAAGATGGTAATAAACTTATTAAAA
>Ga0308000_10001058_pt1 | contig 11202 bp, 7 predicted proteins | sample Neamet3_FD_203877 | JGI IMG/M metagenome (GOLD analysis project Ga0308000, IMG submission 203877) | Marine microbial communities from water near the shore, Antarctic Ocean - #3 | ecosystem: Environmental > Aquatic > Marine > Unclassified | place: Southern Ocean | collected 2014-06-04 | reverse complement strand
GGGCAGGAGGCGGCGCGCTGACGAGCGCCAGTGCAGCTGCCAGCCAAAGCCACAGCCAACTCCTAGGCAATGGCTTGAACCAAGCGGCGCGGGCAGAATTCATGCGCCGCAGTTTAACCCGCGGCTTTGACGCGCGGGATCAACGCCCGGCTTGCAGCACGCTGCCGGTTTTGGCTTGGTCGCGGGCCAGCGCCTCACGGTCGGCGATGCGGCGAAACGCCAACGTGACGAAGGTGCTCGTGATCACGATAAAGAGCGAGTACAGCACCGGGATCAAAAGCACATCTTGCTGCATGGTGCCGGTAAAGGTCAGGGTGACGATCAGCACCGCCAGCGGGCCGTTCTGGATGCCGGTCTCGAGCGCGATGGTGCGGCTGCGGCTGCGGTCTTGGCGCAGCAGGCGCGACAGCCAAAAGCCCAGCGCCATGCCGATCAGCCCCAAGCCGATGACCGCAAAATAGACCGAGAACGGGGTCGCGGCCAGCAGCATGTGGTTGCGCGGCACCCAAGTCACCACCAAGAACAAGATCACAAAAACGCCCATAAAGCTGCCGATCAGCTCCATGGTGGCGCCGATGTTGGGATTGAGCTTGCGCGTCACCATGCCAATGATCGTGGGCACCAGCAACACCAACAGCACCTGCGCCACGTTGCTGGCGGGCACCGCAAATTCGCTGCCAATACCGGCCACACCGGTGTAGAAAGCCAGCAGAGCTGGCACCGCCACCAGCGCCACCAAGGTCGAGATGCTGGTCATCATGATCGACAACGCCAGCACGCCTTTGCTGAAGTAGGCAAAGATGTTTGACGTGGTGCCGCCCGGCATGCAGCCCATCAAAATCAGGCCCACGGCGAGCGCGGGCGGAAAGTTGAGCACGATGGCCAGCGTAAAACCCAGAAAGGGCATGATGCCGTACTGGCACACCAGGCCCACCAGCACGCCTTTGGGTTTGCGAAAGGCGATTAAAAAGTCGCGGTAGGTGAGCGAGGCGCCCATGCCCAGCATGATGACCATCATCATCAAGCCGAGCAGCTGGGTTTCAAATTCGGTAAGCATTTTGTGTGGTCTCCGGTTTCTTGGGGTTGCAGGCGTTTAATGCTGCAGGTTGGCTTTGAGTTGTGCTTGCCATTCGGCCTTGACTTCGGCCTTCAGGTTTTTGCGCAGCACCTTGCCGACCGCCGTTTTGGGCAGTTCTTCGCGGATCACAATGCTCTTGGGTACCTTGTAAGCGGCCAGAAACTTGCGGCAATGGGCGATCACGGCGTCGGCTTGCAAAGCCCCGTCGTGTTCTGGGTTGTGCACCACGTAGGCGCGCACCGCTTCGCCGGTTTTTTCGTCGGGGGTGCCCACCACAGCCACCTCGAGCACGGCGTCCATCTGGGCGATCACGTCCTCGATCTCGTTGGGGTAGACGTTGAAGCCCGAGACCAGGATCATGTCTTTCTTGCGGTCGACGATGTGCATGAATCCCTGGTCGTCCATCTCCGCCACATCGCCGGTGGCGAGCCAGCCGTCGCGCAACACCTCTGCGGTTTCGGCGGGTTGGTGCCAGTAACCCTGCATCACTTGTGGGCCGCTGACGTAAATTTCGCCGGCTTGCCCGAAGGTTACATTTTGGCCGTCTTCGCCCACCAGTCGGATGTCGGTGCCTGGAGCGGGGATGCCGATGCTGCCCAAGCGCGGCTCACCATGCAGCGGGTTAAAGCTCACCACGGGCGAGGTTTCAGTCAAGCCGTAACCTTCGGCGATCGGCGTTTTTGTGACTTCGCGCCAGCGCTTGGCCACAGCGCTGTGCAGCGAGGTGCCGCCCGCGATGGAGGCCTTGAGCTTGCGCGGCGGATAGGCGACGAACCACTCCTCATTGAGCAGGCCGTTGTAGAGCGTGTTGACGCCCGTCATCCAAGTGATGGGGTAGTTCTCAATCGCGCGCTGCAGGTTTTGCACCGGGCGCGGGCTGGGGATGAGGATGTTTTGCGCGCCGATGGCGAGAAATCCCAGCAAATTGGCGGTAAAAGCGAAAATATGGTAAATTGGGAGCGCGGTCAACACGCATTCCTTGCCGGGCTCCATGTGCGTGCCCCCCATTGCCAGCATCTGCTGCACGTTGTGCAACAGGTTGCTGTGGCTGATCATTGCGCCCTTGCTCACCCCGGTGGTGCCGCCGGTGTACTGCAGCAGCGCGAGTTCGTGTGGCTGGATGCCTTTCCAGTAGTTCTGGGCGTGCACGCGACCGCCGGCTTTTTGCAGCGCAGTACGGCCCTGCTTCAGGGCAGCAGCCAGGCGCGCGTGAGGCACCGTGACCGGAGGAAGCACCTGCGACCAGACCTTTTGGACACCGCGAATAATGGTTTTTGGGATGATCGGAAAAAACTCCGGCACCCCGGCCAAGACCACGTGTTTGATGGTGGTCATGCTCAGCACCGAGGGCAGCTTGTCGGCAAACATATCGATGAGCACCAAGGCCTTGACGCCGGCATCTTTGTACTGATGCACCATTTCGGCCGGGGTGTAGAGCGGGTTGGTGTTGACCAGCACACAACCGGCCTTGAGGATGCCAAATACCACCACCGGATAGGACAGGCCATTAGGCATCTGCACCGCCACCCGGTCGCCCACGTGCAGGCCCAGTACCTCGCGCAGGTAGGCGGCAAAATAGTCTGACAACTCATCAACCTTGGCAAAGCTCAGGCTGCCGTTCATGCCGTTGGGCACCACGCAGGTGAAGGCGGCCTTGACCTTGCTCTCGCGTGCCCAGCGCGTGCAGGCATCGTGAATGAAGGCCCCCAGGTTGGGGTGGCTCAAAGGCGGCAGTTCAGGCGCAATGCCAACTTCTCGGTACACGGCTACCCAAGGGCGAGGCGTGTAGGTGAACGGGTGTTGCATGATCGGTAAGGGGGTGAAGCGAACGATCGTGCTATTTTGCCTGAAGCCGGGCCGCCTTGAACAAAAAAATGTCATTGCAATGGCTTAATTGCACCATTTGATGATAGGTGTAAACCCTGATAGCTGGCGACGGTATAGCGAGCAGATGCTAAATACTGTCTGCTTTGAGGTGTGCTGCGATGGAGCAACTTTGCAGCTTTTGTGCTCCCAGCCCCTTGGGGATGGTGGCAAACCTGAACGAAAAAAGCCCGCGTCTTTGAGGATGCGGGCATTGGTGTCATGGTGGCGCTTCAGGGATTCGAACCCCGGACCTGCGGATTATGATTCCGTCGCTCTAACCGGCTGAGCTAAAGCGCCACTAGCCCTGCATTGTAGCAGGTCTGCGAAGCGGTACGCCAGCACCGCGGGCGCCAGCGCATGAGCCCGCACCTGAGCCGGCGCTGCCTCACTGGTGCTTGAACTGCGCCGGGCGCTTTTCGACGAAGGCGGCCATGCCCTCTTTTTGGTCGGCGGTGGCAAACAGGGCGTGGAACAGGCGACGCTCGAAGGCCATGCCGTCGGCCAAGGTGCCCTCGAAAGCCTTGTTGACCGCCTCTTTGGCCGCCATGACGGCGATCTGCGAGTAGCCGGCGATGGTCAGGGCGGCGGCCAGGGCTTCGTCTTGCAGTTTGTCTAGGGGCACCACGCGGCTGGCCAAGCCGGCGCGCTCGGCCTCGGCGGCGTCCATCATGCGGCCGGTGAGCACCAGCTCCATGGCCTTGGACTTGCCGACGGCGCGCGGCAGGCGCTGGGTGCCGCCGGCGCCGGGGATGATGCCGAGCTTGATTTCGGGCTGGCCGAACTTGGCGTTGTCGGCGGCGATGATGAAGTCGCACATCATGGCCAGTTCGCAGCCGCCGCCCAAAGCAAAACCGCTCACCGCGGCGATGATGGGCTTGCGGATGCTGCGCATGGTTTCCCAGTTGCGCGTGATGTAGTCGCCTTTGTAGACGTCGGCAAAGCTGTACTGGGCCATGGCGCCGATGTCGGCGCCGGCGGCAAAGGCTTTTTCGCTGCCGGTGAGCACGATGCAGCCGATGTCGGCGTCGGCATCGAAGGCCTTGAGGGCGGCGCCGAGCTCATCCATGAGCGCGTCGTTGAGGGCGTTGAGTTGCTTGGGGCGATTCAGGGCGATGAGGCCGACGCGGCCTTCGGTGCGCACCAAAATGTTTGCGTAAGTTTGGCTCATGGGTGGTGTCTCTGGTTCAAGGTTCGGCGGGAGCTGCCACTATAGCGCGCCGGCAAGGCGGCTCCAAGGCGCATCGGGGTGGGGTGCTTGGGTTGGGCTGGCCGGTGGTGGGGCGGCCGCAGCTGAGGGGGCTGCAGCTGAGGTGGCCGATGCGGCAAGGCGCTGCAGCCGCACCGCGAGCGCTTGGGGCTGCTCGGGTGTGGGCCAGCGCAGCGGCAGGCGCAGCAGCCGGCCGTCGCGCGCCACCAGCGCCACGACGCAGGTTTGCCCGTGGGCGTGGCGCGCAGTTTCGTCGAGTTTGCGCACGCGCCACGCGCTGGGGGTGGCGCTGGTGCTGCCGTTGCTGCAGCCGTTGCTGCTTGCGCTATCCACTTCCAGGCCCAGCCATTCGTCGCCAGCGGCCAGCCCGGCCTGCTCGGCCAGCGAGCCGCGCAGCACGTTTTTGATCATTAGGCCCTCGGTTTCACTCACGCGCAGTCCCAGCCGCTGCGCCAGCGGCGCGGGCTCGGTGAGCCAGTCTAGGCCTTGGGTGCGCAGCAACTCGGGCAGCGGCAGATCGGCGCAGCCATGCACCCAGGCCGCGATTTCGGGGGCGTAGCTGCGCCCGCCGCATTGCTCGAGCACCGCCAGCAGGTCGGCCTCGTGCATCGGGCCGCCTTGGCAGCGCTGGTAGAGCGCACGCAGCACCGCGTCGAGGCTGCAGCGGCCCTCGGCGCGCAGTTGCAAGTCGAGCGCCAGCGCCACCAAGGACCCTTTGGCGTAGTAGCTCACGGTGGCGTTGGGGCTGTTTTCGTTGACGCGGTAGTACTTGGTCCAGGCCTCGAAGCTGGATTGGGCCAAGCTGTGCACCAGCCGACCCGGGCTGTGCAGCACTTGATTCAGGGTTTTGGCGAGCAACTGCAGGTAGAAGGCTTCGTCGATCAGGCCGGCGCGCAGCAGCAGCAGGTCGTCGTAGTAGCTGGTGAAGCCTTCAAACAGCCACAGCAGCTCGGTGTGCTGTTCGCGGTCGTAGTCGTAACGGGTGTATTCGGCCGGGCGCAGGCGCTTGACGTGCCAGGCGTGAAAGTATTCGTGGCCGATCAGGCCGAGCAGGCTGGTGTAGCCGTCGCTGGCGCCCAGCGCTGGAACTTGGGCAGGAGTTGGGGCAAGCGCCGGGGCGAGGGCGCCGCCTAGGGGCAGTTGCGGCAGGTCGGCGCGGCGGCAGATCAGGGCGGTGCTGTGGCGGTGCTCGAGCCCGCCGTAGCCCTCGTGGCGGGCGTTGAGCATAAACAGGTAGTGGCCGAAGGGCGGCGCCTCGTGCGCGCCGTGCCAGAACTCGATGGCGGCTTGGCAGATGGCTTGGGTGTCGCGCAGCAGGCGTGCGCCATCAAAACCCGGCCCAGCGCCGCTGACCACGAGCCGGTGCCCGACGCCGCGCACGCTGAAGGCTGCGCTCCAGAACCGGCCCAGCTCGAAGGGGCTATCGGCCAGTTGGTCGTAGTCGGCGGCCTGCCAGCGGCCTAGGCTGTGGGGGGCGTCGGCATGGGCCGCATCGGGGGTGACGGGCGCCAAGGCCGTGGCCACTTGCCAGCCCAGGGTGGCGGCGCTGCCCCAGAGCTCGAGCGTGTGCGAGAGCGATTCTTGCCCGTGCACGCGCAGGCACAGGCTGGTGGGGTTGAAAAAGCCGCGTTCGGCGTCGAGCCAGGCGCTGCGCACCGAGGCGTCGTAGGCATAGACTTGGTAGCGCAGCCGCAGCAACTGGGCGCCGGCTGGGGTGGCGGCTTCCCAGGTGTTTTTGTTGAGCTGGCGCAGCGGGACGGCGTGGCCGTCGCAGTCGGCGCGCAGACCGTGCAGGTGCTGGGCAAACTCGCGCACCAGATAGCTGCCCGGTATCCACACTGGCAGGCTGACGCGCTGCTGCCGCGCCGGTTGGCTGATGTGCAGGGTGAGCGTGTACAGGTGGGCGTGCAGCTCGTCCAGTTCAACGCGGTAGTGCGGGCCGGGGAAGTTTGAAGGCAAGGCGCAGGCAGTGGTGGGCATGGGCGAGGGCGAAAGCCGATCAACGTGACGCCGCTGCCGCCGCGCTCAGGCGCTGCTCGAGCAACTCGAAGCCGGCGGCGCCCGAAAGGCGCGAGCCGTCGGCAAAGAAGGTGGTGGGGGTGCCGGTGATGGCGTGCCGTTGCCCAAACGCCATGTTGCGCTGCAGCGCGGAGGTGTCGCAGGTGGCGGCAGGCGGATCGACGTTGCGCAGCATCCAGTTTTCCCACACTTGGGCGCGGTTGCGCGCGCACCAGATGTGCTGCGACTTGGCGAGCGAATCGCGGCCCAAAATGGGGTAGAGGAAGATGTGGATGGTGACGTGGTTCAGGCGGCTCAGATCGCGCTCGAGCCGTTTGCAAAAGCCGCAGTTCGGGTCTTGGAACACGGCCACGCGGCGCTGGCCGTTGCCGCGCACGATGGTGAAGGCGTCGCGCAGCGGCAACTGGTCGAAGGCGATGGCGTTGAGTTGCTCGATGCGCTGCTCGGTCAGGTTGTTGCGGCTGCGGGTGTCGATCAGTTGGCCCTGAATCAGGAAGTTGCCTTCGGCGTCGGAGTAAAAAATCTGGTTGGCGCCGATGCGCACCTCAAACAGGCCACGCATGGGTGCGGCGCGCACCTCTTCGATCGGGGGCAGGTTGGGCAGCCGCTCGGCCAAGTTGGCGCGGATGGTGGCTTCGTTGGCGCTGGCCAGCGTGCCCACGGCGAGCAGGGCGGCCAAGGCGGCTAGGACGCCGGCGCGCCAACACCAGCGCCACCCACTAAGCCAAACAGTGTGCAACCAGGTGCGTCGCGCTGGCGCCGGGTGCGCGGCTTGAGCCGCTGGTGCCACGGCGCTGCAGTAGGCATGGGCGGCAGCGCAGCGAGACGGGGCGGGGGTGCCGGTGGGTGGGCTGTGCATCTGGAGGAGGCTCGGGTGGGGTGGGGCTCAGGCGGCGCAGGGCGCAGCAGGTGGTTGGCCAGAGGCGGTAGCACAGGCCGTAAAAGCAGCGGCAGCGGGGGCCGCAAACGGGGCGCAGGGCGCATCCGCTTCAGGGCCGCCCATCGCCAAGCGGATGGCGTGGTGTTTGAGCGGCGTCAGGCCATCGAAGCGCCGCAGCCCCCAGCGCCGCAGTGCGCCGACGCGCTCGTCGCCGTGGCCAAACAGGCTGTAGAGGCCGTCGGTGAGGGTGGCCATGCGCTCGAAGTCGGCGCGGCGCGCGCGCTCGTAGCGCCGCAACAGGCGCCAGTCGCCGGGGCTGCGCCAGTATTCGCGCTCGCGCAACACGCGGCCCAGTTCGGCTACGTCACCCAAGCCCATGTTCAGCCCTTGGCCGGCCAAGGGGTGCATGGCGTGGGCGGCGTCGCCCGCCAGCGCCAAGCCGGGCCGCACCCAATGCCGGGCGCGCGACAGCTGCAAGGGCCAGCCGGCGGGGGTGCCTTCGGTGCTCATGGCGCCCAAGGCGTGGTCGCAGGCTTGGGCTACGGCGGCGGCAAAGGCGGGCGCAGCCAAGCCCAGCAGCTCAGCCGCGCGCTCATGGGGCACCGACCAGACCAAGGCCACCAGCTTGCCCTCGGGGCCGTCCATGGGCAGCAGCGCCAGCACCTCGCCGTGCTGGAACCACTGCCGCGCCACGCCCTCGTGCGCTCGCGCGCAGCGCAGCCGCGCCGCCACGGCGGTGTGGGCGTAGGGCTCGACCTCGTACTCGATGCCAAACTGGGCCCGGGTGCGGCTGTGCTTGCCCTCGCAGATCACGGTCAGTTCGGCTGGTGGGGCGCTGCTCACGAGGTCGATGCCGCTCTGAAACGGCAGCGCTTGCGCCAGCCGCTGCTCCAGCGCCGGCACATCCACGATCCAAGCCAGCGGCTGCTGCGCCGCGGGCGCGTGCAGGTTGAGGGTGGCAGGCCGCTCGGCGTCGGGCTCGCAGACCCACATCTGGCGCACCGGTGTGGTGGCCGGGGCCTCGGGCCAGACGCGCAGATCGCTCAGCAGCGAAACCGCGGCCTGGTTGAGGGCGTAGGCGCGGATGTCGGGGCCAGCCGCCGGGGGCGCTGGCTGGCGCAGCAGCGCCACCCGCAAGCGCTCGCGCGCCAGCAGCAGCGCCAGCGTGTGCGCCACCACACCGCTGCCCAAAATGGCGACGTCGTACCGTGGGTTCATGCGCGCATTGTAGGCCGGGGCGGCGGCTGGGGCATCACGGTGTGGGCATCAAGGTTTGGGCCTCAAGGTGTAGGCATCATTGAAACGCCACCTCGGCAAAGCTGCGCAGCTTGCGGCTGTGCAGCTGATCGACGCCACCGGCGCGCAGGCGCTCGATGGCGCGCAGGCCGATGCGCAGGTGCTGATCAACGCGCTCGCGGTAAAAGGCGTTGGCCATGCCGGGGAGCTTGATTTCGCCGTGCAGCGGCTTGTCGCTCACGCACAGCAGGGTGCCGTAGGGCACGCGCAGCCTGAAGCCGTTGGCGGCGATGGTGGCGCTCTCCATGTCGAGCGCAACGGCGCGGCTCTGGCTGAAGCGGCGTTGCGGCGTCTGGCCGGGCAGCAGCTCCCAGTTGCGGTTGTCGGTGCTGGCCACGGTGCCGGTGCGCAAAATGCGCTTGAGTTCGGCGCCGCTCAAACCGGTCACGTCGGCCACTGCGCCTTCGAGCGCGAGCTGGATTTCGGCCAACGCGGGGATGGGCACCCACAGCGGCAGTTCTTCGTCCAGCACGTGGTCTTCGCGCACGTAGGCGTGGGCCAGCACGTAATCCCCCAGCTGTTGGCTGTTGCGCAGTCCGGCGCAGTGGCCCAGCATCAGCCAGGCGTGCGGGCGCAGCACGGCGATGTGGTCGGTGATGGTCTTGGCGTTGCTGGGCCCGACGCCGATGTTGAGCAGCGTGATGCCGCTGCCGTCGGCGCGCAGCAGGTGGTAGGCCGGCATCTGCGGCAGGCGCGGCAAGGCGCGGCCCGGCTGGCCTTGTGCAAGTTCGTGCAGCAGCTGTTGTTCGGCGGCGCTCAAACCCGCGCGCGGCGTGAGCACGTTGCCGGGCTCGACCAGGCCTAGGTATTCGCTCGCAGGGTTGGCCAGCGCCTCTTGCCCGAGGCGGATGAACTCATCGACGTAGAAAGGGTAGTTGGTAAACAGCACGAAGCCCTGAAACCAGGCCGGGGCGGTACCGCTGTAGTGGCGCAACCGCTGCAACGAGTAATCGACCCGCGCCGCACCAAACAGCGCCAGCGGCTGCGCTTCGTGGGCGGCGCTCTGGTGCGTGCCGTTGGCGATGCCGTCGTCCATCTGGCTCAGGTCGGGCAGGTCGAAGCAGTCGCGCAGGGCGGCGCGCTGGGCCGGGCTCAGCTCGCCCTCGAGGTGCTCGTGTTCGGCCAGCGCGAAGTGCAGCGGGATCGGTTGGTTGCTCACCCCCACCTCGAGCGCGCCGCCGTGGTTGTGCAGCAGCAACTCGAACTGCTCTAGGTAGTAGCTGGCAAACAGATCGGGGCGGGTCAGGGTGGTTTCGTAGCGGCCGGGGCCGGCGACGAAGCCATAGCTCAGGCGGCTGGGCGCACCCGCGCCGGGCCCACCGTGGGCGTGCTGGCAGTGCAAGCGCACGAAGGGGTAACAGGCGCGCACGCGCTGGGGCGCGCTGGCGCCGCCGGCGCGCACATACTGGTGCAGCGCTTGGCGCAAATGCACCACCGCACGCTGATACAGCGCCTGCACCTGGGCCAGCGCGGCGGCGGCGTCGGTGTAGCTTTGGGGCGGGGTGAAGGGTGGGCTGTGGGGCGGGCTGTGCGGCATGGTGGGGGCATTGTGGCGCAGGTGGGTGGCAAGTGCGCTGGATTGCACATCAGCCCCCACCCACCGGCGTGCGCAAGGTCACGAACTCCTCGGCCACGGTCGGGTGGATGCCCAGCGTGGCGTCGAACTGCGCTTTGGTGGCGCCGGCTTGCAGCGCCACGGCAAAGCCTTGCACGATCTCGCCGGCTTCGGCGCCCACCATGTGCAGGCCGAGCACGCGGTCATCGGCGTCGTTGACGATCAGCTTGATGAGCGTGCGCTCGCTGCTGGCGCTCAGGGTGTGGCGCAGGGCGCGAAACTCGCTGCGGTACACACGCACGCGCGGGTAGCGCTGGCGCGCCTGCTCCTCGCTCAGGCCCACTGTGGCAAGGCTCGGGTGGGTGAAAACGGCGGTGGGCACCAGATCGAGGTCGAGCGCTGGGCGGGCGTGGCCGCTGCCGTAGAGTTGATCGACCAGCCGCATGGCCTGCGCCAGTGCCACCGGGGTGAGTTGCATGGGCCCGGTGACATCGCCTAGCGCATAGACGCTGGGCACGCTGCTTTGAAATTGCGCATCGACCACGATCTCGCCTTGCGCTCCCAGCGCCACGCCCAACTCCTCGAGGCCCAGCCCCTGCACGTTGGGTCGGCGCCCGGTGGCGTAGAGCGCGGCATCGACCACCAGGTGGTTGCCGTCTTCCAGTGCCACGTGCAGGCCGTCGGCGTGGCGCTCCAGCCCCAGCACGCCGGCTTGCAGGCGCAGATCCAGACCTTTTTTCAGCAGTTCGGCGGCCAGGAAGTGGCGCAGCTCGTCGTCGAAGCCGCGCAAAATCTGCTCGCCGCGGTAGAGCTGCGTCACCTGCGCGCCCAAGCCATGAAAGATGGAGGCGAACTCGCAGGCGATGTAGCCGCCGCCGACCACCAGCAGCCGCTGCGGAAAGGGCTCGATCTCGAACAGATCGCTGGAGTGCAGGGCGTGTTCGCGGCCTTTGAAGTGCGGCAGATGCGGCGCGGCTCCGGTGGCCACGAGGATGCGCGCGGCGCTGAAGCGGCGCTGGCCCGGCGAGCCGTCGGCGTTGAGCGTGGCCAGGCTCACCGTGTGGGGGTCGAGCAGGCGCGCCCAGCCTTCGAGCAGCGCCACGCCGCTGGCGCGCAGCAGATCGGCATAGACGCCATTGAGCCGCGCCAACTCGCGCGCGCGGTTGGCCTTGAGAGTGGCCCAGTTGAGCCGCGCCGGCGCTGCCTCCCAGCCGTAGCCCTGCGACTCGCGCTGCGCGGTCGCGTAGTGCGCGGCGTAGCCGTAGAGTTTTTTGGGGATGCAGCCGGCGTTGACGCAGGTG
>Ga0308000_10001052_pt1 | contig 11245 bp, 7 predicted proteins | sample Neamet3_FD_203877 | JGI IMG/M metagenome (GOLD analysis project Ga0308000, IMG submission 203877) | Marine microbial communities from water near the shore, Antarctic Ocean - #3 | ecosystem: Environmental > Aquatic > Marine > Unclassified | place: Southern Ocean | collected 2014-06-04 | reverse complement strand
CACCTCCGCCTTTTTCTCCTCTGCCACTGGCTTTTCCTCGGCCACCGGCTTTTCTTCTGCTGCGGGCTCCTCTTTGGAAACTGCTTTCTTTTTGGAAGCGGGCTTTGCCTCGTTCTTGGCAGAAGGCTTTCCGCCGTCTCCCGATTTGGCGAGATGAAGACTGGTGTCAGAAAGAAGGATGACATGGCCTTGGTTCAACAACCAATGAAGGTCGTGATACCATTCTCCTTTCACCACGTCGCTCGCATCTTCCGGGAGAAATTTCTTCCAAAGATCCTGCAGTTTCTTACCCGAATTCTTACCGAGGTAATCGATGATTGCTTGAGGACGTTCGGCGAGCTGGGTCTTCGCAGAAACAGCGTGAGGCCTTGAAGGACCCACCTTCAATTTTTTCTCCCACTTAAAGACGGCAACGTGACGACCGGAAAGCTGACGACAGACAATCGGCATTAAATTGGCCGGGTAGCGTTTCTCTTCGACTACTGAATTCTTCAGAAGAGCCAGAAGACCCGATGAAAGGTTCTTACCCTGAATATCACCCATGACCCAAGCACGCTTGCTTTCTTCAATAGTCGATTCAAAATGATTCTCGAGAAAATGCTGCTCCACCTCACTAGCAGTTTTGAGAAGCACAATTTCTTCTTCTGGAGCATCAGGAGATTCGACAGCCTCCGCCTCGACGGAAGCTTCTTTAGGTGCGGCTTCTTCCACGGGGGCGGGAGAATCTTCTGCCACCTCATCTATTACTTCCGCCTCGGGAGCTTCCTCGCTTGTCGAGGTTTCTTCGCCCGTCGCGACTTCCTCGGCTGGAGCTGGAGCTACCTCCTCAGCGGGAGTCTCTTCTGGCGCTTTTTCGTCAGCGACTTCTTCCGCTTCAGGTTCAGCAACCTTCCACTGAGTCGTAATCTTCATGCTTTCGAGCCATGCTTCGACGGCTTCCTCGCCTCGCTCCATCACGATCCGCGATTTGAAGCGCTCAAGCGGCATGTTCGCAAACTGCTCGCGGTGGAGCGCAACCACGTTCTGTTGGTAAGCGTGGTAATTCGGAGGGCCTAGAAGCTTTCCGGTCAATCCACACTTAGCGACCGCTTGGAAACTTCCACTCGGTGCCTCCCCTTCGATCTGCACTTCTTCGTAAAACTTTTTCCGCCAGTCAGCCCGCCAAAGATGACTCAACGCCTCTTTCTTGGTAAGCCAAAGCGAGTTGTCTTCGCGACAGCGGAAGAAGGGATTTTCTTTGTGCTCAAAAGTTACCCGAAAACGACCACGGCCCTGCAAGAGAACCTTCGCGAGATCGAAAACCGAAAAGGTACGACCCGTCTGCGTCACTTCCTTGGCCAACAGATCAAGACTCTCTTCACTGGGCATGAAGCTCACCTTGACTCCTTCGGGAAGGGCTACTTCCTCACGCTGAGGACCACGTTCATCATGACGATCACGACCGCCTTGAAACTTACCACGATTTCCACCGCCGTCGCGTCGATCTCCACGACCACCTCCACGTTGACCACCTCCACGCTGGTCACCACGTTCACCGCCACCGCTGCGTCGATCACCTCGTCCACCACCTCCACGGCGGTCTCGAGATTCAGAGCGATCACCCTGGTCTTTGTATTTTTTGACGGACTTGGATTCCGCTGGATCACGCGCCCAAGCAGGGCCGAAATTCAGTCCGGATAAATCAAGAGCGCCATCGCTCTCGGAAGGTTGAGGGTCGTTACTCATGGTGAGGGAACAAATCAATCATATCGCGCGGATCAAATAAAGCATCATTGCTCCTTATCCCATGGGATAAAGATGATCCTTACTTACCTGATCCAGCTGCTTCATCGTGCTTTCATCGAGAACGAGTCCTGCTGCTTTGACGATCGGCTTTAGTTGCTCCGCTTTCGAGACGCCAACAATCGTGGATGCGACATAGTCATGTTGCTTACTCCAGGCCGTCGCCAGAGTCGTGACATCAATCCCGATTTCCTCTGCGATTTCCATAAAGCGCCGCGTTGAAGCGATCGCCTTTTCATTCACAAAGCGTGCCGCCATGGCCTTCTGTCGCAGTCCCCCATTGTTGATGTAGTCCGTAAACCGAGCCCCCTCAGGCACACCCTCGTTATATTTTCCCGTAAGGACTCCACCCGCCAGAGGGCTGTAGGGAAGTAAACTGACCTTCTCCCGACGAAGGCATTCAGCAAGTTCATCTTCATCCCGACGATTGTTCAGCGAAAAATTATTCTGCACCGTATCGATGCGCGTGAGCCCTTCCAGCTCACTCGTCCAAAGACTCTTCATCACGCCATAAGGGTTGTCGTTACTCAGACCGATCGCCCGGACCTTTCCTTCCTTCACGAATTCATCAAGCACCTCCAGCGTATCCGCTGCTCTCATCCCGTGATCCGGCCAATGAATTTGGTAAAGGTCGAGGTAGTCCGTCCCGAGCCGACGCAAGCTCCCCTCGAGCGCCTTCCGAAGATGCACCCGATCCAGCGCGGCTTTGCCATGACGAATCGGCGGACAAAACCATCCGTGCGCTGCCCCGGCGATCTTCGACCCGATGATCACCGATTCGCGCGGCCGATCTGCCAGCCAAGCACCCAGCCATTCCTCGGTTAAGCCAGTAAGCTCTTCCGAAGGCGGGACAGGGTAGACTTCAGCGGTATCAAAAAAATCGATCCCGGCCTCCACCGCCGCATTCATAATCTTAAAACTTTCCTCCCGGTCTGACTGCGTCCCAAAAGTCATCGTGCCCATGCAGATCTCGCTCACCACGATTCCGCTCTGCCCAAGTCGCCTTTTTTCCATGGCGTGATGATCCCCATATTGCTCTGATTTTGCAAGACCGGGGCTTGACGATAAATGGTGCTTTAAAACAAAGGTGGCAAAGAAAAAGGGAGGCCTTGGCCGAGGTTTGGCCAGCAAGCAGCGCCCCAACGAGCGCCATCATTGAAAAATATGGGAGCTTCAAAGCAATGTGGGTGTATTAAAAGGGGTAACGTTCAATAAAGCGCAATCATGAAGCCCCGCCCAAAAGAAGTTTTCAGCTATCTCCTCGTCCTCGCAATCATTCTCACCCCCGTCTGCGCCTCTGCTCAGTCCAAACGTCCCAATATCGTCCTCTTTTACGCCGACGACCTCGGCTACACCGACCTCTCCTGCCAGGGTTCCAGCTACTACAAGACGCCTCACATCGACCGGATCGGCAAGGAAGGTATGACCTTCACCAATGCTTACGCCGCAGCGGCAAACTGCGCCCCATCCCGGGCATCGCTCATGAGTGGGCTCTACACCCCGCGCCATGGCGTGTTCACCGTTTCCAATTCCGCCCGCGGGAAAGCAAAGCATCGGAAACTGATCCCGATCAAAAACACCGAACTTCTCGCGCCCAAATTCACCACCCTCGCCGAAGCCCTCAAATCAGCCGGCTACCAAACCTGCGTCGCCGGAAAATGGCACGTCTCCGGCGACCCGACCAAGGACGGATTCGACACCAATTTCGGAGGCAACAAATCCGGCCACCCCAGATCCTATTTTTCCCCCTATAAAAACCCCCAGCTCAAAGACGGACCCAAAGGAGAGCACCTTCCCGAAAGGTTGGGCCGTGAGGTTTCCAACTGGATTTCCAATCACAAAGAGGATCCCTTCTTCGTCTACCTCCCCTTTTACTCCGTCCACACTCCCATCCAGGCCCGCGACGATCTCGCAAAGAAATATCCCGAAAAGCCGAAAACCGAGCCCCATCATAATCCAAAGTATGCCGCGATGATCGAGGCCATGGATCTCGCCGTCGGCCAGGTCCTCCAAACCCTCGAGGAACAAAATCTCAGCGACAACACTCTCGTTATTTTCACCTCCGACAACGGACCACACGGTAACATCTCCCGCGCCACCCCGCTCCGAGGGGTGAAGGGCATGTATTACGAAGGAGGCATTCGGGAGCCCTTTCTTGCGAAGCTTCCCGGCGTAATCAAAGCCGGCAGCACCAACGACACTCCCATCCATCAAGTCGACCTCTACCCCACCCTTCTCTCCTTCGCTAAAGCCACCGGCCCGAAGCAACTCGATGGCATCGATCTCACTCCCGCTCTCAAAGGCGAATCACTTCCTGACCGCAACCTCTACTGGCACTTCCCCGCCTACCTCCAGGGCTACGGCTTGGATGGAGGCTCAGCTTCGCCCTTCTTCCGCACCACGCCTTGCGGGGTCATTCGCGATGGAGACTGGAAGCTCATTCAGTATTTCGAAGACAACACTCTGGAACTCTACAACCTCAGGGAGGACCTCTCCGAGACCACCAATCTTGCCGAAAAGAATCCCGAGAAAACACAAGCCCTTCTCAAGAAGCTGCAGGCGTGGCAGACAAAAGTGAGCGCGCCCATTCCCACGAAAGCGAATCCCGCTTATCGAAAGGAATAGCCGGTAGCACATTACCTTCCTGATCCACGGAACCAAGGACGACACCCGGGCATAATTGCCTCGGTTTCCATACTTGGGATTCGAGCCGCTGGCAAAAGGAGGAAGACCACGAAAAATAGCCACCTCATTGACGGCACTTACTTGGCCCAATCCGCAAGCGGAGCTTTTCCGGACTCGCGATTTTCTGCGCCCTTAATCTTCTTCAAACTATCGCCTAGTTCCACGCGCTTTTGATCCGCCAGCGCTTGCATCTTCGCTAGCACCACCGGGTGTTTCGCTTTGACATCGGTCCGCTCTCCGCGATCCACGTCCATATCGTAGAGCCCCAGCTGCACTTGCTCGACCCCATACTTTCCGGTCTTCCCGTCATTTCCCTGATTGCTCCGTCCATCGCGCGCTTTATGCGGAAACTGAAGCTTCCATTTCCCCATGCGCATCGACTCCAAGTCATTGCCGCGATAGTAGAAAAAGTAAGCCTCTTGCACCGGCTTGCTTTGCTCCCCCGTGATCACCTTCCAAGCGTCCTTCCCATCGATTTTCTTCTTGGGTAGCGGCGCACTCACCAAACCCGCAATCGTAGGAAGAAGGTCAATCGTCATCAAAGGAGTTTTCACCACACTGCCCGCTTTGATCTTCCCAGGAAAACGCATCACGCAAGGAACACGCACTCCGCCTTCCCAACTCGTTCCCTTACTCCCCCGAAGATTCCCTACGTTTCCCGCATGGTTTCCAAAGACCATCCACGGGCCGTTGTCGCTCGTAAAAATAACGAAGGTATTGTCCGCGACTCCTTTCTTCTCGAGCGCCTTGAGCACCTCACCCGTCGACCAGTCGATTTCTTGAATGACATCTCCGAAGATCCCCTTCTCCGATGACCCTTTCCGATCATCCGAAACATAAAGCGGCACATGCGGCTGGGGATGCGCAAGGTAGAGAAAGAAAGGCGCGTCCTTTGTCTTCTCGATAAAACTCACCGCCCGCTTCGTCAGAGTATTCGTCATCTCGCTCTGATCAAGTTCCCGGCGGATGATCTTGTCATTATCGAAAACCGGAAGATCAGGATAGCCTTTCACAAATTTGATCGGACCACGCGGCCACATGTCGTTCGAGTAAGGATAACCATGATATTCGTCGAATCCCTGATTCACCGGCAGAAATTTTTCCTGATAGCCGAGGTGCCATTTTCCAAAGGCCGCCGTGGCGTAACCTTGCCCCTTGAGAAGTTCGGCAATCGTCGTTTCATCGGGATTTAGACCGTTTTTACTCCGGTGCGAAAGGGCCCCGCTAATCCCGACCCGATTCGAGTAACATCCCGTCATGAGGGCCGCCCGGGAAGCCGAGCACACCGCCTGCGCCACGTAGAAATCGGTAAATTTGGCCCCGTCTTTCGCGATTGAGTCAATATGCGGCGTTTTGTAACCTTCAGCTCCAAAGCAGCCAATGTCGCCATAACCAAGGTCATCGCAAAAAATAATGACCACATTGGGCTTTTCGGCCGCTTTTACGAAAACGAAAAACGAGAGAAAGATCGCCAAGATGTGATTCATTTGGAAAGTCCACCACAACCGACTCGTAACAGCAATCTCCAACCACGTCCCTAACATCGATATGCGCTCCGCCATCCTCACTCTCCTCATTGGATTCTCACCCCTCCTCTCTCTGGCTCAAGAGACGCCTGAAACAGCAAGCGATGATCCCTTGGCCGGCCATTCCCACCAGGGCCACGCCTTTAATGAGGGCCCACGCCAGGCTGGACCTCTGATGGAAAACACGGGGCTCGTTCACCTTCCCATCACGACCTCCTGGGACAAGGGACAGGCTTATTTCGACCAGGGAATCGGTCAGCTCCACGGCTTCTGGTATTATGAAGCCGAGCGCTCTTTCCGCCAAATTCTCGCTCATGACCCAAACTGTGTCATGGCCTACCTCGGGCTCACTTTGGCCAATTGGGAAAACGAAAAACGCGCCAAAACTTTCCTCGAGAAGGGAATCAAACTTCAAGAGAAGACCACCCTCACCGACCACGAAAAAGCCTATTTCGAAGCCCACAAAAAACTCTTCAGCGAAGAACCCAAGGACATCAAGAAGCGCCGTGTCAATTTCGTCCGCGATCTCGAGGATATCGTCCTCAACTTCCCCAATGACCTGGAGGCCAAAGCATTCCTCGTCTGCCGCCGCTGGCAGCTCAACCGCAAGGGAATTCAGATCCAGAGCTATGTCGGCCTCGACGCCATTCTTGAGCAAATCTTTGCCAAGTCCCCCTATCATCCCGCCCACCACTTTGCCATCCACCTCTGGGACAACCGCAATCACGCCCAGGCCCTCGACTCCGCGGCCAAGCTCGGGACCACCGCTCCCGGCATCGCCCACATGTGGCACATGCCCGGTCATATTTATTCCAAGGCAAAGCGCTTCCACGACGCCGCCTGGCAACAAGCCGCCTCCGCCTCGGTCGATCACGCGCACATGCAGAAGAACTACCTCCTGCCCGATGAGATCCACAACTACGCCCACAACAACCAGTGGCTCGCGCAAAACTACACCTACCTCGGCAACGCCACCGCCGCAGTTGAAATGGCGCAATCTCTCCTCGCCAACCCACGTCACCCCCGCCTCAACACCGCCACCAAAGGTGGTTCCTCCAGCCGTTACGGACGCAGTGAGCTCATCAAGATCCTCGAGACTTTCGAACTCTGGCCTCAAATCATCGCCCTTTCGAAAACCCAGTGGCTCGAAGCGCTTGATAAAGCAGACGATGACCGCTCGCGCCTCCGCCTCATCGGAATCGCTCACTTCCATCTTCAGAAGAAAGACGAGCTCAACGTGACCATCGGCCAGCTCGACGCGTTCCACAAAAAAGCAGTCGCCCAGCAAAAAGAAGGCGAAGACAAAGCCCGCGAAAAAGCGACCAAGGAAAAGAAAAACGAAAAGGACCTCAAGAAAGCCGTCACCGATGCCGGCAAGAATGCCAAGAAAAGCGCGGATGCCCTCGCCAAAATCCTCGGCGAACTTCGAGGCTGCCTTGCCGAACTCAATGACGACAAAGAGGCCGCCAAAAAATCGCTCAGCCACGTCAATAACGGCACCGTAAAGATGCGACGTCAGCTCGCCCTCGGCGATCTCGAAGAAGCCCGCAAAGCTGCTGAAAAGAAACTCAGCGGCGACGATAAAAAAACCGTCGAACTCGCCCAAGGCATCGAGACCTTTTACCGCTGTCAAAAAGAAGACGCCAGCAAGGTAAAGGAAGCCTTCGAAAAACTGCGCGCCATTTCCTCCGAGATCGCAATCACCACTCCTCCCTTCGCCCGCCTTGCCCCGATCGCCAAGAAACTCGGCTACCCCGAGGACTGGCGTCTCGCCCACGTCCCAGCCGAAGATCTCCTCCCCCGACCTAAACTCGATTCACTCGGCCCCGTCCACTGGACCCCGCCCGCCGCCAAGCCCTTCAGCCTCCCGGACCAAAATAAGAAGCCGATCTCCCTCTCCGACTACCAAGGCAAGCCCTTCATCCTCGTCTTCTATCTCGGCGCCGGCTGCCTCCACTGCACCGAGCAACTCACCGCCATGGCCGACCGTTATCCCGAGTTCGAAAAGGCCAGGCTCCCCATCCTCGCCATCTCCACCGATAACGTCGCCGACCTTAAGATATCACAGGACAACTACGAAAAAGGAACCATCCCCTTCCCGCTCATCTCCGATGAAAAAAAGGACGTCTTCAAAGCCTACACCGCCCACGATGACTTCGAGAACCAGCCCCTCCACGGCACCTTCGTGATCGACGGAAAAGGCCGCGTCCTCTGGACCGACATCTCCGCCGACCCCTTCATGGACCTCGATTTCCTCATCAAGGAAGCCAACCGCCTCCTGGAACTCCATCCCTAGGTCAGGCATCCTTCCTGACTTCCGACCAAATATACCACAACCTCCTCGAAAGGCGGATCGTTTCCGCTGTCATCAATTAGTTATGTTTGGAAAAATATTGCTTGCTTTCCTCCTTTCGACACCGATGTGGGCACAACAACTTTCTATAAGCCCCTCTCCTTCAGAAGCTCACCTAAAGTGGTCCCGCACCTTCCCCGAAAATTCGGGCGTCGCATCTCGAATCCACTCGCGGATTCTCAGCTCAACGAATCTCATAAATTGGGTTCAAGAAGATTTTCTCACCTTCGAAGAAGCTCTCGGAAATGGCGAATCAAGCTTCATCGCCCCCCTCAATGGCCCCGCCCGCTTCTATCGCTTGGAAGAATTCTACTCCTACGTCCATCGCGACTTTCCTTCAAGGGCTGGGTGGGCAATCCGACGCCATGACCGTGGTAGAAATGCTCGCACTCTTGGAATCCCTCTCCTTGGACGACGTTTCTGCGGTCACCTCGGAAGAAAACCTCGACACCATCCGGGACGCTCTTCTCGCCTCCTCTTATGGCGTCCAAGAAATCAACGGAGGAAAGCATGAATTCGCTGGAGCTGACTGCGATCACAGCGTCGCTCCTCTTCCCCGCGCCTTCTCCTTACTTGGTCAGCGTTGGACCCCTGACGCTTGGACTTTTCAAAAAGTGGTCTTTTCTGAAGTCACCGTCGATGGACTCACGGTCCCACGCCGTCTTCCTTCGAGTCTCGATGTCGCCTACTCCACTCTCGGAAACGACACCGCCTACCCCATTCTTCTGGACCGCATGATGGATCCCAGTGGAGTTCCCTTCCGAGATGGCTTCGACTACCGACCCAACCTTCAATCGGCTCGAGCCACTCTGGACGCTCAAGACCCCGAATTCTGGACCGAGCACCTTTACGGATCATGGCTCCACAGCCTCCGCACGCTCTCTCCCGCTCTTCCCCAATCGGCCCCGGACACCTTCCGAACTGAAGCCTGGAAGCGAAGGACGATGAACACACAACTTGTCTCTTGGACCCATCTCCGTCACGACACCCTCCTCTATGCAAAGCAAAGCTTCACCCCTCCAGCGCTTTGCGAATATCCCGACGGCTATGTCGATCCTTATCCCGCACTTTGGCAGCGGCTTTCTGACATGGCTCAAAAATACCGCTCTTTCCTTTCCACCTACTCCCTTTCAGGAACGATGGGAATCCAAATACGAGATTTAGAAATCCTGGGCGACACTCCTCTGGAACTCAGCAAATGGACAACTATGGGATATCTCACCGATGGCCCTCCGGAGCAGAGTGTTCCAGATCACAAGGTGATCGATGTCGATCGTGGAGAGAGACTCTCAATCATCCAGGCCCACCTCGACAACTTCTCGACCCAGTGCCTGAAGTTGAAAGAAACCGCGGCACACCAACTCGCCGGCCAAATGCACACCGAAGAAATGAAAACTTTTGTCGGCAATACCGTCGAGACCTTTACCCTTGTGGGTTGCACTGGCGATCGCCGCTACAGCGGCTGGTTTCCCAATCTCTATTTCCACAATGCTTTTTCCTCCGGGGAAGACCATCCCTCCTCTAAATGGAATCCTAGCGTGGTCGATGTCCACACTGACTCGGTCGACACCGTCTGCTTTGGCGATCCCGGAGCAGTTCTCCACGAAGGCGTCGGCCGTGCGCAGTTTATGCTCGTTGCCGTAAAACATCCCGACGGCTCAACCTGCGCCTACGGGGGCCCCGTCATGAGCCATCATGAATTCACTAAACCTCACGGCGTCCGCATGTCCGACGAAGAGTGGAAATCTCAAATGGCACAAGAAGGTGAACCAGCCCCTGCCGATTGGAAACAGGGCTTCCTGATCACGGAATAAGATCCCTATCGACGACGGCGGAAAATTCCGGAGGCTCCAAGCGCCAAGAACGCTACTGAACTCGGTTCCGGCACCGCCGTAAATTCAGCGGCCACAAAAACTTCAACCTGCTGAGCTTCGGTGAGAGTGTCAAACGCTCCCACACTAGTCGAATAATTCGCCTGATTAAACGCGCCAATCCCAACACCAATTCGTGTCGCAAAGCCGTCGGTATAATCCCACGTTTCTCCGTCTCCATTAACACCATAGGTGTCGAAGACCGAACTCATGTTAAACAACTTAATCGCATCGTCCCCGTTGATTTTGCGGCACCATGCTGCAACAACACAAAATTCTGCACGAAGTTGTTGGCGAAAAAATCGAAGGAAGCGGTGTTCCCCGCGATCACAATAACATCCCCCGTCGCAGCAGTTCCCCCTGACAAGGTAAACTCTTCCCCATCGATCCCGCCACCATTGTTGGCACTGCCTATTCCCCAGGTCGAAAGATCAGTGCCAAACCAAGCTTCACTCCCCCCGTTAAGCACTCCACGCCTCCAGAAACCTTACCACTTCAGAGACATTTATTGTTAAGCTAACTTCACCGAACAAACATTTATAAGACATTGCCCACCAAAGTCTCACGAAATACTTCGAGAACCTTGCAAAACTTAGATCTCTCCCCTGATTCCCAAGTCCACCCTCCTCCCTCCCCCATCCAAACTCTTCCTTCCCGCCTCCAGGATCGCGGTCACCTCCCTCGTCTGCTGCACGGTCGCCAGCTCAGGATTCCCACCTTTTACCGCTTCTAGAAAAGTAGCGATGCTCACATAGCCATAAGCTCCCTGCCCCGCAAAACCTCCCTGCCCATCCGGCAAATAACGCATAAAGAGCGGGTTCGGCGTCGAGTATCCCGCATCATCGGTCGCCACTTCATAGCCTCGGTGCGCCTGATCCACTCGCACTTCTCCGCGATGACTCAAGCTACTAAAACGCTGCTGCGAGTGCACCTCGGCCTTCGGCGCCGACCACGCCGAGGTATAAACGGCCGTCCCCCGGTTCCCGGAGTCGAAATGCTCCCAATCAACCATCAGCGTGATCGAATCC
>Ga0308000_10001040_pt1 | contig 11290 bp, 15 predicted proteins | sample Neamet3_FD_203877 | JGI IMG/M metagenome (GOLD analysis project Ga0308000, IMG submission 203877) | Marine microbial communities from water near the shore, Antarctic Ocean - #3 | ecosystem: Environmental > Aquatic > Marine > Unclassified | place: Southern Ocean | collected 2014-06-04 | reverse complement strand
AAATTACTGTAACCTTTAATTAATCTGTGGTACATCATACTTGGTATGTGATAGACTTTGTTTTCTTCTAACAATATTGGTAAGCATCCGTTGTATTGTAATTGCCATGCTTCTCCTTCCAATATTTGTATATGTCTATCTGCCATATCTCTGTGCCAAACGTATTCGTTTTCCTTATCGGCAACATTAAAAAGTCTAATGTCATCAATATCAGTATATGGCTTACCAGAAATAACTTCCACCGCCCTTTAATCCTAGCTCTTTTGCATATTTTGGTAATCTACATGACCAATAACCTGCACTGAGTTTATCTGTTTTTGTTTCACAATTATGACGAGATGCAAAGTTCTTCGCTGCAGCTTTATCATTTATCTTAGCGCTTAATCCGCCTTTTTCATCGCCAAAGTTAATCTTTTTAACGTTTCCGGTTTTAGGATCCTTTACGTATACAACGTATTTTTTAGGACCTTCAGATCTCTTTGGACTATTTAATTCTGGTTCTGCTGCTTCCAGCATTGGAGTATCTAATGGTACATGTTTACTTTCAAATAATCCAAATTTGTCAAAGAACGTTTTTGATTCTGATTTTACCTTTTGAGCAAGATCTTTATCTGCACCGCCCCAAGTTCCTTTACCCTTTGCAATAAACCCATTTACTCGAGCATATGCCCATTGGGTCGCATTTGTTCCAGGTCTATGTCCTGTTTTCCAAGCTCCATAGCCTCGATCAAATACCTTTTTTAAGATACCATACGCAATACCTGATTTATCAGATTTTGCTGTTAATGATTTTTTGACTTCGTCTTCGTTTATTTTATTCATATACTTTAACATAAGCCGAAGAGTCTTCTGCTTTTGATCCTGCGTAATTAACTATTTTTGTTATAAAACGATTTGCTTTTCTACCCATATTAATATCAATATAATATGCTACATAGAGACATGCTAATTTAGCTGATATCCAATTCGTATCTTTCTTGAAGAGCTCTGCTTCAAATTCTTCACGAGTTGTATTTTTATAGAAGTTATTAAACATACTCCAAAATATCGTGACAGCCTTTGAATCTTGTTTCTTTGCAATAAGTTTAGCATATTTGTAAACTCCAGCTTTATGCTTAGGTAAATTCTTTCGAAATACTTGTTTAATTCCGTCTTGGAATTCTTCCCAGCCAGCACCACCGCCTCTTGAGGTTTTTAGCACGATTTCTCCTTTAATGGATCCTCCTGGACTACCATCACGAAGTTGCAACTTACCTTCATCGAATATTATTGCAATACCTTTGTTGGACCAGAATGTTCCTCTTTTTTCGCCTTGAGTAAGTATCTTTAATACTTTATGATCGTCAGTATCAGGCGGAAGTTTAATATTATATTCTTTTACTTTAAGACTTTTTACAATTTTCTTCAACGAAATACCAACTAATTTACGATCTACAAATAGTTGTAATATAGTTTTATTTATTGCTTTAACGTTGTCTGTATTTAATTCGCTTAAATTGAAATTACTTGTGCATGCCCAAATATCTCCAGGATTCCATTTATCATCTTTCATTGGTTTTAGACCAGAATTTTTATAAGCGTCATTTTTAGCTTTATAAATTCCTTGCATTAATTTTGAATTACGATGAAATGTATGTCCTTTTTTGATATATCCACCCTTGACAAGTGCTTCTGCAATGACATATGATGAATGGAACCAAGCATCGTCGACTCCTAAAACTTCATCTAATGATGCATCGACATCACATTGTTTATATGCAGCTTTTAAAATATCGTCGTTTTTAAAATAATCTTCGTTCTGCATACCATGATCTAACATAGCATAACATATGACAGCATTATGACATTCTGTTACTTTAGTAGATAAGCTTCCACCACCTGAACCGCCACCACCGCCAAAGGCAGATGATTTACTTAAATCTGATGATGTAATAAAGGTATCGTTTTTACCTCTTAAAGTAAATTTCATACCGTCTTGCTTAAACTGCTTTGCTGCAGCCACTCCAGCTTCAATATCTGTAACTGTGAATGTTCCACCCTTTGCAAGTTCTAATGGAGTATTTGATTTTATGAGTTTGATTAGAATATCAGGACGTGATTCGCCTTTGTATTTACCAGCAGAAGCATCACCCTTTAATTGTGCAGGTGTCATTTTAACTGCTTCGTTAACTGAATTAAAATCTTTAAATGCTCGCATAAACGTTCCTTTGTTAGTACTATTTATACAGTTTTATAAGTCAAGCGTTATAAAAGGGGTTAGGTTTTATGTGCCCATTTTCATCATAGCATATTATTTTTTGCTTTTGCAATATCGTTAATAGCTTTTCAGCACCATCTTTACGTCCAATTTTGTAACTAGACCAAGCTGCGCCTGAAACGACGATTATTCCTATTAGGAATTCGTACATATAGTATACTCCAACAGAAAACAATCTTGAATATCAAATTCAATCTTAGTTCTAAACGTCATCGTGTTGTCTGTTCTTCGTAACTCTTTCATACGTTCTAATCTTTCTAATTCGCTATGGAATGTTTCTACAGCTGTGTAGGATCTAATTTTTTCTTGTATAAAGTGTTTCATATTTTTTCTCTCATATAAGTAAGGGGACCACAACTCCCCTTTCGTACGTTCTGACGTAACCACTCGCGGCTTTCATGCGTCCTGCGAGTGACGCTGGTTCCCTATAAAGTTCGGTTTGAACTTATATAGGAAGGACCGTAAATATTGTTTCTTGTAACAGAGTAACCATCTAATAGATTTCCTCTTGCCATGTTGAGAGCTGGTGCTCTCCATCCGTTTGCCATTAAAACGTCACCTCTTTTAAAAGTAACTTGTTTGATGCCATTAGCCATTTTTCTTTCTTTTGTGAAATCATTAATATTAATGAATCCCCAAACTCTTTGACCAACTTGACCACCAGAGGATACGTTAAAGCTATCGCTTTCAACGATCTTAACGAATTTTCTCCCTTTTTCTGCGGTATATTCTAAATTATCTTTTAGCGTTGGGTGCACTTCGGTTGTTGCAGCTTTGATATCAACTAATAGTTGATTAACCGCTTTTTTTAAATTTTGTTCTTTCATTCTTTTCACTCCTTACAGTGTTGTTTTTTAAATATAGGTATATTATACCACACTATGGAGCATTTGTACATGCTTTTTTTCATTTATTTTCATTTATTTTCAAATAATATCGTCTACAGGAAAGATGTTATATATGGCATCTGCACATGCTTTGGCTATTTCTATATGTTCTGCTTGTGTTCCATTAGAAGATCTTAAATCAATATAATGGATCCATGATCTTAATGTTCCGTTAACATACATCTTACTTACTGTAAGTCCTTCAGGCAAAACTGATCTAGCTTGTTCTTTGGCTATGCCAACATCTAATGCCCATTGATAGGCTTTCTGACATCGTTGAATAACGACTTCTTGATAAGATTCCCATATATGATTAATAGCACTGTTTTCATCAATAGGGATTGAGTTCTGTCTATTTTTCGTATCTTGTAATCTTGCGGGACGAGTTTCAAATGCTACATCCAGATCTTGCACATCGGCATATCTCTGTGAGTATTCTTGAAATGAAAATGATCGATGTCTTAAGATCTGTCTTGCGATATCTCTTGTAGTCTCGATCTCTAAACAAACATTTACCATTTCTAATGGAGACCAATGTTTGTGTTTTACTAAGTATTTGACAAGCTTTTCAGATGTCTCTTCGTTGATTTGTCCAGACGGGTTTGAAACCCTGGCACAAAATGCTACCAACTGAAGAAGATCTGCATCGTCTGCAGGAAAATCCTCAGTTGGTTGCGAGTATGATATAAGCTTAACTTTCAATCAATTCATCCTTAAGTCAATTAGAAATTATAAATTAGAGATAAAGCTGCACTATCAGATGCTTTTCCATGTCTAACATTATCCATAATCATGAGATTAAGATAGACTTTTCCAACTTGTTTTCCAACATGCATTCCTACATGTTGCATACCGTTGCTGTTTTCACCGTATTCAAAAGCTACATTGACTGGTTCAATAAATGAAAGTCCCTGTCTTACTTCTAAATAAGTATTATCACGATTATCAGTATCAACGTAATAAGTTACCGAAGTATCTTTATACGCAGTTGTTACGAATAGTTCTTCAACATCATCGATCACTTTATCATAGTTATATTGTATAACACCACCACCGACTGAAAAATCGTCAGTAACTTTCAGGTCGTAACCTGCAGTTAAATCCCATTCCCAACTAGTGTCAGTACCAAAGTCGACTTGACTTGCCCATACAGAACCATAAAAACCTGAGTTTTCTAGTTTTAAACCTGCACTTACTGCAGAACTTCCTGCATTTTGGGACATACCTCTCCAGAAATAATCAGAACCAAGTCCAATCTCTCCTTCAACGTCTGCATACATTAGTGGCGAAAAACACGCTGCAGCTATTAAAGCTGTAAACATAGTTTTAAACATTATTTCTCCTCCATAATTAGAGTGTAAACACCCCATGCAAGTCCTACCCATGCGAGTAGTTTGACAACACCACCGAAAAGTATCACTGATCCGCATACTACTATAAGTAATACACCATCTTGTGAAGTTCTTTCAGGCATTCTTGCCATAAGCCATTCTTTGGCTGTTTGTAAATATATCATAGATTTCTCCTCTATATTTTAAATTCGGTGAAGTCTTTACTATCTCTATCACCGAATGTATTTATCGGACCCGTATCTTGTGCCATGTCAGACATGATATCAGATTGGGCCGACTCCTCTACGTCATATAATTTCATCCTCGACCTATCTACACCGATTACAAATCGCTTGTATTTAGTCGGGTCATTATAACGATTTTTCAATTGTTTTACCATTATCTGACCAAGCTCTTCAAGTTCCTCTGTTGAAATTAGAGCGAACATTAAATCTGCTGTCGCAGGTAAACCAAAAGATTCCGAAGTGTCCTCTAGACCTACATCAGTATTACCAAATCCAGACCTAGTCGTTTGCGTTGCGCTCATGATAGGGACATTAAATTCAACCGCTAAGCCACGCATTTCCTCTGCAATTGCTTTCACGTATGAATAAGTATTTATACTTCCACCTAACCCTCGGATGCGCGCGGACGCACAAATATTTAAATAATCTATATAAATTATATCAGGTTTGAAGTTCTTTTTAAGCTTTAATTCGTTAAGTAAAGCTCTGAAATGTCCAGTATGAGCTGCGCCCGTTGGATATTCCTTTATGACTAATTTACCAATGTTTGTATGTGCAAGCTTTGATATCTTGCCATCAAATACATTCTTTGGCATATTGCCTAGTTGTTCTATTGGGAAATTCATAAGGTTAGCATCTATTCTTTCTGCGATGCGTTCTTCTGCCATTTCCATTGTTATGTATAGAACATTTTTGCCTAAATCAATATTAGCTGCAGCACAATGGCACATGAATAAGGATTTTCCTACTCCTGTACCTGCTAAGCATATATTTAAGGTTTTGTTTGGTAAACCATTCTTTGTCATTTTGTTGAAAAAGTCTAAGTCAAATGGGATTCTTTGTTCTGTTTTATTGTAAAATTCGAACCTTTGTTCTGAATTATCAATGTAATCATGACCAATTTCTTGATCAAATGATACACCTAAAGCAGTACTTAATATTTCTGGAATCATTCCATTACCAACATCTGGTTTTTTACCATCGATAATTTGAATTGACTCCATAATAGCATTATATATTGCTTTTTCTTGACACCATTTCTCTGATTCTGCAAGTAGATAATCGATATCTACATCTGTTTTGTCTTTTAATTCATGAATCAATTGATTCGCTTGATTAAGTACATCATCAGGTGCATTAACTTTAGTAAGTTCTATTTCTAGTACTTTTGATGTTGGTATCTTATTGTGTGCTGTAACAAATGATACGATAAGGTCGAATATGACCTTATGAGATCCATCAAAATAATCATTCTTTAAAAATGGAATGACTCTTCGACAGAACTCTTCGTCGTTAATCAGATGTGATAGTACGTGTGTTGGTATCTGTGTTGATATGTCCAATTTTTGCCTCTTTATAATCTAGTGAATCCTTTATAACAAATTGTAAAATATCACCTAAATGATTCTTAAACTCAATGCTATTAATAAGATCGTCATGTTCAAATTGTCCACTATCTTCAATAGTGTAGTTAAATTGTAAGGTGGCAGTATCTAATTCTGGTGTTTCTTTGATAGAAACCTTACCATATATGTATGATACTCCTGCCCACTTACCTGTTTTTAATTCAAGTGCATAGAAATCCACATCGGGTTTTTCTAAATATGCAAAGTCTTGTTCTGTAATATTATTCGTCATCTTTAACTTCTTTAGTATCTAATAAGGAAACTGATCCGTCAATAGTAATATCTAATAGCGGTTTGTGTCCAATTTGGTAGTGACCTTTAATGAATTTTTTGAAGTCTGTTCCATCAAATATCGGTGTCCAAAATTCTTTGAGAAGTGTATCTTTTTCCCTAACTTTAGGATCGAGCAATTCTCCAGTATCTTGATCAACTCTACAATACCAACCATTACTTGGCTTAGCAACATAATTACCAGCCATTGCAACATCTAGTAATCCTGAGTATGGAGCAATTCCACCTTCCCATGTTACTGCGATAGGGACTTTAGATTTTTCTTTAACAAACCTTGATTTCTCTACATTGATTACAAAATCGTAACCTTTAATTTCTGTTCCTTGTTTATTCTGTCTTCGACCGATGATCCAAATGTTATCTGCTGAGTAATATATTCCTGTACCACCGCTGACGATAGCCTTTGGGAACAATCCAATCTCTTGATATGTATGATTTACTGCAAGCAAAGGGATATTCTTCATGGTTAAATAAGGAGTGACCATTCTGAATAATCCCTTGAGCGCCTTCGCTCTTGACATGTCTGCTACACCTTTTTCATTAAGTGCGTCCTCTAATTCTTTCTTAGATGCTAAATTACCAATAGAATCGATAACGATTATTACGTTCTCTGCTCTATCAATTTCATCTAGTTGATTCACTAAGTCAAACTTTAATTGTTCGACATCTGTGATTGGAGTATGTAATACTCTACTTGTGTCTATTCCAAACGATTCGAAATAAGATTGGGGTGAACCAAACTCTGAATCATAAAACAATAAGACTGCATCTGAATGCTCTTTTAAATAGGCTGCTGCCATCAATAAAGCAAATGATGTTTTAAAATGTTTTGAAGGTCCTGCTAGGACTGTAAGTCCTGAAGTTAATCCTCCGTCTATATCACCTGATAACGCTACGTTTACCATCGGAACTTCGGTGACTACTACATCTTGTTCCTGAAAGAATACTGAATCTTGCAACACTGCTGTTGTTTTAATTTTACTATTCTTTTTTAATTTATCCATTATACTCATAATTATCTCCAATAACTTCTGTTAGGCCTAAGTTGATTTTCTCGTTCTTGCCTTTTAGAACGACCCACAGCTTCTGCTTTTTTGCGTTTGCGTTTCGCAGTAGGTTTTTCGTAAAACTCTCTCTTACGAACTTCTTGAATAATCCCAGCTCTTTCGACTGCTTTTTTGAATTTTCTCAAAGCGATGTCAAAAGGCATAGGCTTTTGTGGTCTTGTGTCCTTAGGATTTTTGTTTTTCCTAGGAGTTAAATCTATACTTGGCATATTTCCTCTTTATATTTATACATGGGTATATTATACCATAAAATCAGACAATTGTACATGGTTATTTCCCCATTCTTTTCTTCTGTACTTCTCAGGATTGAGATGCACTGATGATACGCTTTCCATATTATCTTTGGCATAGCGGTCACCGTTCATCAATAACCAGTCATCTGGATATTTAACTCTATTCATCTTAAGACGATCCATCATATGAATCCAATCATTAAGTGTTTTAATTCTTTCTTCTCTCGTTCCCCAAAATGGTTGATCTTTATAATAACCAGTTTTAGGTAACTTTCTTTCTTCGTGTTCTATTGGCCATGGGGTTGAATATTCAACTTTGATTCCCATTTCTTTCTCAATTAATTCACCAAAGACTTTAAACTTTATTAACATTTCTTGGATAGCTTCCTTTCTATCTTCAGCATCTGGATATAATCTAACTAAATGATGTCGAATATCGATATTACCAAATGACAATGTAACTCCCTGCAAAGGTCTTCCTTTCGGTCTATTATCCATTGTATCGGCTAAATTGTCTTGTACATATTGAAAGTTATCTTTGATTTGACCATTCAATGTAAGTCCATCTTGTTTAATAACTGCTGAAGGATACGGTGAATATGCTGCGGTATGGCTATCTCCTATCGATATCCATGGCATGAATAATTGTGATGATCGTAATGTAATTGCTGATTTGCATTTTAATGAAATCGTATCACACCATTCTTTATCTTCAACGTCCTTTCTTTTCTTTAACATTGCACCATAATCTGGCATGTCAATATCAAGTGAATAAACTACTGAAGCTTGAAGGAAATTGTTTATCCTCTTCTCTAATTTAGCATCGAATCCAGAGAATAAATTAAGTGATCCTCCGAAGTTAACCCCATGATCTAGGTATAATACTTCAGTAAAATCCCCATCATGATTGATTTCTACGGATAGATTTTCTGACCACGTTCTTGCCCAACCCCATCCGTGTGAGTTTTCTTTGCGTGGTATTTTATTGAATGTTCCTGTTATCATAAGTCTTTGTCCCATTTTCTGTAACTGTCTATTGAATCATAAAGTGATTCGTCTTTTAATATTGGTTCTGCACCAACATTCCAAAATAATATATTCTTTCCTGTGTTCTTTGGTATGTATCTCCATGCCTTAGCATCGTATGTTCCTATGCTTGGGAATGGAGGCATTTCTTCTTCTTTAATGCTTTTTGTAAATGCTTCTGGTGCACTAATCAATTCTGCTCTACCACTTTCGCCTGCCTTCATATTCCTCGCCACAGCCACTGCAGTAAATTTTGCCTCTGGCCATGCGATCTGGAGTGCACGAGAGAGAACTCCCGTTGATATAACTGTATAAACTTCTGTTGGGTGCACGAGGGTGCGCGCTATCTTTATGAAGCCTGCAGTGACTAATTTATGCTTCAAACCAAGAGGAATAAAGTAATATCCGTTCTTTTTAGCGTCTTCGGCAGCGATTTTGTTAAGATTTGGCATTGCAGCTATGCGATGGAAGCTTACTTTAGCTCCTTGTTCGATACAACACGCTTGATGGTGTGATATTCTCTTACTTGAAGGCATATATAAACGTACTTGTTTATTATACCTTTTAGCTGCTTGCAAGATACAAACTCCAGCAAGACCAGTTCTTGGTTGAACGTATGCAACTGTGTCTTCTTTTATAGTTGACATTAGTAAATCTGCAGCTCTTTGTTTTGAGCCTGTAATCATATCATCTCGTACTACTCGAATACCATCATGAATTGTTTCCACGATTGGTGGATTTGGATCTTCCCAACCCTCAGCCAAATTCATATAATATTCAATAGCTTCACTAGGTTGCATCATACCAACATCTTTATTAAATCCATCGGTGATGTGTTTATTATGACTCAAGTTTAAACTCCTTAGGGAAAATCCAATCTCTTGGAATTCTCTTTGTTGGTCTTTTAGCTCCATGAGATATTGCCATATGCTTATAAAAGAAACATGTCTTATCTTCAATGTTTAACCATTTTTGTTCTGTCATAGGATTTCTAGGATCCTCAACCAATTGTTGCATTTGATCTAACCATACTTCGCCTTGAGCATTGGTTGGAATGAATTTACCAGCTGGATCGATTTCATATTTAACTTTTCCGTTTAAACTTTTACCACCAAATATTTGTTGCATTCCATCAAAATGTCCTGTTCCTCCGAATAATACGGATTCAGGATCAACTTGATTTGGCCAAGTCATGGCCATATATCTTGCGAAATTCTTACATGGATATAATGGAGATCTGAAACCTTCTTCTTTAAAATATGTTTCGAAACGCTTTGCGAGTTCCATCATAGTCCAAGGTTTTTGTCTTTCATCTAATACATGTTGCATTTTATGTGCGCATTTGAGTGGTGCATCTATTAACCATTGAGCAACTTTAGTGCCCTTAGGATAATAGATCTGAAATAAATCTGATCTTGCATGACGATTCCTTTCGAATCTTTGTCTTAGTCCTTCTTGACCGTTATCGTGTAATGCTTTAAATGTTCCCCAATGTTCATTCGAAAACGAATATGCGATAGTATACCATATCTTATGGAAGTTATCGACAGGACTATATTTGAAGAAATCAACATAAGGATGTTGAGACCAATGCAATCTGTGTGAGAATATTTGAAAATCGTCTCTAAGTAAATCGTCTTGTCTTGCATCAAACTTATCGCAGAATTCAAAGAACTTTGCTTTACGTTCATCAAGAGTATATTCTTGCATCCATGTATCTGTAGGCTTATTCTTCTTCATAAGAACCTCAGAAGTATTAGGATATATTATATTGTGTTCGTTAGGAAACAGAACCATAGGACCTCACCATTGCTTGATATTCATCAATGCTTACATTGTTATCGTTTAAAACTTTTAAATCTGAAGGATGTGATTTCATTCCGTTGAATGTTTCTATTAGACCTAAATCTAACATAGCCTTTTGCCTTCCTCTTGGATGGTCTTTAATATTACTTGATGACCATAATTTGTCATAATCTAAATGTGCATAATCTGCACCAGGACGAACATAATTTTCAACCCATCGTATGTAATCACAACATACATCTTCGGCATTATACGGTACACTTCCTGTATCTTCATATATTTGCATCATTACTTCGTCTAAAAACTCTTCTTTCTTTAATTTATTATTATTCGTTGCGAGGTATGAAATACATTCTACTGCGTTTGTACCGTAATAAAACATACTTTCTTTGTTCACAAATTGTGGGAACCAATCGGCAATATCTGCAACAACTGCTGCATATTGAAATGCGTATCTTCTTAATCCATGTTCTTGATTCCAACTTAACATGAATTCTCCTACTTCTCTGAGATCTTTTCGAGGTCCATCTGTTAAGAATAGCGCTAAAACTTCTGCTAGCTTAGGAGCATATTCGCATAAGAAATAATCTCCACCTTTCTTGTATTCACTCGTAGGTTTTGGAAATGCTGGAAATTGATATCCAACAGAAGTATAAAAAGGTTTACCCATTTTACCTTCAGCTTTAATAATCTTTTTCATATCTTCTATATTATCTGCTAAATGTAATTTAAACAATAGCG
>Ga0308000_10001032_pt1 | contig 11318 bp, 10 predicted proteins | sample Neamet3_FD_203877 | JGI IMG/M metagenome (GOLD analysis project Ga0308000, IMG submission 203877) | Marine microbial communities from water near the shore, Antarctic Ocean - #3 | ecosystem: Environmental > Aquatic > Marine > Unclassified | place: Southern Ocean | collected 2014-06-04 | reverse complement strand
TTTCTTGCTCTTTGTGGATTCTGAAAAGCAGTAAATGTGCACCTGATTTGGATCCTAGTGTATTAGGTAAAGTATACCTCTTTTGCGCGGCTTAGGCACAGTCGCAGGGTACTCTAAACGGGGACCAAATTCACGGTTCTTAAAAGAATTCTGCTGAGCCATCAGGGCCGTAATGCTGGAAGCCTAGCGTGTAGGCAATCCAACTTAACCAGCGTAATTTAGCCCAAGTTCCAGAATTCAGCCGACTTTCCATAAAACTCGAGAAAGCTAACGCTATCCGCCGCTATATCGCGTTGGAAACAGTCCAGAGAGCCAGCGTCCCAATTGACGGACTTGCGGCCGAAAGGTTTTCTTAGCTTGAGCGGCGCGAGCAGTTTGTCCTGGCTGGAGGGGCCAATTTTTGCCAGTTGTGGCCCGATCACCTGTGTATTTCTTATACGGCGCAGTAATCTTGTGTCATAGAGTTTGGCTTCGCCGGCATTAAGATTAAGGCCGCTTGCGCCAGGAAACCGGTCTGCGCCTACACCAAGATGCCTAAAACATTGCTCCAGTGTGGCTTGCTGATTCGCAATGAGTTCCTCAAGAAAAACCACTGAAATGGCTTCGTCTCCGAACTGGTCTCTGAATTTGCTGATCCGCTTCCAGTAAAGCGTATCCTGAGTCATTTGTGGAAAGGTCCGTAGGCACTCAGATAACTCATAAGGCGCGTCCAATCCAAACTGCACACCGCTGTGGTGCATCTCTCGAAAGCTCGATTCAATTCGAGCTTTTGGGTCGCGAGCAATAAACAAAAATCGGCAGGTGGGGTTGTTCTGATAAATGCGCTCGGCAGCGATGTCTTCACTTAGATACCCGCTATATTCGACGCTACCATCCCCTTTAAGCTGGTTTTCTAGGGCAGCTGCATAGTGGCCATCGTAGTGCGCGTGTTGCGTTTCAAAATCCTCGCGTGAAAAGTACCAGGGCTCCTTTATTGGCGGGATATAAATATCTGGATGCAGGTCGAGGAGAGCGCAAAGTGTGGTCGACCCACATTTACTGAAACCCGGTACAACAAAGTCAATTTTGACCTTAGTCGGCACTGCGCTTCCTAGCCACAATAACCTGCGAACTTGGCACCGCGTTATTCAGCGACTGTCTGATATCTTCACCCTGCGGATGCTTAAGAATCTCTTGCCAGACCTTGGTCCAGTGCTGGGTCATGGGGTGGTTGGCCTCATTGATCGCATACTGATCATCATCAGAGGAAGCCCATTTGAGTAAAAAGAAGATGGCCCAGAATGCTCCCACATGCTTATGCTCGATGATTTCCAAGCCGCAGCTCTCAGCTAGCTGTCGAAAATCTTCGGGAGTAAATATTTGTATATGATTTGGCTCGCAAAAATATACCTTTGGTGCAGTGGCCTTGATTAGCGTCTCACCGCGTGAGTCAGGCACGGTGAGAACAAAGATCGCGTCGTCTTTTCCGATCCGGACCATTTCGGCAAGGAACCTCTCGGGATCAGTGACGTGCTCCAACACCTCCGTGCTCATAACGAGATCAGCGTAGCTGTCTGGAAGTGGAATGGGATTACATTCAGTCACTATGCCCCTGATTTCGCCGGCGTAATCTCCAGCTTTTAGCTGGCTCTCCAATGCCAATACTTTATCCTCTTGTATATCTATAAAAGTCAGATCGGCTCCCATGCGTGCGCAGAAACTGGCGTACCCTCCATCACCGCAACCAACGTCTACAACCTGCATGCCAGGATTAACGGCGACACCAGGAGCAATTTCGCGAGTGTCAGCGTCGGCCCAGCCGTCTAGTTTTCGATCGTGCAAGCCAATCATCGGAGCCGAGGGAAATTGTGAATCACTTGACACTGTCAGCACTCCTATAGTTTCGAGACAACCCTAAAGTCACCCACCGGTATTTTCGACGTCATAAAAGAAAAGAGTTCCATAGCTGTTTTGATAAGCGCTGTATCCTGAAAGATGTCACTCATACAGATACCGGGCCGAGAGGCCTATTTGGCCCTTTTCGCCACAATCATCTGACTTTTTGGTAACAAATTGTTTAGACTTTCGCGCATCATATCGCCCTTGGGGTGAGCCAGAACCGCGTCCCAAGCCTTAGTCCAATGTATTGTAGCGGGATGCACCGCATCATTTATAGATTCGCCCGGCAGAGATGTGCCCCACTTTAAAAGATAAAAAACTGCCCAGAACCCGCCTAGAAATTCGTGCCTTATGATTTCAAGACCGCAGCTTTCAACCAATGATGTAAAATCATCGGCTTCGAAAATTTGTATGTGGTTAGGTTCTTCAAAGCAGCTTGGGTGTGCCACAGACTTGATCAAATTTTCGCCGCGGGCATCTGGCACTGTAAGCACATAGGTCGCGTCCGCTGAGCCTACCCGAACAATTTCTTTTAGAAACTTTTCAGGATCATGCACATGTTCCAAAACCTCAGTACTCATTACAATGTCGGCACAGCCATCGGGAAGCGGTATAGGATCGCAATCTGAGGCAATGCCTTTAACCGCACCCTTGGCATTTTGTTTTAATCGTTTTTCCAGTGCGCGAACTTTATCCTCTTGGATATCGACAAAGGTCACATCTGCTCCTCTGGCACTGCAGAAGCTAATATAGCCTCCGTCTCCACATCCGATATCGATGACTTTGATGCCAGGCTCCACAATCACGTCTGCGACCAGTTCACCAGTTTCTGCATTGCACCAACCACTCAACTGACGGTCCTTTGTACCAATCAGTCTGGCAGAGGGGGTAGGGTCGATATTACTCAAGTTGCATCTCCTTAATATTCAAAACTCTTCACGAGCAGGGCTCTTGATCTTGTGCCTTCGTCCGAAATGACGAAGATAGGATCACAATCACGCCCTAAGTGCCCTCTCAGTGCCATCTGAACTGTCCAGACGGAGAAAATTGAGCAAGAAGCAATCATCATAGATACCATCCGATTCTTGCACAGACGGTGATCGAAGTATAGAAATTGGGCAGTGAAGTCGCTCAGATCTATAAGATATTGCCTGTGAGTCAAGATGACTTGTTCGATCAAATGCACAGCGTCTCGCTGGTCCTTACAGTCTTCTCAAAAAAGGTTTCAGATTGTTTCTCACAAACGGTAAAGACGTGGCGGGTAGTTTCAAGGTGAGAACCCGCTCACACATTGAGCCTCATGGCGCCTAAAGCTATGACACTTGAGACCTTCGGTGGTAATGCCTCTACGCATGACATAGATGACCACCGCAGTCTGCTCGATCTGCGCTGCCAAAAATCAACAAATTGTGTAGGTCATTTAAAGGGACAGCACCAAGCGCGGGACGATTCTGCAGTGTATGTGCTCATCTTTGGATATATGACATACTCCAACTGGAGATACGCTTTTAGGAGCAAAACGTGTTACAAAAGATCATGTCCCGTCTCAGGAGCGGCAATCACTATGCTGCCAACGCTGGAGAGCTGGAACAGTTTAATGCCAACGGCTTTTTCGTTCGCGAGAAAGTATTCAGTAACCGTGAATTGGATAAGCTGCGTAATGCCGCTGAAAAAGTTCACAGGCGCATGGAAAAAAAAGCCGCCTCTAACAACCCCCCCGACCTCGAATTTGTCGATGACAAGCGCTTTCAGTCGATTGATGATTCTGTTGTTAAGTGGGAGTGGCGGGAGGGATCCGGTGACATACGCTCGATGGAACCTTTTTTACACCTGCATCATGATTTACACGCGATTGTTGATGATCCGCGACTGTGGGCCCCAGCACAATCTATTCTGGGCCTCGATAAGCTAGCGTTGTTCACTGATAAATTAAACTTCAAACGTCCGCAGGGAGCGCCGTTCCCATTTCATCAGGACAGTCCCTATTTTGCTCTGGAATGCAAACATGTTGACCAATTACTGAGCATGCAAATCTACCTTGATGAAGCGCGTAATGATAACGGCTGCCTGTGGATTATTCCTGGCAGTCATCATCAGGGCATACTTTCCGGAGTGCAAGGCAAAGGTGTGCTGGACAGGCTGTATACCGATATGGACTTATTTCAGGGTGAGGACCCTGTTGCGGTTACTGCGCCGGCTGGCAGTGTCATCTACTTCCATGCACATGTTATTCATGGATCCAAGGGTAATAAAAGTGAGCAGAGCCGCAGAGCCATGGTCATCACCTATCAGCCCGCAGGCTACAACCGCTGGAATACAAATCAAGAGCGGGAAATTAGAACGTAGGCCATGCAGGCAGCGGTATTGAAACGTTACTTTAGATCAACGTGCTAGTGTCATTGCAGAGGTGGGACACGCAATCGGAGGCAATCGCTTCGTCTAGACGGAAATACTACTTGCGGTACACGGCTCATAACGATGAAACTTCAACCTGACTTGTACACACAACATCACCCCTGCTCTCAACTGCCCATCAGTATCACTTACTCCTAAAATTCTATTTTTTAGTGGTCTGTCAAAGACATTGGCCATATCATAACGGAGAAGCGCTAGTAACATCTGCATACCTATAATCAGGTAGAGGTCGGACAACATGACGGTTCCTGCCCTTGCTACAGAATCATTCATCACATGAAATATCCACTTACTAGCCCAAAATAGAAGCCCCGAAGAACGTATACCTACTCTTGGCTAACCTGACACTCGCAAAAACAATTAGAGACTCACGATTACGGCTGTCTGATACATTCCCACCGTCAGCGCCATCGGCGATATGCAGCAGAACAAAAGACCGACCAGCCGCGACGTCCTCACCGCTCCAATTTATGAAAAACCTAGTATCCTGATAGGTTAAATACTGAAGCCGCATCTCTTAAACACTCAAGTAGTGTGTAGTAAATACTCTAAACTCAGTAACCAGCAATAAAATCGTAGTTGATCCATCACCGGCCTTCTAACTCTAACAGCCTTCTGGCTCTGTTTGGTGACGCAAATTATTCCGTGTGGAACAAGAGTCGATCGTCGATACCACGTTCAAGTTGCATGGTGAAAAAAAGAATCTAGCGATGACAGAAATTTATGTGGCCAGACCGAAATCACTTCCACAATTAGTTGCAGTGAAAATTACGTTTTCTCATAAAATTAACGCAGAATATTTCAGACGACCACCTCACCGACAGCCGCAGTCATCGGCTTCTCAATGCTATTACTGACTACTATTCACTGCAACTTGGCGTTGAAATCTCTGTATCACCGACGTTAACATGATTAGCACTATTGCAAGATCGCATTAAACGTTGATGCAGTGGATTAACTGCTATTTGATGCGACAACGAAACCGAATGTATCAGCCGATAATGGCGGGTTGGGACAAGAAAACAGCCATGGCTACTTTACACCAACCTTCAGCCTTACTTAATAATGCGGGTTACCAGATCGGAGCGTGTATAATAAGCGACGGTATGACCAATTTTTTGCGCAATAAATGCTTTCTTGAAAGGTTCCTAATTTAAAAACAGGTCACGCTTACAGTAATCAAAAAGCACATAACCAGAATATTTACGTTCTTAGCAGCATTATTACTATGGCCTATCAAGTTGACTCGCACTTCCACTGAAAAGCCTTTAAGGATAATTAGCAATTTCCTGCTTACGAAACGTCCGGTTATAGCGACATTTAGGTAAACCAGGCAAGCGGAATAGGACACTGCGCACGCACTTCTTATGTTGAAGAGAAGATTCGAGAACTCGCTGGCAGCACCACAAAGAGGGCAAACGTACAATGAAATCGGACAGGTCAAGAATTGATGACATCGAAGTATTGCGAGCATTTGCCGTTATATTCGTCATTCTTCATCATTTCAATGACGGCTTTGCCAGATTCGAGACAGGAAGCTACGTGAAGCAATTTTATACCTATTTCAATGGAAGCGTTGGCGTAGATCTGTTTTTTGGAATATCCGGCTTCGTTATAGCACGATCACTGCTACCGCGTTTATGGGCATGTAAAGACACTAAAAGTAAACAACAGACTATCTATTCGTTCTGGATACGACGTATGTCGAGACTATTCCCCTCTGCGTGGCTCTGGTTGATGCTTATCTTGATCTTCCAAGTATTTTTCAATGATTCACACGTCTTTGGCAATCTTAAAGAAAATCTGTGGGCAACGGTTGCCGGTGTATTTCAGTTTGCCAACTTGCGTCTAGCCATGGCTTTTATAGACCATACTGGCTACGGAGCGAGCTTCGTATACTGGTCGCTCTCGCTAGAGGAGCAGTTCTACTTTGTATTTCCTCTCTTGGCTCTGCTACCTAGAAGGTGGCTCATCGCAACACTGATCGTAGTCATCACCTATCAACTCTTTAGCCCTCGAACGTTTTGGGAGATGATGTTCCGAACAGATGCTATTTGCTTTGGCGTCCTCCTCGCGATCATGCACGAGACCGAAGCCTGCCAACGATTTCTACGTTTTTTACGAGGACAGACGCTAATTCTTACCGCGCTTATTCCCGTCCTACTTTTCATTTTGGTGGTCTCATCGAGCGATGCATACAAAAATATTTCTTATTACTACAGTTTTGTCACAGTGCTGACCTCTCTAATTGTATTGATCGCCTCGTTAAACAAAGACTTAGCTAAAAACATTCTTCCAGCCTACAACGTATTCTTATGGATCGGTGCAAGATCCTATGGGCTTTATTTGGCTCACGTCCCAATTAATTTTCTTATTAGGGAAATGTGCTTCAATCTGAGTATAAGTGTCTCGGACTATCTAGTGCCCCTCACACTATTAAATATTATACTTCTGGGACTTGCTGCACAGTTAAATTTCAAACTGATAGAGCAACCTTTGCGCCGGCGAGGCGCAGAATTTGCCCACGCGAAGTTTGGTCAATAGACGCCCGCGACTTGATTAGACTGCGTCTCGGACTATTCACTTTTCCAAATTTGAATGCGCCAGACCCATACACATTTGGAACCGTCTTACAGGTGCCGGCGACAACGTGAGCGCATCTTGCAAAAAAAATATACTGCTCTGCCTCGAAAAAAGGAATACTGAAGTGAGTCAAAAACCACTAAGACGGATCTACTCCAAGACACATAGTTCAATATTTAAAAACCTGAAAGGCTTTTTGGTCAACATTCTACGGCACCATAAAGACTACGGAACTCTCCTACTGATAGCGCTGTCGCTCAGCGCATGCGGCAATGCTATCAAGGCGCAGGAACCGCAAGGTACATCATTACCGATCTATCCAACGCTGATTATAATAGGCGATAGCGTGATGGCACAGTCTTTTGATGGCCCAGCGACAACCGTATCCTCGCTGATAACCCGTGACTACGACTGGTATGTAGTCAACATCTCCAACTCGGGCCAAACGCTCCTCAATGCAGTGCGGCTAGAGATTTGGAAGGCGGTAGAGTTCACTGCCGGAGACGCTAGTGAGAACTCCGGCAGAGGACCAGAGCGAGTCAGCGTGGCTGTTCAGCTTGGGCATAATGACTGGTTTTGGTGGGGTGTGGGTCCCGAGCGGTTCGAGAAAAACTATCGCAAGTTACTGACTGAAGTCAATTCGCTGCCAGTAACTACATACTGTGTCGTGCCGCTCCCGGCACGGTGGGATTATAATGGAAAACGGAACACTTCCAATTTGCATTATGAAGACATTAGAGTAATAGTTCGCGAGCTGGCTGAGTCAGGCCTCTGTAGATTGATAGAAACCCGACATTGGTACACTGAACAGCAGGTCAAGAACGGTAGTGCTATGCCTGATGCTCTGCATCTCAGTGGCGAGGGTCATGCCATTTTCACCAAAAATCTAATGGATAAATTAACCTCATACCAGTCCCAAGAGCAGTAACGACCCTGAACTGATTACATTGCTCCGGCCGCCGCGCTATAAAGTTGAATGTCTGTCAACGCATTGTCTTTTTGTTGGGGGCGGGATGAAAGCAGCGGACCGACGAAAGGTAATTAGAGTTACAGGAGGACTAGATATGGTTATTACAAAATGATTAAGGATCGAATAAAGACAATTGACAGTTTAAAACTGGTGGCAATTTTTTTTATTGTTACGATTCATTCTCTGCCCTTTTGGCCTTTAGAGCCCTTAGGAGACTCTACGTTATTTTTAGTCATTAATCAGGTCTGTCGCTTTGCTGTGCCTGCATTCTTTGTGCTGTCGGGTTATCTCTATGCAACTAATTTTAATCATGAACGGCCGTTCCATAGCTACTTTCGAACCACGAAACGCCTCGGTTTCCTCTATGTATTTTGGTGCCTGATCTATTTGATCCCGTACAACATCGCATTAATTCCAACTGGAGGCATGCGGGCTTCCATCGACTTTTCCAATTCCCATTATCAAGCATGGACGAACGGATGGCAGAGCTTTTTTCTAGCAGGATCTAAAGTACACCTGTGGTTTTTACCTGCGTTATGGCTAGCGGTAACTTTGAGTACTCCACTTATTGTACAGAAAAATAAAGTCATACTACTTGTCGTTGCCATCACTTTATTTTTACTTGCCTTATTCGGGGGGCCGTATAAGGAAACGCCAGTAGGCATTGACTTATCTATATACACTCGAAATGGGCCTTTCTTCAGCATGGTATTTTTTACCGCGGGAGTTGTTTTAGCCGGAATCAGAAAAACACAGCGTATTCTCCTTTACTCATACATCATATTTTTTCTCGGATTTTTTTGGCACTTTGTAGAGTTTTTTTGGCTTAGGAAACACTTCGGCAGCTACCTTATGAATGACTTTAATTCGGGAACTCTGGCTTACGGAATAGGAGCCGCCATGCTAGGCATTTATGGCGCTAAGCCCTTGAAAAATGCGTGGCTTGAAAAGAATGGGCGATACGCATTAGGTATCTACTTATTGCACATGTTTGTTATAGATTTTTTCATGCCGCTACGTATTCCTCTGGCTAACAATCCGTTTTGGGAAGTAGGGAAAGTATTTGTCTTTTTCTTGCTCACACTATGGCTTGTCAAAGCATTGATAAAATATCCGATGTTCAAAAAAGTATTGGAGTGATTATTTTAGATTGTGAAAGTCGCGATAGATTTTAAGAAATTGCGTCTAAACTGCTCCAGGTTTAAGCTGCAAAACGCAACGATAATGCACGGAATTTTTGCGCCGAATCATTTATTCGCTAGACAATTATTAGGCCAAAAAGTTGAAAAACGACACTAGAGGTTGACTTTTTTTATAAACCGGGATGACGATTTTACTGGATAGTGCCGCACTGGACTTACTAGCATGTACCAACAGGCTTGCTAATAACTCCGCCAAAGGGATCTGAAGTTTATACGAACTTAAAAAACCTGTTTATTTGTGACAGTGCCAGAGCACTTTGTTGCATCGCATGAACTCTAGATTGCGCTTTTAATATCATCAGTAATTGAAGAGAAGACTACAGGATTAGGTCCCAAAAACTCCGCATTTCCTAACAAAGAACGCAGCAAAAAAAAATAGGTGCTTCGACGATCAGCTTAACAAGCATGCCTGATAATGTGCCAGAAGAGCTGGCGGTCAGTGCTTTTCTTATCTTCACCATGCTGCATATCTTCGACTAATACCCACCTTCTGAGAATTTGGGAGCATGCCATCGCCTTGACTCACTTAATTGAGTGTATAATGCTAAAATAACAACGAGCCATACCGATGCCGCACTGTAACTCATTTCACGACTGACATCTCTGGAAAGCAAACAGTGATCAACAAGTATACAGTCACATTGTTCGCGATCTTAACTGGACTCGCTACCTGGATATTTTTTCCAGCGCTATTTTTAGACCAGTCATTGGTACACGGCGATAATCTTCATCACGGCTATGCGATACTAAAATTTCATAGCAGAGTGATACATGAAGGGTACTCACCTTTCTGGACGGACCTGGTATATGGGGGGCACCCCATCTTTGCAGAAAGCCAGGGTGGGCTCAGCAATCCGTTTAACTACATTGTGGCATGGCTATTACCCCCTGAATTTGGGCACAATTTTATACACTACCTTTCAATGATTGCGCTTGGAATTGGCACCTACGGGTTCGCAAGAACGTTGAAGATATCGCCGGAAAGTGCAATTTTTGCCGCTATCGCCGCAAGCTTCTCCGGACTAATCATTCATACAAATACTAATATGACAGCGATCAGTGCGGCAGCCTGCATTCCCTGGGCCTTGTGGATGTTCGAACGATGGCTGAAGAAACCCAATAACACTAGTGCAATGTGCTTTGGCCTGTTTATGGCAATGGAAATTTTCGCAGGTTACCCACAGTTTTTCCATGGCACCGCACTGTACATGGCGATCAGCCTATGTACTTTACCATTTAATAAAGATGTCTATCCTTTGATCAAGAATTATTTATCCACTGGCATTTTAGCCGTGCTGATATGTGCCGGTGTAAGTGCAATACAGTGGATACCGCTCATCGAATTGGCAAATCTATCGCGCAGAAGCGAGGGTACAGATTTGTTATTCGATATACCTATCGAAGTCTATCTGCGAGGATTTATATCCTCTATAAATGTTACAACTGCTGCATCCTACTTCCCAACCATTGGTAGCGTATTTGTGTGCACACTCGCGTCAATGGCATTATTTTTACCCACTAACCTTAGAATAAAGGGAAATATTGTGGCATGCTTTTTACTGCTGAATTTAGCGGTCGATAATTCATCGCCCTTGTACCGATTAGTCAGTGAGCATAACCTGGCCCCGGGAATGAATTACTTTCGTTTGATGTTCCCCTATTTTTATCTACCCATCATATCAATATGTACTTTTTCAGCAGCTACGCTTGATTGGCTAGCACGAAACAAAGTTTTCAATAGAGAACTTTTTTTTAGAAAAATATTTATGGCCATAACATTGTTTTTTTGGTTATATTTTTGTCGAAAATATCATATCGATGAGGTTTCGATTTGGTATTATATTATAGCGATTGTGGCAATCGTGATCGTACTATTCGCTGAGCGACTAAATCTAAATAGGCACATTCCGAAAGCGCTCATTCTTCTATTACTTGTTGAAACAGTCTTTCTTAAAATCAGCCCGCCTAATTTCGTTAGCAATAAAGCGCTTCGCACTACCCCGGACAGTGTAAACTACATCCGTAAAGACGCAGGGAATAGCGGCATTAAACATCTCCCCATGGCCCTCTCTACTTTGCACTTAGGTATCTCTCCACACGCGAAAAACCTGGCCCATAGAGTTAGACTCGATCTTGAGCAATTAACTCCCAGCACTAATTTAATATGGGACATACCGTCTTACGCCGGGGCATTTGCACTGCAGCTATCCAGAAAAGAGTTGATAGACTATCAAATAGTTGATGAAGTAACGGGGAGATCTGCTCAAAAA
>Ga0308000_10001030_pt1 | contig 11333 bp, 6 predicted proteins | sample Neamet3_FD_203877 | JGI IMG/M metagenome (GOLD analysis project Ga0308000, IMG submission 203877) | Marine microbial communities from water near the shore, Antarctic Ocean - #3 | ecosystem: Environmental > Aquatic > Marine > Unclassified | place: Southern Ocean | collected 2014-06-04 | reverse complement strand
CCAATATAACCACTAAGCTTTTCTGCAACACCTGGTTGTATTAATTGGTCAAGTGTTCCTTGCAAAAATTTTCTATTAGCTTCTGTACGGAAGAACTTAGGTAAAAATTCAACACTTATATTTTTAACCTTTGCTCCAGGAACTGGTAAAGGACTTTCGTTTTGAAAATTATTATATGCCATTAGTAGCTAGATCCAGTGCTAGATGATGATGTTGACGAACTTACATTTAAGCCGCCGCCTGTTGCTGCTGTTGTTGTAGTAGCAGTAGTAGTTGTTGACGATGCAGAGCTAGTTATTCCCGAAGTTGTACTAGTTGTTGCTGCAGATGTAATTATTGAACCGCTTGATTGTATTTCTTTAGCTGTAATTTCGCTTATAGTTTCAATATCGGATACTGTTGCAGCACTAATAAAAATTTCATCAGGCTCTGATTTTATTTCAAACAAGCTACCAAATGATTGTGTACCTTGATTTGGAACTATTAGTATTGATGCTAGCTTAGGTGATAATTGTGTCATAACATATGCACTTAGTTCTTGGAAGTAAAAAGTTTCTCCAAAGTCCCAATTGTCTATAGTAAAGAATCTATTAATTGCTTCAACAATATCTGATTTAAGTTCATTATCATTTGTTACTACATCTTTATTTTTAACAATTTTAAATTTCACTTGCAAATCCGCAGGTGCTTTCTTACCAAATAGTATTTTATATTTTGCAGGATAGTAAATAATTTCATCACTAATACTTTTAATTTTGTCAATTTGAGCTCCATAGCTTCTATATAATTCATCATTACTTTGTGGCAACGGTTGTGTTAAAATTTCACCTGCAATAAATTTTCTAATATTAGTATCATAAGTTTTTGTTAACAAATAAGTATCGATTAAATTACTTGCACTAGGATCAATTCTATAATTGCTATCAGCAACGTGTACATAATGAAATTTAAGTCCACCTCGGCCTATATAAGCTCTATAGTCTGAGTTTATTATTGTATTGTTTAGCGCCTTGTTTAGCGTTTTAAAAACTTCTTCATCTTCTAAATAAAATACTTGACCTTCAGTTCTTGTACTGTAAGGTGCTATTGCTGCTTCATTTGAAACTATAGTAATTTCAGTTACTGAGTTATCAAAATATTTAAAATCTTGTACTCCGTCTGAAGTAGTATACTTCTTTTGGAAAATAGTTTTTTGTGCTGTAGTTACTGTACTAGGAGAAACAATTTCATCAAATAATTCAGGATTATCAACTACGCCGTCGTCGTCTAGATCAATAAACTGTACTTCAATTTTTCGAGAATCAATATACCCATCTGGATCTCTATATGCATTAGAAACTGACCATGAAAAGTCTTTTGTAAACGGACTTACACTAGCAGGCATAGTATTAATATTTAAAATATCAATTTTATCTCTAACTATTTGTCCTGTTGCTGGACTGTAAACTTTATCAATTCCATCAAAATAGAATCTAACTTCTTCTTGGCTTTCCATAACATACTTTAAATTCCTATACGTTATAGTATAAGTTTCTCCATCAGTTTTAAAGAATAAGAACCAACTAGAGTCTAAGTTTTGCCCTGTTGCGTCTCCAGTTTTACCTGTAGAAAAGTCTAATAAAGTATTAAGGTTTTCGTTAGTAATTAGTTTCCACTGTCGATCTTGTAAATCGTATCTTAACCCAAAGTCTTTGTATGCAAATGCTTGGTCAATAACTTGTACTTTAATTGAGTCTGTTAATATTCTAGAAAAATTAGGAATAATTCTATCTAATACTGCATTAGTTGGAATATTATCATTAAACACTATTGGTCCAGCTGTGGTTACTGCGTCTATTACTGTACCGTTTCCTTTGGTTGTAATTACTCTAACCCATTTATATGAAGTTGTGCCTAATGCAGATGCTGCGCCTGCTGCAAGTGTTCCATCTTTTAGAAAGTGGAAGTCTGTAGGAGCAGTAAATCTACATAATGCTCCAGGCTCAATATATCGTAAACTGTTTGCCGTAAATGTTCCAGTCATATAAGGAGAACCAGTGCTATCTAAGAATCTTCCAGTTGCTTGGTTTGTTGTTAATGTAGATCTATTCCATTTAGCATTTAAGTCAGATACAATAGTTTTAGGAAACTGGTCTAAGTAAAAATTTCTAGTGTTAGAAGAACTTAATATTGGTTCAATTGTATTATTAATAATACCTTCAATATCGCTCTGTGTAGTAAAAGTAAACTGGCTCTTTTGTAAAAATATTTCTTTATACAAAACACCGTCGTCTGCAAAAAGACTAGTATTACTATATTTCCCAGACACATCTTTAAGATCAAAGTATCTGCTTACTCCGCTACTAATCCTATTAGTGCTTTTAGTTTTAATAACTTCTTGACTAACTGCTAATGGACCAATATTATAGTCCTCGCCTGTAACTAGTCTATTTTGAGTATAGTAGGTTGCGGGTGCATTGCTTTTAATTTCATCATTTGATTCAGAAGCAGATCCGTTAGATACTGTATAATTTAGTCTAAATCCTAAAGTAAGAGTTTCTAATCCTCCCGCTTTATTTTGATAAGGAATATCAATGCTAACATTTCCCATTGCTCCAGGAGTAATAATACTGCTTGCATTAGAGCTAGTTCTATAATATATTTTAAAATTACCTGAAGGCAAATTGCCAAATACACCATCGGAAAATACTAAATTAATTCTATCTCCGACTCTAGTGTTAACAGCATATACATTTTTTAATCCTTGGAACAAATTATTGTATATAATGTTGTTACCTTCTACAGCATCAATTTTTGTCCAAAATTCTGTTTCAAACCCATTAGAGTCAACATTATATAACCACACATCTGTGTCATTAATATCAGTAACGTCTACGGCAACTGTTTGATTAGGAGTTGGCGATGTTACATTAAAATTGGAACTATCTAATTTACCCTGTCTAAACTGCATAAAGAATCCAGTGTTAGAACTTCCTGCTCCTTGGCCATCATCTCTAAAAAGAAATGCTGGACTGTTACCTGGAATTGGTGGCTCTTCAACAATGCTGTCTCCTGAAACTCCAGAACTTACTATTTCGTATCGTGTGCTTACACCTTCTACTCGTTTAGTAAATGGAAAAATTGAAGAAGTAGTGTTTGTTGCATTAAATCTATATTGCTGTGTAATAACATTTGCTATTGAAGAACTCTTCAAAGGATTACCAATGCTATTTGTAACTGGTAACGCTGAATTTAAAATTTTAATAATCTGTTCAAAGTAACTTGTATTAGCTTGATCATTCCACTTAATAACTGTGCTTGCAAGGTTAATTCCAGCACTATCAATAATAGCTTCTGTTGTTTTAACTGTTGAAAGTTTTAATAAGCCATTTGAAGCTTGATTTCTACGTGGATTATAAGAAAGCATACGTGCTAAACGTAATATACTTTCTCTGCGTTCTGCTGTTTCTAAGAAGTTTTCTCTAGCGTTTAAGTCAACGCGGAAGCTAATATTTTGCCCAAGAAATGCTATCATTTCAATCAAAGCTAGGTACTCTGATGATTCAATATAATCATTGAAATCCTCAGGATAATTTTGCCTAAGGTAGTTAATCATTGTTCGACGAAGATTGTCAAAGTCATAACTCTGGAAGTCAGCATTACGAAATGCTTGATAAACTCTCTTCCAATCCTCAGATACTAATAATCTTGTCTGTCTATCTGTTGACGACATGTCGGTTTCCTCTATTACTATGATATTTATCTGTTACAGATAAGTGCGTATATAATTTACAACAGGCCATTGGCTTGATCAAACTTAAAACGTAACTGTTCAGATATATTGTAAGGAAGAAATACTATAGTACATTCTACAGTAATACCTTTTTCATAAGTGTCAACAATAATTTCGTTTACGCTGCACCTTGGGTCATAGTTTACAATGGTAGTTACATCTTCTATAATAGCTTCTTGTACATCAGATGTAAATGGTTCAAATAACATATCCCATATAATTGTGCCAAATGACGGATCACTAAGTTTTTCACCTTGGCGTATATGGAAATGGTTAATTAGGTCTTGTTTAATTAGTTCAAAATCGTATCTTGCAAATCCTTTGGAGCCGCCATCTACTGTAGAAAACCCTCTGTAGGCGCGGCCTTTAACAGCGTCCTGTTGTTTTGGCGGAACACTTATTCTTTTGTATAGATTTTTTTCTAATTCGCTCATACTATATTTACCCTATTATTGCGGACCGATTGGCAGAGTGACTTGATTAGCTTGCCCCTGGACTGGATTGTTAGCTTGTTTAATTTCTAACTCTAAACTTTTTAAAGCATCCAGCTTTTCGTTATTAAATCTTTTAACAACACTTGCCCTAACATTAGCATTACTACGCTTAAAGTATGCCATACCGTTATTTTTAGCTCTCTCATTATAAACTGCTACAATTAGTGCTTCATCAGTAGGCGCTAAATTTCCGCAATTTTTAATAGCCCTTTTAAATATCCTGTTGCAACCACCTGCGCCATGCTGTACTGATGTGGACCATAAAACATCTTGTAATGTTTTTGATTTTACTCTAACATCAATTCCTGTACTTCTAGTAACTTTGTCAGCCGCTGGAACAAAATATTGTATAACTGCATACGCATGTTGTGTTTCTGCTTTATCGTCTTCCGACATTGCTAACTGCCAAGTTTCTTTAAATGCATCTGTACCGTTTGTTGCACCCGAGTTTCCTCCGGAGGTTTGTAATAATTCATATACTTCAGAATGCTTTGATTTTAAGAATTTCATATATCCGCTAAATGCACCAACTTTACTAGCTAACTGATATGTTCCATACGACCAGCCTCCAGTACTATCAAAGCCAATAGCTGCAGGATTACCTCTTGACTCGTATTTCGAACTAAGCGAGCCTAGCTCTTTATCAAATTCAAAGCTACTAGAATAATTGTCTACAGGTACTGTTCCTTGTCCTGATCCAGTTCCGCCGCCTGTACTTTGATGACCGCTTTGCAGTCCGCCACCTGATCCAGATACAACTGAACTTGAAGTTCTCCCGCCTTTATTTTTAAAGAAAGTATCCGGTGTTAATACTCTGTCAGCTGACGGTAAAGTCCCTGGTGATTCTCTATCAGTTTCTGGTTTTTTAAATGCTAATGGATCTAAGTTTTCGTGATGCGGCCAAGGCTCATGTTGCGGAGCTCTAGTTAAAATACTATCATATGCAACCGGTGTTGATGACCCTGGAAATACATAAGGTAGTTGTACTGTTTCTAACTGTTCTACAATGTCAGCTTTATTAGCTTTAGCTGCCGCTGGTCCATTCATATGTACAAACGTAGCTGTTTCTCTATGCTCTTTGCCAGAATTAATATGTGTATATCCGCCAGCTGTAAGTCTATTATCTTGCCCTGTATTAATATGTAAAAATTTACCAGTTGAAACAAACTGATTCTCACCAACTCCTGTATGCATATTTTTAGCTACAGTAATTTTTGAATCGTTTCCAACAAATAAATTATGATTATGCTGTGCTTCTAATTGTATTCTGCCACTTTCGTTACCTTGAGCGTCTGTTGGCTCACCTTTACTATAACGTGCAGTAGCTTTCATGTTAATGTTTCTACCAGCTTCCATGTTAATATCACGTTCAGCAGTAATGTTTAGATCATTATCAGTCATAATACTTACACTGTCTTGAGCATGTATATCAATCTTACCATCGCTGGTCATTTCTATCCAAGTAGTTCCTCTAGCATTACCAATATAAATTAAGTCTTCTGAATTATGCATTAGAATTTGATGGCCTGTTCTAGTGCGCCATCTTGCTAATTCGTTCTGAGGAATAGTAAATTTTCCTCCTTGTTCAGATGCCATTTGATTAAGGTAAATTGGAGGACCATCTTCTGGATGATCCTTTCTAAGAAAGGATGGATCGCCGTCATCCATAACAAAACTTGTGCCGCCCAGTCTATTATAAGGCATAGTTACTTTGTCTTCTGCTGGACCTATTGTAACTTTCGGTGCGCCATCTCTTTTATCAAGCGGGCCCGGAGTGCTTATACCAAAAACCATGCTAGGCATTTCGCGCCTTGCACTAGTAGTAGTTGTTCCTCTGTTTTCGTCTAGTAATAGTCCTTGTGTTTCTAATACTTCTGTAAAATCTTTATTATACGGTTTTTTAAATAGCGTAGGATCAATTAATGTACCATCTTCAAATGCTTTATTGTATTCGCCAACTGGTAATTTTGCTCCTTTTATATTCTCAGGTGTTAATGCTGTTGTTTGTTCTGTACTAGCTTTTCCATCTGGTACCATAAAATTCATATAATCATCAGGTATACAGCCTATCCAGTATCCAAGGTTTGGGCTACCTTCAGCAAATATAACTAAGACTCGTGTTCCAATGTCCGGAGGAACCATCCACATGCCATAACTTTTTTGTGTATTCTGATATCCGTCGTTTGGTGTTAATCCTGCTGCAGGAGTAATACCGTAAAACGGGCTTAAATATCGAACCTGTATAAGTTCACCACCTTTTTCAGGTGAGCCTCCTGAACCAGAATATTTTACTAATTCAACTTCTAGCCCGCCCATATACCTTACGTCTAAGTGATTTACTACTACAGCTTCGTACGGTCCCGAGTCTCGAAATCTTCTAGACGAGTCGGGGGTTCTTGTGTAATTACCTTGTGCCATTATATATCCAGTTTATAATAATTAGCATTATTGCGGCCCGGATGGGGACGGCTCTGATTGCTCAACTGTTTGTGTTGTGTCGCCGACTGTAGTGTTATTTCCTGCTCCGCCATGAGCTCCGCCTGCAATGCCAACACGTATTTTTTTGCCAGTTTCAAAGTCATAACGATCAACGTACAACTCTGCCGGAGTGTAAGCATAAACTCCTTCATCAGGAGGAATTGCAGCAAAATCTTTGCTGGCTATTTGTGGTGCAGTTATACCAGTATCTTGTTTAGATGCTGTTTCTATGATTGATAGCGGCCTAGTAGAAGCAGTAGGACTTGCTGTAACGCTACTAGGCAAATTAGTTGCCTGTGCAGATTTTACTGCTATAGCTGTTGCTGAACCTTTTATAGGAGGCTCTTTAGAAATTATAGCTAATTTTGCTTCTGAAAATGATGTGCCAGCAATTTGATCTAATGCCTTTTTACGCAACCGTGTTGACTCATCAATATATCTTTGATTTATAGAAAACTCTTCAGGTGATAATCCACGCACTGGTTTTACTTTATTTGCCATTTGTAGATATACAGTATACTGAGCTATAGCATCTGGAGGTACAACTTCATCTGTTGTTGCTGTCGAAAATACTTGATCTTTTGTAATTGTTCCTGAAGGAGAAACTGTTTGATAAAACATGTTTGCAGCTATTTTAAAAGCTGAAGGATTAGCGTTAGGATCAGCACCTATAGACGGAGCGTCAAATACTGAAAACTTGTCCATTTCTTCATCTGCTGACATTAAATAAATCTCCCTCTAGGTAAATTTCTGCCAGCTCGTTTTAATCCAGCGGCAGTTTTAAGTACTTCTTGTCCAGTGTCTCGAATCTTTTGTGCAGGTGCTAAATCTATATTGTTTATTGATGTAGATGCAGTTTTAAGTAAGTCAGTTGAATTTGGAATTGCTGGTGGTTGCACAGCACCTAATGCCGCATTATAGTTATCAGCAATTGCAGCTGTTTGTACACCTAACTTTCCTGCTGGGCTTTCTAAGTCTACTTTTAATTTTCCAAAAGACGGAACTGCAACTGCTAATGCATTGTTAATAAGAGCATTAGTATTTCCAACAGTATCGACAAGTTGAACAGTATCAAGGCCACCAAAGGATGGTATTGACGGTTTACCAAATTTACCAAATGTGTTTACTGCTTGGTTAGCTGTTACTTGTGAAAGTGCTTTAGAAGCAATGCTACCTGTACTAGTTAACTTAGAAACTGCTGATTGTGCAATTGATGCTTGTGCCGATACAATAGATGTTGCATTTACTAGTGCTGACTGTACACCGCCAATTCCTTTTTTCGAAGAATTTTGAGCTTGTGCTAACAAGTTATCAGCTTGATTAATCTCTTTTTGGCCTTGTGAAGAAGATGAAGGAGTCTTTTGCGAGTCTTGTACTTTTTCAGATGTAGGAAGTTTTGGTTTCAATTTAGGATCAGCTGTTGTTTTAATAAGTCCAACATTACCAGTAGTAGATTTTTGAGACTGTCCGTATCTTCTTATCATACTTAAAGTTTGTGTATACTGTCCTTTACTAAAATTATTAATAACTTTATAAACACTAAACAATCCGCTAAACTGCGGAACTACTGTTGGCATTTCCATTAACTCTCCGTTACCGTAATCAAAAGGAGATCTAAAATTAACAACTACAAACACTTCGCCTTTAGTATATGTCATAGTTCCGTCTTCTGTTGCGTTTGGTGATGCACCTGTTTGTTTAGGAGCATAGTTACCTATTTCTTGTGGTAGGAAAAATGGATCTCCCCAAATATCCATTTCAACTTTAAGCATATCTGATATTTGATTACATATTGCGTCATGAAAATTTTCAGCAACTTGTCGCCTAATATCAAGTGATCTACTAACATTATTAGAATTATTTTTAATTTTTTCTTGTGTTTGAGCTGAGGCTTCCTTATCTCCAGAGTTACCAGTTACGTCTTGATTTAACACTGCTCCTTTTTCTAAAGCATCAGAGTTTGTTTTTGATTGTGAAGTTTCAGCTTGCATTGCACCTGAGTTGTTGCCGTATCCTGCTAAAGCTGTTTTCATAAATGCAGTATTAAATTCAATATCAAATCTTAAAACATCTTCGTTATTACCAGTATACAGATAATTGTATTCTTTAGCAGCGGATTGTTTTAATCCTTTAGTATTTTTAGGTATTTGTCCTGTACCTAATGTTTTAGCTTCATCTGTTTCAAATGGGTAAACTGAATAACAAAATACAGCTGGTGGTCTACCAATTTTTTCTTCAGTTTTGCTGTCTTCAGACAAGTAAACATTAGTATCAATTCTAAACCATCTTTTGACGCCTTTGCTATCACTTTCTTTAGTAGCATTTTCTTTACAATATTCGCTATTTAAAAGTACTTCTTCAATTGCTCCTGTAATAGAGTCGCCTTGTTTAAACTGTCTAACTCTGCCTTTAGTTGGTTGTTGTGCAACAGCTGCATCTTTCCGTATTAACTGGGCACGTTCAGGTTCAGCACCAAAGTCAGAATAGGCTCCGTTAAATGATGCCATAGCAGCATCGCCGCCTTCATTGTCATCAGATACTAATCCGCTAATTCCAATCTCGTTCATATTAGTTGTATCTGAGGCAAATGCTAATAACGTCTCAAACATATTAGTAACTGGTTTTATTACTTTTTGTTTTGATATTGCTTCTTGATTAAACAACAAGGGAGGATCAAGATCTTCTGTAATATCTGCGCCTGCATTAAATTGATCTATTTCTTCTTTAGACGCAACGCCTTTATTTGTTATTAATGTTTGTAGTGCCGTTTGTGTATCAGGCTTTTGTAACCCTGTAGATAGATATTTTAAAATACTGTCTCTATTTTTAGGAAATGCAACTACGTATCTATCATACCCAGGAATAATATTTGATTCTTCTAATGCTTCAACTCTTCTATTCATATTTGCAGTTAAAGAATTTTCGCCTGTTTGTAAAATTTCATGTACAAGATTACCAGGACATTTTATGTTTGTCATAATTTTGTTAATGTTGTCTGCTAGTCCTAAATCTGTATAAGGAACTGCCCTTACATTATACTCACACCCTTGTCCAGTAACTCGCATATCCATCTTGTTTATTTTTAATGGAAGATATATAGGCTTTAAACTTTCGCCTGTTTGATTAGAATCTTCTTTCCAGCCAGCAAAATCTATTCTTATACAAAACGGAGCAGAAAAATAATTTTTATATCCTGATGTTGCTGAAGCTCCAATAATTGCTTCTGTAAAGTTTCCCATTGAGAAAGGTTCAACTACCTTAAACTCAATAGTCATTCCTTGAGTGACTCCTGTAGCAGGATTTGGAGCAACTAATGCATCATGTCTAAAATCTTCTATAAAGTATTCAGCATGACCGGGATTCGAAGTATTAAACTCGTCATCTACTTGATATCTTTTACCTAAGCTTCCACCTGAGCTTTTAATAATATACTTGTTGAAGCCGCCAGCTTCTCTGTATAAGTTAGGATTGTTAAATTCTTTTGCACTTAATATACCAAGAGTAATTTTATAATTATATGAACTAAATTCACGTAGCGGATTTGGAATTCGGCTTTTTGAATTACCAGAATTTTTTGTAGGGTCTCTTGGATCTGTAAATGTATCGTCTATAAAATCATCAAATAAACTTAGCGAGGACAAATCTTCAGCAGCTTGTCTAAGAATATCAAATCTTCCGCCTTCAAGGCCAAACATTTCGTTAGCACCTCTATTAATCATTCTAATCGGACTGTTAACTAATCCTTCTAGTTCTGTTGCTTTGCCTAAAATTGACTTAAAGTTAAAATTACCTGGTGCTCCAAATGTTCCACCTGTAAAATCTGCGCCCTTTGAGCCAAAAACAGAGTTAATAGCGCCAGCACCTTGTGATACCTTGGATAGCTTTCCCGCAAATCCACTAATAGAATTAATTTGACTAGATATGTTTCGATTACCTGTAGCTGCGCCTATTGCTGCACTTGCTGTTGTACCAAAATTGCTTGATTTTAAAGAGCCGGTAACACTAGCAACAGTTGATATTTTACTAGCTGACTTTTTAATCTTCTTTAAAAAACTTGAGGCCATTTAAAATCCTATTACTTGACGTAGGTTTGACCCTTGAGGCAAATATATTTTAGTACCTGCTGTGAAGTCAAAAATTGGATCTTTTAGTACATCTAAATTTCTTTGAGCAAAGACCCACCATAATTCTTTTTGTCCGTAAAGGTCAAACGCTAATAAATCAGGCCTATATGTATAAGCTGGTAATATTTCATATACTACATCATCCGAACCAACTGGAATTGGAACAGGAGAAAATATATCTAAGAACCCAGTGTCTGTTACTTTTGTATTTGCATACGGACTAAGTTTTGAAGCAGCCATTATACAAATCCCTCGCTACCTTTAACAAAATTGCCTTTAGCAAATTCATTAAGACTAAACTTAGCTGTTGATCTTCTTGAGTATTGTGGCATCACTGTTACAGTAAATTGGCATTGTACTGGAACCATATTTTTATGACCGTCTACTATACACTCAATATAATCAACATCAGCTGGTAAATCTGTAGTAAAGTTTTGTACAACTATTGGAATATTATTTAACACA
>Ga0308000_10001018_pt1 | contig 11397 bp, 11 predicted proteins | sample Neamet3_FD_203877 | JGI IMG/M metagenome (GOLD analysis project Ga0308000, IMG submission 203877) | Marine microbial communities from water near the shore, Antarctic Ocean - #3 | ecosystem: Environmental > Aquatic > Marine > Unclassified | place: Southern Ocean | collected 2014-06-04 | reverse complement strand
CCTTTGAGGACGAACGCAGCGCCCGCGCCGGCGAGCGCGACGCCGAGCCGCCCGCTGCCACCCCGGCGGCGCAGCGCCTAGGCCTGAACTTGCGCGAGGCCACGGCGGCCGAGCGGCGCAGCCTGCGCATCGAAGGCGGGGTCTGGGTGGTGGCGGCCAGTGGCGCGGCGGCGCGGGCGGGTTTGCTGGCCGACGATGTGATTCTGGCGCTGGGCAACCGCCCGGTGGCCAGCGTGCGCGAGTTCGAGGCCGCTGCCGCTGCCGTGCCCCAGAACCGCCCCGTGCACGTGCTGGTGCGCCGTGGCGACTGGACCCAATACGCCATCATCCGCCCGTAACGTAAAATGGTCGGTTGATCTGCCCCTTTTGCAGCAGGCCTCGGGCGCGCCAGCCAGTGCGCGCCCGTTTTGTTTGCCCCCTTCATGAAGCACATTCGCAATTTTTCCATCATCGCCCACATCGACCACGGCAAAAGCACGTTGGCGGATCGCTTGATCGCCCGCTGCGGCGGCTTGAGCGACCGCGAAATGAGCGCGCAAGTGCTCGATTCGATGGACTTGGAAAAAGAGCGCGGCATCACCATCAAGGCGCAGACGGCGGCGCTGCAATACACCGCCCGCGACGGCCAGACCTACAACCTGAACCTGATCGACACCCCCGGGCACGTCGATTTCTCTTATGAAGTCAGCCGCTCGCTCAGCGCCTGCGAGGGCGCGCTGCTGGTGGTCGATGCCAGCCAAGGGGTGGAGGCGCAAACGGTGGCCAACTGCTACACCGCGCTCGAGCTGGGCGTGGAGGTGCTGCCGGTGCTCAACAAAATGGACCTGCCGCAGGCCGACCCGGACGCGGCGCGGCAAGAGATCGAGGAGGTGATCGGCATCGACGCCACCGAGGCCATTCCCTGCTCGGCCAAAACCGGCATGGGCATTGACGAGATTTTGGAGCTGGTGGTGGCCAAGGTGCCGCCGCCGCGCGGCCAGCCCGAGGCGGCCTTGCGCGCCATGATCATCGACTCGTGGTTCGACAACTACGTCGGCGTGGTGATGCTGGTGCGGGTGGTCGATGGCCGCCTGAACCGCGGCGACCGCATCAAGCTCATGGCCACGGGCGCGGTCTATAGCAGCGAGAAGCTGGGCGTATTCACCCCCGCCAACCAGCCGCGCCCGGCGCTGTGTGCCGGCGAGGTGGGTTATGTGATCGCCGGCATCCGCGAGCTCAAGGCGGCCAAGGTGGGCGACACGCTCACCGCCATCAAAAGCAGCAGCGGCGCCAACCTGCAGCTGGCCACCGAGCCGCTGCCGGGCTTCAAAGAGGTGCAGCCGCAGGTCTTTGCCGGCCTGTACCCGAGCGAAGCGAGCGAATACGAGGAGCTGCGCGACGCGCTCGAAAAGTTGCAGCTCAACGACGCCGCGCTGCACTACGAGCCCGAAGTCTCGCAGGCGCTGGGTTTTGGTTTCCGCTGCGGTTTTCTGGGCCTGCTGCACATGGAAATCGTGCAAGAGCGGCTCGAGCGCGAATTCGACCAAGACCTGATCACCACCGCGCCCAGCGTGGTCTATCAGGTGCTGCGCGGCGATGGCGAGCTGCTGGAGATCGAAAACCCGGCCAAGATGCCCGAAGTCGGGCGCATCCAGGAAATCCGCGAGCCCATCGTCACCGTGCACCTGTACATGCCGCAAGAGTACGTGGGCGCGGTCATGACGCTGGCGAACCAGAAGCGCGGCGTGCAGCTCAACATGGCCTACCACGGCAAGCAGGTCATGCTCACTTACGAGCTGCCGCTGGGCGAGATCGTGCTCGACTTCTTTGACAAGCTCAAATCGGTCAGCCGCGGCTACGCCAGCATGGATTACGAGTTCAAAGAGTACCGCGCATCCGACGTGGTCAAGGTGGACATCATGCTCAACGGCGATAAGGTCGATGCGCTGTCGATCATCGTGCACCGCAGCCAGTCGCAGTTTCGCGCGCGCGCGGTGGTGGCCAAGATGCGCGAGATCATCAGCCGCCAGCAGTTCGACGTCGCCATTCAGGCGGCCATCGGGGCCAACATCATCGCCCGCGAAACGGTCAAGGCGCTGCGCAAAAACGTGATCGCCAAATGCTACGGCGGCGACATCTCGCGCAAGCGCAAGCTGCTCGAAAAACAAAAAGCGGGCAAAAAACGCATGAAGCAGATCGGTTCGGTCGAGGTGCCGCAAGAGGCGTTTCTGGCCATTTTGCAGGTGGACGAATGAGTCGCGAATCGAGCATGGCCGCCCTCACCGGGGTGGTGCTGACGGCCTTTGGCGGCTACGGTCTGGCCTGGTATCTGGGGCTGGTGCAGGGCGATTTTTCGCTGCTGCTGCTGCTGGCCACGGTGGTGACTGGGGTTTATTGGGTGGCCGAGCGCTGGCATTTTTTGCCCCAGCGCCGCGCCGCCGCGCAGCGCTTCGAGGCCGAACACCAGCGCCGTGTGGCCGAGTTTGAGCGGCTGGGAATCAAGGGCGATAACGTCGATGTGGAGGCGGCGCGGCACAAACTCCTGTTGCAGCCGTGGTGGCTGGATTGGACCGCCGGGCTGTTTCCGGTGATTTTGATCGTCTTTTTGCTGCGCTCGTTTTTGTTTGAGCCGTTCAAAATCCCCTCGGGCTCGATGCTGCCCACGCTGCACGTGGGCGATCTGATCTTGGTCAACAAATTCCACTACGGCGTGCGCCTGCCGGTGATCCACACCAAAATCCTGCCCAACAACCCCCCCGCGCGCGGCGACGTGATGGTGTTTCGCTTCCCGCCGCAGCCCAACCTAGACTACATCAAGCGCGTGGTGGCCGTGCCCGGCGACGAAGTGGCCTTCCTCGACAAGCGCCTGTCGATCAACGGCGTCGAGGTGCCGCGCGAGGCGCTGCCGCAGTTCTTCGACCCAGAATCGATGCGCTACTCGCAGCAGTACGCCGAGACCCTGGGCGAGCGCCGCTTTCGCACCCTCAACGATGCTGACCGCCCGGCCTTTATCCCCGCTGTGGGCGATTTTCCGCACCGCGAGCTGTGCCGCTACACCATCGAGGGCGTGACCTGCACCGTGCCGGCAGGGCACTTTTTCGTGCTCGGCGACAACCGCGACAACTCGCTCGATTCGCGCTTCTGGGGCTTTGTGCCCGAGGCCAACATCGTCGGCAAGGCTTTTTTCGTTTGGATGAATTTTGGCGATTTGAGCCGCATCGGGCGCTTGGAATGAACCCAGACGGCGGCGATTGATTAAGATGCGTCTTTTGCATGGCAATGGAGTCGGCTCATGAAGCGTCAGCAGCGTGGGGTCAGTTTTCTGGGTATCGTCCTGATCGGGGTCGTGGTGGCGGCGCTGGCGGTTCTGACCGCGCGGGTGGTGCCCACGGTGATCGAATTTCAGTCGATTCAGCGCGCCGTGCAGCAAGCCGCGCTTGCCGGGCAGACTCCGGCGGAGGTGCGCACGGCCTTTGAGCGCACGCGCACGGTGGGCTATTTCGACGCCGTCACGGGCGCTGATCTGGTCATCACGCGCACCAACGACCGCCTGCTGGTGGAGTTTGCCTACGACGAGGAAATCCACCTGTTTGGGCCAGCTTACCTGGTGCTCAAATACCGGGGAAGCAGCCACTGATGCCCGCCAGCGACACGGGCACGGCGGCCCCAGCGCCCCCAGCTGCCCAAGCTGCCCCGGCGGCGCTGCTGGCGCTGCAAGAGCGCATCGGGCACCGCTTCACCCACCCCGCCTTGCTGCTGCGCGCCCTCACGCACCGCAGCTTTTCCGCCGAACACAACGAGCGCCTCGAGCTGCTGGGCGACTCGGTGCTCAGCTTGGCCGTCACCACCTTGCTCTACCAACACCTGGACAGCCACAACGAGGGCGAGCTCTCGCGCACCCGCGCCAACCTGGTCAAGCAAGACACGCTGCACCGGCTGGCGCTGGCGCTGGGCTTGCCCGAGCTGCTGCGCCTGGGCGAGGGCGAGGCGCGCTCTGGTGGCCGCCAGCGGGCCTCGATTTTGGCCGATGCGCTCGAGGCGCTGCTGGGTGCTGTGTACCTCGACGCCGGCTTTGCCGCTGCCGAGGCGCTGGTCCGCCGCTTGTATGCGGGCATCGACCTGCGTCCGGGCCAAGGCGCGCACGGCAAAGACGCCAAAACCGCCCTGCAAGAGTGGTTGCAGGGGCGCAAAATGCAGCTGCCGCTCTACACCGTGGCGGCGACGCGCGGCCAAGCGCACCTGCAGACCTTCGAGGTGCAGTGCCAGATCAACGAGACCGGCCAGAGCGCGCGCGGCCAGGGCAGCTCGCGCCGCGCCGCCGAGCAGGCCGCTGCCGCGCAGCTGCTGCAACAACTCCAAAACACCAGGCCATGAAACCCAGCAAGCCCCCAGCCTCCACGCCAGATTCAGCCCCAGCCACCGCTGCCGAGTCCCAGAGCGCCGCAGAACTCGAGGCCATGTTGGCGCAGGCTTTGGGCAAGCTGCCCAAGGCCGCAGCGGCCCCAGACCCGGCTGCCGCTCTTGCCAATCAGCCGCTGGTTCCGGGCGGTGTGGCTGCGGAGGGTGTGGCTGGCGCTGCGGCAGAGGGATTGGCAGACGCAGCGGCAGACGCCATCGCACCGGCTGCCAGCGCGGGTGTGGAGGCGCCGCGCCGCTGCGGGCTGGTGGCCATCGTCGGGCGGCCCAATGTGGGCAAATCGACGCTGCTCAACGCGCTGGTCGGGCAAAAAGTGAGCATCACATCAGCCAAAGCGCAGACCACGCGCCACCGCATCACCGGCGTGCTCACGCAAGGGGCGAGCCAGTTTGTGTTCGTTGACACGCCAGGCTTCCAGACCCGGCACAGCAACGCGCTCAACCGCAGCCTCAATAAAACCGTGCTCGGTACCGTGGCCGACGTCGATCTGATCGTGTTCGTGCTCGAGGCCGGGCGCTTTGGGCCCGCCGATGCGCAGGTGCTGGCGCTGCTGCCGCCGCAGGTGCCCACGCTGCTGCTGGCCAACAAGCTCGATGCCGTGGCCAACCGCGCCGACTTGGCGCCGTGGCTGTTGCAGATGCAGCAGCGCCACCCCTTTGCCGAATACGTGCCGATGTCGGCCAAGAGCACGCGCGACGTGCAGCGCCTGCTGGCGATCGTAGAAAAGTACCTGCCGCAGCAAGACTGGCTGCACGAAGCCGACGCCCTGACCGACCGCAGCGAGCGCTTCATGGCGGCCGAAATGGTGCGCGAAAAGCTCTTTAGGCTCACCGGCGACGAGCTGCCCTACACCAGCACGGTGCTGATCGACCAGTTCGAGCAAGAGGGCACGCTGCGCCGTATCGCCGCCACCATCGTGGTCGAGCGCGAGGGGCACAAGGGCATGGTGATCGGCGAGGGCGGCGAAAAGCTCAAGCGCATCGGCAGCGAAGCGCGCCAAGAGCTGGAAAAACTCTGGGACTGCAAGGTGTTTTTGCAGCTGTGGGTCAAGGTGCGTTCGGGCTGGGCCGACAACGAGGCCCGCGTGCGCTCCTTCGGTTACGAGTGAGCGCCGCCATGGCGCGCGCGGCGGCGGCCAAGGCCAGCCGTGTGCACGAGGAGCCGGCCTTTGTGCTGCACCGCCACGACTGGAGCGAGTCGAGCCTGATCCTCGAGGTGTTCAGTCGCCACCACGGCCGCGTGGCGCTGGTGGCCAAGGGCGTGAAGCGCCCGACTTCGCAGTTTCGCTCGGTGCTGCTGGCGCTGTGGCCGCTGCGCCTGAGCTGGGGCGGCGCGACCGAGGTGCGCACCCTCAAGGCTGCGCACTGGCCGGGCGGGCAGCTGCTGCCCCCCGGCGAGGCCTTGCTGGCGGGCTACTACCTCAACGAGCTGCTGCTCAAGCTGCTGGCGCGCGAAGACCCGCACCCGGCGCTGTTCGACCACTACGCGCAGGCGCTGGCCCTGCTGGCCGCCGGCGCGCCGCAGGCCGGGGTGCTGCGCGCTTTCGAGCTGCTGCTGCTGGGTGAGCTGGGCTGGTTGCCGGCCCTAGACCACGACAGCGCCAGCCTGCAACCGCTGCAGCCCGAGCGGCGCTACCAATTGCAGGCGCAGGGCGGCTTGCACGAGGTGGCGGCGCCGGATGGCGGGCAGCACGAGGGGCTGGATGGGGTGTTGGCGCAAGAGCAGATGCAGGAACGGGTGCAGGGGCGGGTGCAGGAGGAGGGCCGTGCTTCCCTCAATGCCCCCGCTGCTGCCGCCGGTGCCGATTTCGCTACCGCATCGTGCAGCGCAGACTATTGGCTGGCGCTGCACGCGGCCTTGCAGACAGGCGCGGTGTGGCCGGCGCTGCTGCCCTTGTGCCAGCAAGACCGCAGCGGGGCCTTGCGGCGCCAGTTGCGCACCGCCTTGCACTACCATAGCGGGGTGCGCGAGTTCCAGACCCGGCGCTGGGCGCAGCAGGTGCAGCGCTTGGCGGGCCACCGGGTGGCGCTGCCCGGATGAGCCCTGCACGATGCCTTGCCAAAACCCCACAGCAAATCTGTATTCAGCCCGTGCGGTGCGGCCCTGGTGCCGCTGAGGGCTAAAGCCGCTGCGCATTTTTTCATTTCTCATCCTTTTTGCCGATTGCCCCATGCGCCCTGCTGTCAGCCCCCCGCCTTGCGCCTTGTCGGTCAACCTGAACAAGGTAGCGCTGCTGCGCAACAGCCGGCACCTAGGCATCCCGAGCGTGCTGCGTGCCGCGCAGGCCTGCCTGCAAGCCGGGGCGCACGGCATCACCGTGCACCCGCGGCCCGACGAGCGCCACATCCGCCGCCACGATGTGTTCGAGCTCGCCGAACTGCTGCAAGGCTGGCCGCAGCGCGAGTACAACATCGAGGGCAACCCTTTTCACAACCTGCTCGAGGTGGCGCGCGAGTTGCGCGCACGCGGCCTGCCGCTGCACCAACTCACCTTCGTGCCCGACAGCGTGGGCCAGTACACCAGCGACCACGGCTGGAGCCTGCCGACCGATGCCGAGCGGCTGCGCCCGGTGATCGCGCAGGCGCAGGCGCTGGGCGCGCGCGTGAGCCTGTTCATGGACGCCGAGCCCGGGCAGATGGCGGCCGCCCGCGCCCTCGGGGCCGACCGGGTCGAGCTCTACACCGAGCCCTATGCGGCGGCGCACTCAGCCGCTGACTGCCCGCTCGATGGCAAGGCTAGCACCGCGCTGCAGGCGCAGCTGCAGCGCTACGCCGCCGCCGCCCAAGCCGCGCAGGCTGCCGGGCTGGAAGTGAACGCTGGGCACGACCTGAACCGCGCCAACCTGAGCGATTTTTTGCGCCAGGTGCCCGGCGTGCGCGAGGTCTCGATCGGCCACGCCCTGATCGCCGACGCGCTCGAGCTCGGCTACAGCGCCACGGTGCGCGATTACCTGCGCTGCATCGAGGAGGCCGCCGCCAGCCCAGCCTCCCCCCGGCCATGATCTACGGCATCGGCACCGACGTCTGCGACATCCGGCGCATCGGCGCCGCGCTGGCACGCCACGGGCCGCGCTTTGCCCAGCGCGTGCTCGGACCGCACGAGCTGGCCGTTTGGCAACAGCGCAGCGCGCGCAGCCCTGAGCGCGGCCTGCGCTACTTGGCCACGCGCTTTAGCGCCAAAGAAGCCTTTAGCAAAGCCATCGGCCTAGGGCTGCACCTCCCCATGCGCTGGCGCTATTGCGAAATCTTGAACCTGCCCAGCGGCCAGCCCAGTGTGCAGCTGCAAGGCGCCCTCAACGACTGGTTTGCGGCGCGCGCCCTGCGCGCCCACGTGACTTTAAGCGACGAAACCGACTATGCCACCAGCTTCGTGGTGGTGGAGCACAACCCATGCAACACGCCCCCCTGATCATCGACGTCGCCGGTACCCGGCTGAACAAAACCGAGCGCCAGCGCCTTGCACACCCACTGGTGGGCGGCGTGATTCTGTTTGGCCGCAACTGGGAGAACCGCGCCCAACTCGCCAAGCTGTGCCGGCAGATCAAAAAAGTGCGCCCCGACCTGCTGATCTGCGTCGACCACGAAGGCGGGCGCGTGCAGCGCTTTCGCAGCGACGGCTTTACGCACCTGCCGCCCATGCGCGCGCTGGGGCAGATGTGGCTGGGTGAGGCGCCGCAGCCAGCCGGCGCCGCCGCGCTCTCCGCCTGCCGCGCCGCCACCGCTTGCGGCTACGTGCTGGCGGCCGAACTGCGTGCCTGCGGCGTCGATCTGAGCTTCACCCCGGTGCTGGACCTCGACCACGGCGGCAGCGCCGTGATCGGCGACCGCGCCTTGGGCGCCGATGCGCGCGTGGTCAGCGTGCTGGCTCAGGCGCTCATGCACGGCCTGCTGCAAGCGGGCATGCGCAACTGCGGCAAGCACTTTCCTGGCCACGGCTATGTGGCAGCCGATTCGCACCACGAGATTCCCGTGGATGAGCGCAGCCTCGAGGCCATCCTGGTGGCCGACGCCGCCCCCTACGGCTGGTTGCAAGCCAGCCTGGACGCCGTCATGCCCGCGCACGTGGTCTATAGCCAGGTGGATGCGCGCCCGGCCGGATTCTCAGCGCGCTGGATCGAGGGCATTTTGCGCCAGCAGCTGGGTTTTGGCGGCGCCGTGTTCAGCGACGACCTGAGCATGGCCGGGGCGCGCCGCCTCGACGGGCGCGAGATCGGCAGCACCGAGGCCGCGCTGGCCGCGCTGCACGCCGGCTGCGACTTGGTGCTGCTGTGCAACCAGAGCGTGGTGGACGACGGCGCGCCGATCGACGAACTCATCGACGGCCTGAGCCGCGCCCAGATCGAAGGCCACTGGCAGCCCAGCGCCCTGAGCGAGCAGCGCCGCCTCGAGCTGCTGCCCGCTGCGCCCGCGCCGCTGTGGGACGAGCTGATGGTGAGCCCGCGCTACATGCAGGCACTCAGTCTGTTGCCTTAAGGGCAGGATCATTGCGTCTTGCCGGCGGCGCCTATGCGCGCCACATCAAATACGCTCAATAGCCTATCGGCCTCTGAAGCCGACCGCTGGGTTCAACCCGCCTGCACCGCATCCGCGCTCTGGCGCTGCAGCATGGCCAGCAGGTTGGCTACCGTGGAGCGCAGCTCGCGCCGGTCGCAGATCAGGTCCAGCGCGCCTTTGTTGAGCAAAAACTCGGCGCGCTGAAAGCCCTCGGGCAGCTTGACGCGCACCGTGCTTTCGATCACCCGCGGGCCGGCAAAGCCGATCAGCGCCTTGGGCTCGGCGATCACCACGTCGCCGACAAAGGCGAAGCCGGCGCTGACGCCGCCCATGGTCGGGTCGGTGAGCACGCTGAGGTAGGGCAGGCCCTTTTTGGCCAGCCGCGTCAGGGCGGCGTTGGTCTTGGCCATCTGCATGAGGCTGAGCAGCCCCTCTTGCATGCGCGCGCCGCCGGTGGCGGTAAAGCAGACGAAGGGCACTTTTTGCTCGATCGCCGTCTCGACACCGCGCACGAAGCGCTCGCCCACCACCGAGCCCATCGAGCCGCCCATGAAGTCAAACTCGAAACACGCCGCCACCAGATCTAGCCCCTGCACCGCGCCGCCGATGACGATCAGGGCGTCGGTCTCGCCGGTGGCCTCGAGTGCTTCTTTGAGTCGCTCGGGGTATTTGCGGCTGTCCTTGAACTTGAGCGCATCGACGGGCAGCACCTCTTGCCCGATTTCGTAGCGGCCTTGGGCATCCAAAAAGGCGTTGAGGCGCGCGCGCGCCCCGATGCGGTGGTGGTGCGCGCAGTGCGGGCAGACGTTGAGGTTTTTCTCGAGGTCGCTTTTGTAGAGCACGGCCTCGCAGCTGGGGCACTTGAGCCACAGCCCCTCGGGCATGCTGCGGCGCTCGGCCGGGTCGGCGCGCTTGATTTTGGGCGGGAGCAGTTTTTCGAGCCAGGACATGCGGGTTTTCCTTGCTGATCTGGGGGCTACGAAGGCGCTGATTATCCCCGATTGCCCGCCGGCGCAAGCGCGACAGGGCCGCCAGCGCCGCCGCCCTCGAGCCCGTCGAGCGCCTGCCGCAACTCGGCCATGAAGGCGCGGGCCACAGCCCCGGCCTGTTCGGGGGGCGCGCTGTCGAGCAGCTGGATCAGCCGGGTGCCGATCACCACGGCGTCGGCACTGCGGCCCACGGCGCAGGCGCTGGCGGCGTCGCGGATGCCAAAGCCCACGCCCACAGGGATGTGCACGTGCCGGCGGATGCGCGGCAGCATCGCCTCCACGGCGGCGGTGTCGAGGTGCCCGGCCCCGGTCACGCCCTTGAGCGACACGTAATAGACGTAGCCGCTGGCCACGCGCCCGACTTCGGCCATGCGTGCCTCGCTGCTGGTGGGGGCGAGCAAAAAGATCAGGTCCAGCCCCTGCGCCTTCAGGGCGGCGGCAAAGGCTTGGCATTCCTCGGGCGGGTAATCGACGATCAGCACGCCATCGACGCCGGCGGCAGCGGCGTCGCGCGCAAAGGCGCCGGCGCCGCGCTTGAGCTCGTAGCGCTCCACCGGGTTGGCGTAGCCCATCAGCACCACGGGCGTGAGGCGGTCGTGGGTGCGAAAGGCGCGCACCATATCGAGCACCTGCACCAGCCCGACGCCGGCGCGCAGCGCCCGTTCGCCGGCTTGCTGGATCACTGGGCCGTCGGCCATCGGGTCGGAGAACGGCACGCCGAGCTCGATGATGTCGGCCCCGCCCTGCACCAGCGCCTGCATCAGGGCGGGCGTGCTGTCGGCCTGCGGGAAGCCCGCCGTCACGTAGGGGATGAGGGCTTTGCGGCGCTGGCTTTGCAGGCGGCTGAAGGTGGCATCGATGCGGCTCATGCGCTCACTCCGGCGAGTTCGGATACGGTGGCCAGGTCTTTGTCGCCGCGGCCCGAGAGGTTGACGAGGATCGATTGATCGGGGCGCAGGGTGGGGGCGAGCTCGAAGGCGTAGGCCAGCGCGTGGCTGGATTCGAGCGCCGGGATGATGCCCTCGTGGCGGCACAGGCGGTGAAAGGCGGCCAGCGCCTGTGCGTCGGTGATGCCCACGTAGCTGGCGCGGCCGCTGTCTTTGAGCCAGGCGTGCTCGGGGCCGACGCCGGGGTAGTCCAGCCCGGCGCTGACGCTGTGGGTCTCGATGATCTGGCCGTCTTCGTCTTGCAGCACGTAGCTGCGGTTGCCGTGCAGCACGCCGGGCAGCCCCTTTTGCAGCGAGGCGGCGTGGCGGCCGCTCTCGAGCCCTTCACCGGCGGCCTCGACGCCGATCAGGCGCGTGTGCGGGTGGTCGATGTAGGGGTGGAAAATCCCGATCGCGTTGCTGCCGCCGCCCACGCAGGCCAGCACCACGTCGGGTTGCAATTCGGCGCCGTTGCCCGGCAGGCCGAGCTCGCGCAGCAGGGTGGGCATCTGCTGCAGGCATTCTTCGCCGATCACGCACTGGAAATCGCGCACCATCATCGGGTAGGGGTGCGGCCCGGCCACGGTGCCGAT
>Ga0308000_10001014_pt1 | contig 11414 bp, 10 predicted proteins | sample Neamet3_FD_203877 | JGI IMG/M metagenome (GOLD analysis project Ga0308000, IMG submission 203877) | Marine microbial communities from water near the shore, Antarctic Ocean - #3 | ecosystem: Environmental > Aquatic > Marine > Unclassified | place: Southern Ocean | collected 2014-06-04 | reverse complement strand
GAGCGTTGTCAAAAGCTATTTTTGTATAATTAACCATATGAAAACCATACCGTGTTATTACGGTATTGCCACCGTATTTATTTTTTTCAATACTTAGTAGATGGAGACTCTAAAACAACGTACCAATCTTGATCCGCTTTTAAGCGAAATTGCTACTCGACGAGATGATTTAATTTTGCTGACACAAAATCTAATTCGTATTCCTACTTTGAATCCTCCAGGTGAAAATTACAGAGATATTTGTGAGTTCTTAAACAAGAGGCTCACAAAGCATGGGTTCAACACTGAAATGGTGAGAGCTTATGGCACGCCGGGAGACAGCGACAAATATCCACGTTGGAATTTAGTTGCACGCCGAGAAGGCACAGGGTCTGGCGAATGTGTTCATTTTAATAGTCACATCGATGTAGTGGAGGTCGGAAGTGGTTGGACACAGGACCCATTCGGCGGAGCACTTGTTGATGGTAAGATTTATGGACGAGGCGCCTGTGACATGAAGGGTGGTTTAGCCGCTTCGATTATTGCTGTGGAGTCATTCATTCATACGAATCCAGACTTTCAAGGGGCGATCGAGATATCTGCGACAGGCGACGAAGAATCTGGTGGCTATGGTGGCGTCGCATATCTTGCAGAAAAAGGCTTTTTTGACCCTAAAAGGGTGCAGCATGTTATTATTCCAGAGCCCTTGAACAAGGACCGTGTTTGTTTGGGTCATCGAGGCGGGTGGTGGGCTGAAATTGAAACCTTTGGTGAGATTGCTCATGGCTCGATGCCATTTCTTGGAGATTGTGCTGTTAGGCACATGGGTGCGGTAATTGATAAATTTGAGACGCAACTTTATCCTGCTATGGCGGCCAGACGTACTGATATGCCAGTGGTACCTGATGGCGCGCGATCTTCGACTATGAATATAAATTCAATTCATGGAGGCCAAGCAGAACAGTCTAATGACTTTACAGGGCTTCCGACACATTGTGTTCCTGACAGTTGCCGCATCGTAATTGACAGGCGTTTTTTAGTTGAAGAAACTCTAGATGATGTGCGGGATGAAGTTGAAAGTCTTTTGAACGAACTGAAAGTTGAGAGGCCAAACTTTGATTATGACATGCGTGAATTAAATAGTGTTCTTCCCTCAATGACTGACCGCGAAGCACCTATCGCCGCCAGTGTTGCCAAGCAAATTGAAATTGTGATGGGGAAGCCTGCAGAGTTTGTGGCGTCTCCTGGGACATATGATCAAAAGCATATTGATAGAATTGGAACACTGAAAAACTGTGTTGCTTATGGGCCTGGTATACTTGAGCTAGCGCATAAACCTGATGAGTACGTGGGTGTGGAAGACATGATGGACAGTGTGCAAGTTATGGCTCGCTGTCTTGCAGATATTCTGCTGGAGAAATGATTACTAAATGGGAGAAAACTAATGCATAAATTATTGTTATCAGTGACCGTAAGTACTTTTGCGCTAATAGCTGGTGGTACCTCTGCTCAGACAGATATAACCGTTGCCATTCAGTTGGAGCCACCAAACCTTGATCCTACAGGTGGCGCCGCTCAAGCAATTGACAGCGTTTTATATTCAAACGTTTTCGAAGGTCTTACCCGCTTTGATGGCGATGGTGCAGTTGTGCCGGGTCTTGCTAAAGACTGGGATATTTCTGGCGATGGGACAGTCTATACTTTTAATTTGAACAGTGGAGTGGCGTTTCATGACGGAACTTCTATGGATGCTGAGGATGTAAAGTTCAGCCTAGACCGTGCGCGTTCTGAAGATAGTACTAACGCTCAAAAAGGTCTTTTTGCCGGTATTACTGATGTCACAGTTATTGATCCCATGATTATACAAGTCACACTTGATCAACCAAACGGAAGCTTTTTGTTTAATATGGCTTGGGGAGACGCTGTTATTGTTGCGGCTGAAAGTATAGAAAATATTGCGTCCAATCCAATTGGAACTGGAGCCTTTGAATTTAGTGATTGGGTTCAAGGTGATCGGTTGGAGCTGGTGCGAAATGATAATTATTGGGGAACACCGGCCGTTTTGGAAACTGCGACCTTCCGGTTTATTTCAGACCCAACAGCTGCCTTTGCTGCGGTTATGGCGGAAGATGTAGATGTTTTTGTTGGCTTTCCAGCACCAGAAAATTTACCACAATTTGAGGCTGATTCACGCTTTCAAGTGCTTGTTGGCAACACAGAAGGCGAAACTATTCTGTCGACAAACAATAAAATGCCACCATTTGATAACCTATTGGTACGCAAAGCTGTTGCTCATGCAATCGACCGACAGGCCATTATCGATGGTGCGATGTTTGGGTATGGCACACCGATTGGAACGCACTTTGCACCACACAACCCAGATTATGTAGATTTGCTTGCAAATTCACCGTACGATCCAGTGAAAGCGAAAGCTTTCTTAGCCGAAGCTGGCTTTCCTGATGGATTTACCACAACGCTAAAGTTACCGCCTCCTTCATATGCGCGCCGCGGTGGGGAAATAATTGCAAGCCAATTACGGCAAATTGGTATTAATGCGGAAATAAGTAACCTGGAATGGTCTCAGTGGCTAGAAGAAGTCTTTAAGGCTAAAGACTTTGGCCTATCCATCGTTAGTCACACTGAGCCTATGGATATTGGTATTTATGCGAACCCAGAATATTATTTCCAGTATGACAATACTGATTTTCAAGCACTGATGGTTGAGCTCAACGCGACTGCTGATCCAGCTGGGCGAACAGCACTATTGGCTAAAGCGCAAAAAATGATATCAGAAGATTACGTAAATGGTTATTTGTTTGAACTCGCAGTTGCGACTGTTGCTAAAGCCGGAGTTCGCGGCCTTTGGGTTAACCAGCCGACAGCTGCAGTTGACCTGACCGTCGTCAGCTGGGCTGATTAAAATAGTAGCCTCGGCCGCCTATAGGCCGCCGAGGCTAATTATATCGTTTAAGAAAATAGCAGAAGATCAATTTTGATTTAGAAAATTAAAACATTCATAAAACTTTATGATATTTAACCCAAAACATAATGATATGATCGTCGTAAAGAACTGGCCTATTTTTTACGATCCAAGAAATAGTAAAATATTCTTTTGAGTTGAAATATGTTTTTCGCATTTAAGTATAAGACTTTATGGAGATATCTGAGGTGATCCGTTACACTGTTGCTCGTTTGACCTCATTGATCATTAGTCTCATTGTAGCGTCTTTAGTTATCTTTTCGGTCATCGAAGTAATTCCGGGCGACCCTGCTTCTTTCATGTTAGGCATAAACGCCCGTGAAGATACTTTGGCTGCTTTACGTAGTGAAATGGGCCTCGATAAACCGCTGGCAATTAGATATTTTGACTGGGTGATTGGCATGTTGCAAGGAGATTTTGGGAACTCATGGACTTACAAAACCCCTGTGTTTGAGCTTGTAGCTGATCGTATTTGGGTTTCCCTCCCACTGGCTATTTATGCATTAATTCTTTCTACATTGATAGCATTTCCGGCAGGTATTTTAGCCGCCAGCCGTCGGGGAGGTGTGAGTGATGTTACAATAATGGGAGCAACACAGATGGGCGTTGCTATTCCTAATTTTTGGTTTGCTATGATAATGGTGTTGATCTTTGCTATAAATCTAAGATGGTTTTCAGCTGGGGGATTTCCAGGATGGAGTGATCCTATACAAGGTTTAAAATCGCTAACGCTTCCAGCCATTTCATTAGCATTGCCTCAGGCCGCTATTTTGGCTCGTATAATGCGATCATCTTTGCTTGATATGCTTTCAGAAGACTTTATCCGTACCGCTCGTGCCAAAGGGCTGTCGCGCCGCCAAGCACTTTGGCGTCACGCCGTTCGCAATGCTTTGATCCCGGTTATAACGATTATTGGGTTACAGTTTTCATTTTTGCTCGCAGGTGGCATTATAATTGAGCAAATTTTCTTTTTACCGGGGTTGGGCAGACTAATTTTTCAAGCGATCTCTGCGCGTGATCTAATCGTTGTGGAAAGTGTGGTGATGTTGCTGGTGTTCACGGTGATCATAGTTAATTTTGCGGTAGATATCACTTATGCTATTGTTGACCCAAGATTGCGTAGAAAATCATGAGCCGTGGATTGATCATAGGTGCGTTTCTTACGTTGATTTTTGCGTCTTTAGCTTGTGTTTCTTTGCTGTGGATCCCGTATGATATCGAAACATTCCAAATTCCAAATAAGCTGAAAAGGCCTAACTGGGATAATTGGCTGGGTACCGACCACTTTGGCCGCGATATTTTATCTATGGTCATGATGGGCGCGCGGACATCAATTGCTGTGGCGTTACTCGCTGTGGGTATAGGTATGGTGATTGGTGTGCCTCTGGGATTGTTTTCTGCGGCAAGGCGAGGGTCCTTTCTTGACGAGTTTATTATGCGGGGAAACGATCTTATATTTGCGTTTCCTTCATTGGTAATTGCGATTTTGATCACCGCAGTTTTTGGGGCGTCTGCGGTGAATGCTATCGTTGCGATTGGCATATTCAATATTCCAGTTTTTGCACGCCTTACGCGCGCTGCAGCCTTGCCTCTTTGGGAGCGTGATTTCGTGTTATCTGCGCGCGTATGTGGAAAATCAGAGATGCGTATTTCAGTAGAACATATTTTTCCAAACATAATGAATTTGATGATTGTTCAAGGCACTATTCAATTTAGCCTTGGGATATTAGCGGAGGCTTCGCTGTCCTATATTGGTTTGGGCGCTCAACCCCCAACTGCAAGCTGGGGCCGTATGCTTGCTGATGCGCAAACATTAGTGAGCATTGCGCCACACGTGGCGCTAGTCCCGGGGTTCGCTATTTTGCTGATGGTGCTTGGATTAAATTTAATGGGGGACGGTCTTCGTGATCTTTTTGACCCTCGAATTAAGAAGGACCGAGCATGAACCTTCTGAGCATTGAACATCTCTCGCTTTCAATTGGCGACACTAAAATTCTTCACGATGTCTCCATTGAAATGCGTCCAGGGGAAATTGTGGCCATCACTGGTGAGAGCGGATCAGGGAAGTCTATGACCGCTCTGGCCGTAATGGGGCTTTTGCCGCGTGGGTCGGTGGCTGATGGTCTTATTTTGTTAGAGAATACTAATATTTTAGGCACCTCAGAGAGTGACCTTTGCAGCATGCGTGGTTGTTCGATGGGAATGGTCTTTCAAGAACCTATGACCGCGTTAAACCCGGTTCAGACTATTGGCGATCAGGTTGCAGAAACTATCACCATTCATAAAAAAGCCTCGAAGCATAATGCTAATATACAGGCTAGAGCTATGTTGCGCCGTGTTGGTCTGAAAGTTGACCCATCTCGTTATCCGCATGAGTTGTCTGGTGGTCAGAGACAACGAGTTGTAATCGCTATGGCAATTGCATTGCGGCCAAAGCTATTGATCGCAGATGAACCAACAACTGCGCTAGATGTGACCACGCAAGCAACCATTCTTAAGCTTTTAAAAGATTTGGTGACTGAATTTGATATGGGACTCTTGATTATTACACATGATTTGGCCGTTGTCGCTGACATTGCCGATAAGATTGTAGTCATGCAAAAGGGGCATGTCGTTGAGGCGGCAGCAACTTACGATCTTCTACATAATATGCGCCACCCGTACACAAAATCTTTATTTAATGCTTCGAATCATAAGGTCATCTTGCCAGAGTACAGACCATCGTCGCCTTTTTTGTCCGTTGAATCTGTGACCCGAAAGTATAATCTACCGCGGGTCAAAGTCTTTGGATTACGCTCAACTTTTCAGGCTTTGAATGGAGTTAGTTTTACCATATCTCATGGAGAACGGGTTGGATTGGTAGGTGAAAGTGGTTGTGGAAAATCAACTTTGACCCGCGCTATATTGGGACTTGAAGAAGTTCAGGAGGGTCAGATACTGCTTGATGGGCAGGCTGTCTTCACAAAAAAAGTTGTTAATTTGTCAGTTCGTCGTAAGATGCAGGTGGTGTTTCAAGATCCCTACAGCTCGTTCAACCCTCGACACCGGGTAGATAGATTGATTGCTGAACCGCTTCATGTTTTGAACAATAAAATTATGGGGAAAGATAGAGAACGAGCCGTCGCGAAGGCGTTGGAAGATGTAGGAATGAGGCCCGAGGATTCAAGCAAATTCATTCACGAATTCTCGGGAGGTCAACGTCAACGTATAGCAATAGCGCGCGCTTTGATTATCGAGCCTGAACTGATCGTTTTTGATGAAGCTGTATCTGCACTTGATGTTTCAATACGCGCGCAAGTTTTAGATTTGATTGCCGGTTTATGCCAAAAACGGCAATTGGCTTATTTGTTTATAAGTCATGATCTTTCAGTTGTAAGCACGATTACTGATCGAGTGATCGTTATGCAGTCCGGTAAGATTGTCGAGCAAGGTGACACTCACCAAGTATTTTCTAATCCTCAACATTCTTACACGCAAAGGTTAATTGCCTCTGCGCCTAAACTTCCGGAGATTGCATAATATGTTGAAGTCATTCAATATTCCAAGAGCTCATAACTTACTTGGTGGAAAGTGGGTTGCGGCTGATGCTGAAATTGATGTGATCAACCCATCTACAAATAAGGTTATTTTTAGTATAGCACGGGGCCGTGCCGCTGATATTGATGCTGCGGTTAAGGCAGCACAAACGTCTTTAGATGGAGACTGGGGCGCAATGACCGCACTTGAGAGGGGGCGTATCCTTATGAAAGTGGGTGCTGCAGTTCTCAGACACATAGAAGATCTTGCGAGAATTGAAGCAATGGATGTTGGAAAACCTTTGTCTCAAGCGCGCTCAGATGCGGTGGCGTTAGCACGATACATGGAGTTTTATGGCGGTGCGGCGGATAAAATCACAGGTGAAACGATTCCGTATTTGGACGGATACACAGTCTATACACTGCGGGAACCACACGGTGTGACGGGTCATATTGTTCCATGGAATTATCCAATGCAAATTGTTGGCCGATCTGTGGGGGCGGCTCTGGCCATGGGAAACGCATGTGTTTTAAAGCCTGCAGAGGAGGCTTGCCTTACGGCCTTGGCTTTTGCTGCTATTGCACAAGAAGCGGGCCTGCCAGTCGGTGCATTAAATGTAGTGACAGGGTTAGGCGTGGAGGCAGGGGCTGCGCTTTCTTCTCACCCAGGCATTAAACATATTTCCTTCACGGGTTCGGTTGGCACGGGCCAGATGATTCAAGCAGCGGCAGCCAAAAACGTTATTCCTGTGACACTTGAACTTGGAGGTAAGTCACCTCAATTGGTTTTTGAGGATGCCGATTTGGATAGGGCATTGCCTTTTTTAGTGAATGCTGGAATTCAAAATGCAGGTCAAACATGTTCTGCTTCTAGTCGGATCCTCGTTCAGAAAGCTGTTTATCATAAAGTTTGCGCGCAAATGTCAGAGGCTTATTCCAAACTTAATGTTGGCGCAGCTATTGATGATTTGTCGGTTGGCCCATTAATTTCTGCGCGACAAAAACAGATAGTGACTGATTTTATTCATAGAGGTTCTGATCTTAAAATTGCGGCCCAAGGCAACATTGTGTCTGAGCAAGACGGTTTTTATGTGCGTCCAACTCTATTCAAAGATGTTCCTTGGTCCCATCCTTTAGCGCATGATGAGATTTTTGGGCCCGTACAGGTAATAATTCCATTTGAGACGGAGGCTGAAGCGGTTAAGATTGCCAATAGTACTGATTATGGGTTGGTGGCTTCAATCTGGACAAAAGACGGAGGGCGACAAATGCGGTTAGCAAAAAAGTTAAAATCTGGCCAAGTATTTATTAATAATTATGGTGCTGGTGGTGGAGTGGAATTGCCCTTCGGTGGTGTGGGCAAGTCGGGGCATGGGCGTGAAAAAGGTTTTGAAGCGCTTTATGGGTTTTCATCACTAAAAACAGTAGCAGCATGGCATGGATAATTTTATGAGACTTAAAGGTAAAACTGCAATTGTGACAGGTGGAGCATCTGGGTTTGGAGCGGGTATTGCTAAAAAGTTTGCGGAAGAGGGTGCGAAAGTTATGGTTGCTGACCTAAATTTTAGTGCGGCAGAAGAGATTGCAAATGAAATTGGCGGTATTGCTCAACTTTGCAACGTGTCCGATCCGAGCAGTATTTCGGATATGCGCGAGGTGGTTTTACGTGCATACGGGCATTTAGATATTTTAGTGAATAATGCTGGTACGACGCACTTACCTCTTGAGTTAGAAGACGTGACGATGGCTGATTTTGAGAAGGTATATAATGTCAATATTAAATCAGTTTATCTGACAGCAAAGGCGTTCGTTCCGCATTTTAAATCACGTAAATCTGGCGTGATCTTGAATGTTGCTTCAACGGGAGGCGTTTCTCCAAGACCACGTTTGACGTGGTATAATGCATCAAAAGGTTGGTTAATTACTGCTACGAAAGGTATGGCGGTTGAACTCGCGTCTTCTGGCATTCGGGTAAATGCAATCAATCCAGTTGCAGGTGAGACCCCACTTTTGAAATCATTTATGGGTGAAGATACTCCGGAAATTCGGGCTAAGTTTCTTTCGACGATCCCTATCGGTCGGTTTTCAACGCCTGAAGATATGGGCAATGCTGCCTGCTTTCTGTGTTCGGATGAAGCTACCATGATAACTGGTGTTGCAATGGAGGTGGACGGTGGACGGTGTATCTAAACCGGGTCTAAGGAATTTAATCACTGATGTTCCTGGTCTCAAAGTCGGAAACTCTCATGATGATTTTATTAAGTCTGGCAGTACTGTTTTGGTTGGAGATGATCCATTCACAGCTAGTGTGCATGTAATGGGAGGAGCGCCTGGGACAAGAGAGACTGATTTATTAGCACCGGACAAAACTATTGATCAAATAGATGCTCTCGTGCTGTCAGGTGGATCTGCCTTTGGCCTTGATGCATGTTCGGGTGTTATGGATGGTTTGAGTCGGATGGGGCGTGGTTTTCCTGTAGGTCTAATGCGGATCCCGATCGTTCCGGGTGCTATTATTTTTGATCTAATTAATGGTGGAAATAAGGCGTGGGATAAAAACCCGTACCATGAACTTGGGCGTAAAGCGCTTAGTAACGCGTCGCATGATTTTTCTATTGGGACGGCGGGTGCCGGTACCGGGGCTTTAGCTGCAATGCAAAAAGGAGGATTAGGATCTGCATCTGTGGTTTTGGCCAATGGTTATACAATAGGTGCTTTAGTTGTAGCTAATCCAATTGGTAGTGTTACTTGTAAAAACGGCAAACATTTTTGGGCTGCACCTTTTGAAGTGAACGGAGAGTTTGGTGGTATGGGTGTTAGCAACGACCCTACAAAACTCGAACAGGCACGAAGTCCAAAAGAAAATGCAATGAAGGTTTTTGGAACTGAAATGTCTAATACAACCATAGCGATCATCGCTACTGATGCACCATTGAGCAAACCTCAATGCCATCGTTTGGCAGTCACAGCTCATGATGGGATGGCACGCGCAATTGTACCATCTCACACTCCACTGGATGGTGATCTAATTTTTGGTGTTTCTACCAGCAAAGGTATTGTTGAATTTGAGATATTTCGTGATTTAGGCGCGGCTGCAGCTGTTTGCCTAAGTCGTGCAATTGCTCGGGGAGTTTATGAAGCCACACCACAAGAAAATGATATTTTACCAACCTATAAATCTTCTCAAGCCAATATTTAGCAGTTTACAGTCGTATTAAACTTAAGCCCTATTCCACGGACACATTCCGACGCCGCCTCATATCCGTACTAGTTAAACGTCCTAGCTACTGGGGTCTGCGGAATATTTTGTAAGTTTCTAATTTGAGAATGTTGGAGGAGTTCACTAGGTTTCTACATTGCCATATATGAAAAAAATACTGGTTTTGCGCGCTGGAAACAGGGTGGCTTTTTAAATAACCAAAAACATATTTAAACTTTAACAAATTATAGGCACTCTAAGTTCATGAATAAATATATTTATATTGCAGGCCCATTATTTAACGCTCATGAAAGAAGCTACCTCGAACTAATAGCTATCGAACTAGAGGATAATGGCTATAAATGTTTTCTTCCGCATAGAGATCAGTCAGGAATAGATGAAACTGAACTAAACGGTTCTGAAATGAGTCCAGAAACAAAAGAAAAGATATTTAGAAATGATTTAAATGCGTTAAAAAGGGCTGACTTAACTGTTGCTTTGATAACTGGCCAGGATATAGACTCTGGAACTTCGGCTGAAATCGGATTCACTTTTGCAAATGGAAAACCAATTATTGCAATTACTGCGTCGGAGAGACGGTACAGAAATTTATTTGTGTATGGAATGATTAGTAAAACAGTGAATAATGTTCATGAAATTATCCCTGCAATCGTTTCGATAAGCGTAAAGCCTGATGCTATCAGTGGCTAATCTTGGTTTATCAAGCTAAAATTTTCAGCCATATTCTCATAAATTTCGGCTTTGTAATTAAAGATAATCAATTCTTTCTATTAAACTTTCTTGCGAATGCCAGGCCCAGTATGTTTTCAAAATTGTAGCTGTAATCGGTCCAATTGCGTCATTTCCAAAAATGTTATTATTGATTTTTGTTACTGGCGTCAGGCCACCTGCAGTAGTGGCTGTAAATACTTCATCTGCATTTAAAAGTTCGTCTTGAGTGATATTAGTAGCGTTGCAGGGTATGTTCAGCTCCACACAAATTTCCATTACTGTTTTTCGCGAAATCCCCTCTAGTATGCCTGAACGAGGGGTTACCACCACACCCTTAATAACCGCGAATATATTAAACCCTGGTCCCTCGGTTATGTGTCCTTGATTGTCTAATAATACTGTCGTGTCGTATCCGTCATCTAAGGCTCGGAATAATGCGGCGGTCATGTCACCCCAATGATAATTTTTAATCGTTGGATCGACTGCATTTTTTGGGATACGCCGAGCGTGCTTTGCCACAGAAATATGGGCGCCGCGTTTGGCCACTGCTTCGGGGATTACCCAGATGAAAGGTACTGCCCAAGCATAAAAATGGTTAGTACAAGCTCTTGGATCTCGTGTGCCGGGCACTATCGGGGTTCCACGAGATGCTACCATTGAAACATAGGCTGATTGCAGGCCCGACGTGGCTACTAATTTTACTAGCGCAGCTCGAATTTCGACACGATTCATTTCTACGTCGAGGCGCAATTTCCCCATCGAAACCATGAAGCGATCCAAGTAATCATCTAGCCGAAAAAATGCACCGTCCCAGACATGTACCACATCATAAGTAATATCTGATCGAGTTAAGCCCCAGTCAAAAACTGATATTTTAGCCTCCGATACTGGGATAATCTCACCCTTCATCCACGCTGCTCCAGCTGAATAATCCATTCAATCCCACTTTGTTTACAAAATAGCCTCGCTTAACCTGCCAAACTCAACTATATTATTATAGGAATTGCAA
>Ga0308000_10001001_pt1 | contig 11489 bp, 10 predicted proteins | sample Neamet3_FD_203877 | JGI IMG/M metagenome (GOLD analysis project Ga0308000, IMG submission 203877) | Marine microbial communities from water near the shore, Antarctic Ocean - #3 | ecosystem: Environmental > Aquatic > Marine > Unclassified | place: Southern Ocean | collected 2014-06-04 | reverse complement strand
AAGTTGACCGCCTGGGGAGTACGGCCGCAAGGTTGAAACTCAAAGGAATTGACGGGGACCCGCACAAGCGGTGGATGATGTGGTTTAATTCGATGCAACGCGAAAAACCTTACCCACCTTTGACATGGCAGGAAGGCTTCAGAGATGAGGCTGTGCTCGAAAGAGAACCTGCACACAGGTGCTGCATGGCTGTCGTCAGCTCGTGTCGTGAGATGTTGGGTTAAGTCCCGCAACGAGCGCAACCCTTGCCATTAGTTGCTACGAAAGGGCACTCTAATGGGACTGCCGGTGACAAGCCGGAGGAAGGTGGGGATGACGTCAAGTCCTCATGGCCCTTATAGGTGGGGCTACACACGTCATACAATGGCCGGTACAAAGGGTAGCCAACCCGCGAGGGGGAGCCAATCCCATAAAGCCGGTCGTAGTCCGGATCGCAGTCTGCAACTCGACTGCGTGAAGTCGGAATCGCTAGTAATCGTGGATCAGCATGTCACGGTGAATACGTTCCCGGGTCTTGTACACACCGCCCGTCACACCATGGGAGCGGGTCTCGCCAGAAGTAGTTAGCCTAACCGCAAGGAGGGCGATTACCACGGCGGGGTTCGTGACTGGGGTGAAGTCGTAACAAGGTAGCCGTATCGGAAGGTGCGGCTGGATCACCTCCTTTCTGGAAAAAGCCCAACGCGAGCCCATTTAGGCGCCCACACTTATCGGTTGTTTGAGTTAGTCGCCAGCGCTGCGCTCTGTCAAAAGAGAAAGAGCTCTGCACAAGCAAGCCGGTTGGCCGACTTGGGGTCTGTAGCTCAGCTGGTTAGAGCACCGTCTTGATAAGGCGGGGGTCGTTGGTTCGAGCCCAACCAGACCCACCAAGTACACTTAAGCGTCGGTCAAGCAATAGTCTGTCCGGCGTGCGGGCGCAGTAAAAAGTGAGGGTGGCGTGCACCATGCATCACGCCCTCAGCGGGGGATTAGCTCAGCTGGGAGAGCACCTGCTTTGCAAGCAGGGGGTCGTCGGTTCGATCCCGTCATCCTCCACCAAACACCAAGGCTGTGCAGCAAAGCGCAGCGCCGTGGCGGCAATCCACAGGCATCGGTTTCCACATCCAAGCGCTTGCCACGGGCGAGTGTTTCGATGTTGATACCTTATCGACAAACGCAGCGGGTGCAAACCTGCTGCAACGGCTGTTCTTTAAAAATTCATAGAGTCGAATCAAAGTTGTGGGTATACGACGCTGCAAAGCGAAACGTGTGCCGACAACGATTTTGATTGCGTCAAAGCGAATTCAATTTTGAAGCGAGAGTTTCAAGCGGATTGGATACGGCATAACGCGTCAGGTGCGAGACCTGACAGACATTCCTTGATGCTGTGCTGCGATTTGCTGCGGTGCTGAGCTGGCTGCTTCGGTGGTCAGCGAGTGCGGTGGCAGACTTCAAAGTTATAGGGTCAAGTGAATAAGAGCATGTGGTGGATGCCTTGGCGATGATAGGCGACGAAGGACGTGATAGCCTGCGATAAGCTTCGGGGAGCTGGCAAATTAGCTTTGATCCGGAGATTTCCGAATGGGGAAACCCACCCGCAAGGGTATCGTGCACTGAATACATAGGTGCACGAGGCGAACCGAGTGAACTGAAACATCTAAGTAGCTCGAGGAAAAGACATCAACCGAGATTCCGAGAGTAGTGGCGAGCGAAATCGGAGGAGCCTGCTAGTGATAGCACGACACTTAACAGAACAGTCTGGAAAGGCTGGCCATAGTGGGTGAAAGCCCCGTATGTGAAAAGAGCCGTGTGGTACTAAGCTAGCGAAAAGTAGGGCGGGGCACGAGAAACCCTGTCTGAATATGGGGGGACCATCCTCCAAGGCTAAATACTCATCATCGACCGATAGTGAACAAGTACCGTGAGGGAAAGGCGAAAAGAACCCCGGGAGGGGAGTGAAATAGATCCTGAAACCACATGCTTACAAAAAGTCGGAGCCTGGAAACGGGTGACGGCGTACCTTTTGTATAATGGGTCAGCGACTTACATTCAGTGGCAAGCTTAACCGAATAGGGAAGGCGCAGGGAAACCGAGTCCGAATAGGGCGATTCAGTCGCTGGGTGTAGACCCGAAACCAAGTGATCTATCCATGGCCAGGATGAAGGTGCCGTAACAGGTACTGGAGGTCCGAACCCACTGGTGTTGCAAAACCAGGGGATGAGCTGTGGATAGGGGTGAAAGGCTAAACAAACTTGGAAATAGCTGGTTCTCTCCGAAAACTATTTAGGTAGTGCCTCAAGTATTACCGTCGGGGGTAGAGCACTGTTTAGGCTAGGGGGTCATGGCGACTTACCAAACCTATGCAAACTCCGAATACCGACGAGTACAGCTTGGGAGACAGAGCACCGGGTGCTAACGTCCGGACTCAAGAGGGAAACAACCCAGACCGCCAGCTAAGGTCCCTAAAATTGGCTAAGTGGGAAACGAAGTGGGAAGGCTATAACAGTCAGGATGTTGGCTTAGAAGCAGCCATCATTTAAAGAAAGCGTAATAGCTCACTGATCGAGTCGTCCTGCGCGGAAGATGTAACGGGGCTCAAGCCAGTTACCGAAGCTGCGGATGCACAGAAATGTGCGTGGTAGGAGAGCGTTCTGTAAGCCGTTGAAGGTGGGTTGTGAAGCCTGCTGGAGGTATCAGAAGTGCGAATGCTGACATGAGTAGCGTTAAAGCGGGTGAAAAGCCCGCTCGCCGTAAGCGCAAGGTTTCCTACGCAACGTTCATCGGCGTAGGGTGAGTCGGCCCCTAAGGCGAGGCAGAGATGCGTAGCTGATGGGAAACAGGTCAATATTCCTGTACCGACTGCAAGTGCGATGTGGGGACGGATCTTAATAGGTTATCCGGGTGTTGGAAGTCCCGGTTTAGGCAGAAGTAGGCGTTGGGTAGGCAAATCCGCCCAACATATACCGAGGCTGTCGATCGAGCGAACTTGTTCGTGAAGTAACCAAACGGGGTCCCAGGAAAAGCCACTAAGCTTCAGCTTGCAGTTGACCGTACCGCAAACCGACACTGGTGCGCGAGATGAGTATTCTCAGGCGCTTGAGAGAACTCGGGAGAAGGAACTCGGCAAATTGACACCGTAACTTCGGAAGAAGGTGTGCCCTTGTAGTGTGTAGAGAACATCGAAGCACGAAGGGGTTGCAAAAAATTGGTGGCTGCGACTGTTTACTAAAAACACAGCACTCTGCAAACACGAAAGTGGACGTATAGGGTGTGACGCCTGCCCGGTGCCGGAAGATTAATTGATGGGGTGCAAGCTCTTGATCGAAGTCCCGGTAAACGGCGGCCGTAACTATAACGGTCCTAAGGTAGCGAAATTCCTTGTCGGGTAAGTTCCGACCTGCACGAATGGCGTAACGATGGCCACGCTGTCTCCTCCCGAGACTCAGCGAAGTTGAAATGTTTGTGATGATGCAATCTCCCCGCGGAAAGACGGAAAGACCCCATGAACCTTTACTGTAGCTTTGTATTGGATTTTGAACGGATCTGTGTAGGATAGGTGGGAGGCTTTGAAGGGCGGATGCTAGTTCGCCTGGAGCCAACGTTGAAATACCACCCTGGTGCGTTTGAGGTTCTAACCTTGGTCCCTGAATCGGGACTGGGGACAGTGCATGGTAGGCAGTTTGACTGGGGCGGTCTCCTCCCAAAGCGTAACGGAGGAGTTCGAAGGTACGCTAGGTACGGTCGGACATCGTGCTAATAGTGCAATGGCATAAGCGTGCTTAACTGCGAGACTGACAAGTCGAGCAGATGCGAAAGCAGGACATAGTGATCCGGTGGTTCTGTATGGAAGGGCCATCGCTCAACGGATAAAAGGTACTCTGGGGATAACAGGCTGATACCGCCCAAGAGTTCATATCGACGGCGGTGTTTGGCACCTCGATGTCGGCTCATCTCATCCTGGGGCTGTAGCCGGTCCCAAGGGTATGGCTGTTCGCCATTTAAAGAGGTACGTGAGCTGGGTTTAAAACGTCGTGAGACAGTTTGGTCCCTATCTTCCGTGGGCGCTGCAGATTTGAGGAAGCCTGCTCCTAGTACGAGAGGACCGGAGTGGACGCACCTCTGGTGTACCGGTTGTCACGCCAGTGGCATCGCCGGGTAGCTATGTGCGGAAGAGATAACCGCTGAAAGCATCTAAGCGGGAAACTCGTTCCAAGATGAGATCTGCCGGGGCCTTGAGCCCCCTAAAGGGTCGTCGAAGACTACGACGTTGATAGGCAGGGTGTGTAAGCGCAGCAATGCGTTGAGCTAACCTGTACTAATTGCCCGTGAGGCTTGACCCTATAATTTTGAAGACACCATGCATCTAAGCAGGAATGTCCAAAAAAACGTGTGCCGTAACCATCCGCTGCACTCACGCTCAAGCTCAAAATTTCGCTCAGCATGACCAGCCCAAAGCCGAAAGCCCAAAGCTAACCATGCCAAACAATCAAAATCCGATTCGACTCTGTGAATCCCGCTGCGCTGCCAAAAATCAGCAGCTCAGCAACCAGTTATGCCTGACGACCATAGCCAGTCGGTCCCACCCCTTCCCATCCCGAACAGGACCGTGAAACGACTGCGCGCCAATGATAGTGCGGATTCCCGTGTGAAAGTAGGTCATCGTCAGGCTGTTATGATGAAACCCCGAGTTAGGTGCAAGCCCGATTCGGGGTTTTCTTTTTTGCGTCTTGCCTCATCATGCCAAGCTACACCCGCGCCGCCCTACTGCCTGATTTGCTGCGTCAACGGATCTTGATACTCGATGGTGCCATGGGCACCATGATTCAGCGCTTTCGCTTGAACGAATCGCAATATCGCGGGCACGGTGGGCCAGCGCTCTCGTCCGAAATGCGTGCACGCCTCGATGCCCTGCCGCATGAAGTCAAGGGAAACAATGAGTTGCTCAGCCTGACCCGGCCGGACGTGATCGCTCAAATCCACGCTGGCTATTTGGCGGCTGGTGCCGATATCATCGAAACCAACACCTTCGGCGCGACCTCTGTCGCGCAGGACGATTACGGCATGGCCGATTGGGCGCGCGAGATGAATCTTGCCTCTGCGCGGCTAGCGCGTCAGGCTTGCGATCGCTATTCCAGAACAGATCAGCCCCGGTTTGTTGCCGGCGCCTTGGGGCCCACACCCAAGACGGCCAGCATCAGCCCGGATGTGAACGACCCCGGCGCGCGCAACGTGAGTTTCGATGAACTGGTGCAGGCCTATGCCGAGCAGACGCTGGCGCTGATGGAGGGTGGGGTCGATCTGCTTTTGGTGGAGACGATTTTCGATACCCTCAACGCCAAGGCGGCGCTGTTTGCGATCGAATCGTGTTTCGAGCAAACCGGTGAGTGTTTGCCGATCGTCATCAGCGGCACCGTCACCGACGCCTCGGGGCGCTTGCTCAGCGGCCAGACGGTGGGCGCGTTCTGGGCCAGCGTGCGCCATGTGCAGCCTTTGGCGGTCGGGCTCAATTGCGCGCTCGGGGCGGCTTTGATGAAACCCTACATTCAGGAGTTGGCGCGACTGGCGCCCGAAACCTTTATCTGCTGCTACCCAAACGCCGGTTTGCCCAATCCCATGAGCGAAACTGGATTTGACGAAAGCCCGGAGGTAACTTCCAGGTTGCTGCATGAATTTGCGGCCGAGGGCTTGGTCAACATCGTCGGCGGCTGCTGTGGCACCACGGCCGAGCACATCGAGGCCATCGCGGAGGCGGTGCGCTACCAGCCGCCGCGCCCAGGTTGGTTGCGGGTATGATGCCCGCATGGATATGGCTGTCTTGCAGTTGGAAAAGGTCGATGCCTTGCTGCGCCAGGCGGGTGTGGCGCTGGCACCTCCTACGGAAGTGGGGGGGGCCCATTACCTCCAATCGGTGCTTGATGCGCTCTGTGACCTCTCCTCGACCGATCCTCTGACCGGGGTGATGAATCGGCGTGCGTTCTTGTATGTGCTGGAGCAAGAACTGGATAGAGTGACGCGCGGTGGAGAATACGCGCTGTTGTTGGCTTTGGACATCGATCATTTCAAGCGCATCAACGACCGCTACGGTCACCCGGCGGGCGACGAGGTGCTGCGGGTGATCACGCAGCGCTTGCGCGATACGGTGCGGCCAATGGACAACGTGGCCCGCATCGGTGGCGAAGAGTTCGCGGTGCTGTGTCCCAACTGCCCGCCCTCTTTTGCCATGGCGGTGGCGCAACGGACGCGCACCGCCATCGAGGCGGTACCCATCAACTTGCCGCAGAACCAAGGGGCGATTGATGTCACGGTCAGCGTAGGGGGGGCTTTTGCCATGCCCTGGGTCAAAAGCGTGCTGTCGGATTGGATGTCGCGCGCCGACCAACTGCTGTACCAGGCCAAGCGCGAGGGTCGCAATTGCGTGCGCTTGGAGTCGGTGCTGAGCGCCGACGTAAGCACAGAAGAAAAAGGGCTGCTGTTCGGCTGGTCAAACGCCGAGGGCCAACTGGCCGACCATGGCCGGAGCACCTAATGAATCAGGATAATAGAAATATGACCGACACCACAACCCAGAACCCAGCCAGCGCAGCGGCCTCGGCCGTGCTGCTGCGTCCGGTCAAGGGCAAGGTGATCGCAGTCACGAGCGGCAAGGGTGGTGTAGGTAAAACCTTTGTCTCAGCCAATCTGGCCGCGGCACTGACGCGAAGAGGCCTTAAGGTGCTGGTTCTCGACGCCGATTTGGGGCTGGCCAATTTGGATGTGGTGCTCAACCTCCACCCCAAACTCACCTTGCACGATGTGTTCACCGGTAAGTGTGCGCTCGAGGACGCGATTATCAAAGCACCCGGTGGCTTTGCAGTGCTTCTGGCGGGCTCTGGGCTGGTAGAGTATTCGCGTCTGACGCCTGAGGTTCGTGACGATTTTCTGCGCTTGATGTCTGAAGTGGTGCCGCGCTACGACCTGGTGCTGCTCGACACCGGCGCTGGCATTTCCGATGTGGTTTTGTTCGCCCTGTCATTGGCCTCTGAGGTCTTGCTGGTGGCCACACCCGAGCCCACTTCGCTCACCGACGCCTATGCGACCATCAAGGTGCTAAGCACGCAACAGGGGCGCCAGCATATCCGCTTGTTGGTCAACCAGTCGGCGCGCTTGGGCGATGGCAAGGCAATCACGGCGCAGTTGCAGGCGGTGCTCAACCGCTTTGTGGGTACAGTGCCCGGAGCAAACGCCGCAGCCCAGAGTTTGCCGCTGGTGCGCTTGCACCACGTGGGCGACATTCCGAGCGATCAGGCGGTCAAAGACGCGGTGATGCGCAGACAGCTGTTGCTGCTGCACACGCCGGGTGCGCCAGCGAGCGTGGCGATTGGGCAAATCGCCGCACGGATCGAAGAAACCGTGATCCGCGCCGACGAGGATGTCTAAGGGATCAAAACAGGCAGTGTCGATCCACCACGCATGGCCGCGATGTGCCTGAGGCAGCGTACAACACGAAAGCGCCCAAACAATCTGTTCGGATTTTGGGTGCCGGGGCGCATTGGATGCCAAAATAGGGCCTCTGTCATCCCCTCACACGCATTCAGGAGCAAACCCAATGGCCTTCAGATTCAAATCCCGATCCACCGGCGACGTGGTGATGCTGGAGCACAACGCCAAGCAGCTGTTGCAAATCTTGGGCAAAGAGCCCACCGGCCCCGGCATTTTGCTGGTGGAGCAGATGCCCGCCGCGATTGAGGCCATTAAGGCCGCCGTCGCGCATGAAGAAGCCGAGTACGAGCGTAAGAAACAAGAGGCAATCGAAAAGGGTGAATACGTGCCCGACCCGGACCGAGTGAGCCTGCGCACCCGGGTGGCCCCGTTTCTCGAGATCCTGAGGCATTGCATGGAGGAAAAGACCGAAGTGGTCTGGGGCGTTTGAGGCCCAAAGTCACCCGCCCCGGCCTGCCTCGGGCCGGAGCAGGGGGCAACACAAACTTCCTTTGGGTCAATCCGCAAACTGCCCCGCGGCTTCGATCACGGTGCGCAACTGGTTGATTTGATTGGTCACGAAAGCGCGGTGCCCTTCGGGGGTGATGCGGTTGTCGGTGGCCACCAAGGCGCCCAGGGCGTTTTGGCGCTGGATGAAGGTCGGGTCGCGCAGGGCGGCGCGCATGGCGGCGTTGAGGCGCTGCGTCACGGCCGGCGGGGTGCCGCGCGGCGCATAGAGCCCGTGCCAGATGGTGAGGTTGAAGTTGCGCAGGCCCATCTCTTGCAGCGTCGGGTAGTGGCGCAAGGTGGGGTGGTCGTTGAGGCGCTGCCCGGTGGTGACGGCAAAGGCCTTGATGCGCCCGGCCTCGATCTGGCTCACGGTGTTGGTGGTTTGGTCGCACATGACATCGACTTGGCCACCCATGAGGGCGGTCATGGCCGGCGCCGCGCCACCAAACGGGATGGTGGTCATGGCCTGCTGCAAGCCCATGGCGTGCTGCCACATCAGGCCGCAAATATGCGAAGCCGAACCCAGGCCAGCGTGAGCCAGGTTGAGGCGTCCCGCGTTGGCGCGGATGTGGTTTTCAAAGTCGCGGTAGGTGTTGGCCGGCAGTTGCGGCTTGGCCACCAGCGTCATGGGCACATCGTTGATGATGCCCAGGTATTCAAAGTCTTGCAGCGCGTTGAAGGGCAGGCGGCGGTACAGGCTGGCGGTGCTGGCCATGCCGATGTGCCAGACCAGCAGGGTGTGCCCGTCGGGTGCGGCGCGCGCCACCCGCCCGGCCCCGATGGTGCCACCGGCCCCGGCGGCGTTTTCGACCACGATGCTGGCGTTGCCTAGGTGCGGCCGCATGGCCTCGGCCAGTTGGCGCGCCACCGTGTCGGTGGGGCCGCCGGCTGTAAAGGGCACGACGATGGTGATGGGGCGGCTGGGGAAATCCTGCGCCATGGCGCCGGCCATGGCGGTGGCCGCCAAGGCGAAGGTCAACAGTTTTTTCATGAATGTGTCTCCGAAAAATAAGGACAGCGCATGTTAGCGTAGGCGCAGGGCATTGGTATGCGCAGAACTACGTAGCCTCATGGCTTCTGAAGCCAAAATGTTGTGCAATCAGGGACTGCCATCGCCATTAAAGGGCAGGCCAAAGCGCACCGTGACGCGCAACCCGCGCCGTTGCGCCCGAGAGGGAAAGCTGTCTTCGAGTTGCAGCGTGGCTTGGTGCTGGGTGGCGATTTCTTGCACGATGGCCAAGCCCAGTCCAGAGCCGTCGACGTTGGTGCCCAGGGCGCGGTAGAAGGGCTCCAGCACCAGAGCGCGCTCGGCTTGCGGGATGCCGGGCCCGTCGTCTTCGACTTGCAGCAGTTGCACGCCACTGTAGCGGTCGACCAGCACGCGCACCGTGACCACGCCTCCCGCCGGGGTGTAGCGCAGGGCGTTGTCGATCAGGTTGCGCACCAGTTCGCTGATCAGGGTGGGGTTGCCTTGCAGCAGGCAGCCGGCGGGCATCTGGGTCGGGCCTTCATAGCCCAGATCGATCGAGCGCTCGAGGGCGCGTGGCACGGCGTCCTCGAGCGCTTCGGTAACGGTTTCGGCCAAGTCGAAGGGGACTTTGGCCAGGCTGCGGCCGCTGGTTTCAGCCCGTGCCAAGGCCAGCAACTGGTTCACGGTGTGGGTGGCGCGCATGCTGGATTTGGCGATTTGCTGCAATGAGCGCTGGATGTCGCCGTCGTCGGGGTGGCGCACTTGCTGCGCCATTTCGGCCTGCATGCGCAGCCCCGCCAGCGGCGTTTTGAGCTGGTGCGCGGCATCGGCCAAGAAGCGCTTCTGGTTGCTGACCGAGGCCTTGAGGCGCAGCAGCAGGTCGTTGATCGACGACACCAGCGGCGCCACCTCTTGCGGCACCTGCTCTTCGTCGAGTGGGCTGAGGTCGTCGGGGCGGCGCTCTCGGATGCGCCGCTCTAGGTCGTTGAGCGGGCGGATGCCGCGCACCAGCGCCAGCCACACCAGCAGCACCGCCAGCGGCAGTATGACGAACTGTGGCACCATCACGCCTTTGATGATTTCGGTGGCGAGCATGGCGCGTTTGCCGCGCGTTTCGGCCACTTGCAGCAGCACCCGTTGCGGCGTTTCGTGCCCGCGCAGCACCCAGGTGTAGGCCACGCGCACCGGTTCGCCGCGCAGCACGTCGTCGCGCAAATACAGGGTGCCGCTGGGAGCCGAACGGGCCGCCGCGCGCTCAAAATCGGGCATCGGAAAGGTGGGTTCGCCGCTGACCAGATGCCCTTCGGCATCGAGTACTTGGTAGAAGATGCGGTCGGTGTCGTCGGCGCGCAGCAAGTCGCGGGCTTGGGGCCCGAGATCGAAGCGCACCACCGCGTCCTCGACGGTGACAAACTGCGCCAGCGCCTGCAAGTTGAACTCCAGCGCCCGGTCGTAGGGTTTGCTGGCAATGCCTTGGGCCACCAGCCAAGTGAGCGCCAGCGACAGCGGCCAGAGCAGCAGCAGCGGCGTGAGCATCCAGTCGAGGATTTCACCAAACAGGCTGCGCTGCTCACGCGGGAACAGGCCAAAGGGGGTGCCGGAGGCGGGCTCGGGCGCAGCGTCGGGCGAAATCAGTGGAGGCGCTTCAGCCAGGGATTTTTTCAAGGCAGTACCCCAGTCCGCGCACGGTGGCGATACGGATCGGGCCTTTTTCGATCTTTTTGCGCAGCCGGTGAATATAGACCTCGATGGCGTTGTTGCTCACCTCTTCGCCCCACTCGCACAGGCGATCGACCAACTGGTCTTTGCTGACCAAGCGGCCGGCGCGTTGCAGCAGCACTTCGAGCAGCCCGAGCTCGCGCGCCGACAGTTCGACCATCTTGCCGTCGATGCTGGCCACGCGGCCGGCTTGGTCGTAGGTCAGGGGGCCGTGCCGAATCAGGCTCGAGGCCACGCCGCTGCCACGGCGCACCAAGGCGCGCACGCGCGCTTCGAGCTCTTGCAGGGCAAAGGGTTTGGCCATGTAGTCGTCGGCACCGAGGTCGAGGCCGCGCACGCGCTCTTCCACGCTGTCGGCAGCGGTGAGGATCAAAACCGGCAGCGCCGAGCCACGCCCGCGCAGGCGCTTGAGCACCTCGATCCCATGCAGGCGCGGCAGCCCCAGATCGAGGATCAGCAGATCGAACTCGGTGTTGGTCATGAGGGCGGCATCGGCTTCGCTGCCACTGGTGACGTGATCCACGGCAGCGCCGGTGCCGCGCAGGGTGCGCAACAATCCGTCGGCCAGCACCTGGTCGTCTTCGGCGATGAGGATGCGCATGGTTTGGGTCTCGTGCCGGGTTGGGGGGTGGAATGTGGCGGCAGGCTGATGGCCGATCGACTGCGATGGATTTTAGGCTGTGGCGCCGTGGTGGGCAAGATATTTGAGGCGCCAGCCCCGACAAGCCGCTGTCAGCCCAAAGTAGTAATGTCCCCTTTGCCCCAGATAAGAATGTCCCCTTTCATGTGTGAAGGGGCAGCGGATGGTGGGGCAAGCGAGGGTGATGATGAGTGTGCAGGAAGCCGAACGGTT
>Ga0308000_10000999_pt1 | contig 11535 bp, 4 predicted proteins | sample Neamet3_FD_203877 | JGI IMG/M metagenome (GOLD analysis project Ga0308000, IMG submission 203877) | Marine microbial communities from water near the shore, Antarctic Ocean - #3 | ecosystem: Environmental > Aquatic > Marine > Unclassified | place: Southern Ocean | collected 2014-06-04 | reverse complement strand
GCGTCCAATCAGGATCTCCAAGGCCCGTGTTGCCCGATCCAGCTGCCGACTCTGGGCCGCCAAATTACTGCGGGCACTGGCAACATTCGTCCGTGTTAACCGGAGATCAAGAGGCTCCGAGGTCCCAAGATCAACCCCCCGCTCCACAAAATTCAGGTTCTTCTCCAAACTCGTCAAGGTCTCGCGAGCCAATCGCACCTGCTGTTCAAGCTCGGCGGCATTGAACCAGGAGCGCGCGATATTGGCCGCCAACGAGAGCCGCAAAGCATGAAAATCCGCCGCACTGGCATTCGCATCCGCCACCGCAGCACGAGAGCGGTTTCGGACCCGTCCCCAAAGATCGACCTCCCAATTCAAGCTCGCCCCGATGTCATGGGATGTCGCATAATTTGAGACCGCTGAGGTCCCGCCGGAACCATCTGGAACCTCAGCCACTCCGCGCCTCCGTGTCGTGCCTCCCGTCGCAGAAATCTGAGGCAAGCCAGCCGCCCGCGTGATTCCCGCATTCGCTCGCGCCGCCCGGAGCCGCCCCGCCGACGCCGCTAAATCCTGATTCGCCCCCATCGCCTCCGCAACCACGGCATTGAGCCCGGGCTCCGAAAAATCCCCCAACCACCCTGTCGCCGCCCGTCCCGGAATTGCCCGTCCAGCCGTGAAATCCCCCGGAGCGACCACCTCCCCCCCGGATTGCGGCCCCTCAAGATCAGCGCACCCGTAAGCCCCCAGCGCAAAGGCCAGAAGGACAAAACGCGAAGCAGGAAAAGTCACAAGAAGTAGATAGGCTGAAATAGCAGGTGGTCGTAGGACTCTGAATTATTCAACCAGAAAATCAAAGCCGCCATCCTCAAATCACCCAATTCTACCCACTCTGCTAGCAATTTTCCTTTGGGATGGACCGCTGAGCCCGTTCAGCTCATCGGAATAAGTGCACTCGCCAGCCACACGACGCCAAAGCCCACCACCCCCATCAGTGACAACATCACCGAGAAGGTCTTGAGTGTTTCCATCTCATTCATTCCCGACATCTTGGAGACGATCCAAAAACCGCTGTCGTTCATCCAGGGCAAAGGCTTCGACCCACAACCGATCGCAAGCGCGACATAGACCCGATGAAATCCAAGATCAGCCTCCAACACCATCGGAGCGACAATCGCTACAGCCGTGATCATTGCCACCGTCGCTGACCCTTGCGCAAAACGAACGAGTGCCGTCAGAACAAAAGCCAACAGGAGAACGCCACCGCCATCTCCAACCATCCCCGAAAGCTCCCCGCCAATTCCGGTATCCTTCAAGACCGCCCCAAAGGCCGCCCCCGCTGCAGTGATCAAAATGATCACCCCTCCACTCGACAGCGCCTCGTGAACCACTTTCTTCAACTCACAGAATCGCGAAGCCAAAATCATGGCCACCCCCGCCCCGAGAGCCATCGCCACGTTCTTGTCACTCAAAGTGACCAGCCAGTCCGGCATATCGCCCTTCATCTTCACAAAAGTTCCCACACTGATCAACACCAAAGGTAACAAAATGGGCAGCAATGACCACCCCAACCCAGGAAGCTCTTTCTCCTCATCACTTTCAACTTCGGGCGCATCCATCTCTCGAAAGGGAATATTAAACCGTGCGTTCGCCCAGCGGGCATAGGTGTATCCTACCGTAATCGTCACCAGTCCCAATATCAGTCCAGCTGGAATCAACATTCCCAAACTCACCTCAAGACGGGCCGCCACCAACAAAGGCCCTGGCGTCGGAGGCACCAGGGAATGCGCCATGCTGGCTCCCGCCACCACGCTGAGAAGAGCGAGAAGATAGACCTTCGGATTCGTCCGCGCGAAGGCCCGCACGAGCGGAAGCATAAGATAAAATACGGTGTCGAAAAACACCGGAATCCCGAGAACAAATCCGCTCCCCAGAAAAGCCAGGGGTGCTCGTTTCACTCCAAAGAACGAGAGAAGCCCCCGCACAATTCGCTCCGCCGCTCCACTTACCAAAAGGCACTGTCCAATGATCGCCGCCAGTGCGATCAGAATTCCGATTTTCCGGCATCCCTCGCCGAATCCCGCCGCAACCTGACCCATCGCCTCAGATCCCACGCCAGGCGTCAGCACCGACACCACGAATGCTCCCAGAAGCAATCCCAGGAAAGCATGCAACCGCAGCAGCAGAATCGACACGATCACCACGGCCAAACCCATCAGGCAAATTTCAAGAGCACCCATCCCCCAACCCTCTCTGATCAATCAAACCTGAGCCATCCCAAAATTCCTCTCTTTCCCTCTCTCGCTCTTTCCTTCAATCTTCACTCAACATCATGAGTCGCCTCACCCCCGATCAACTCCGCTCTTACCGCTTCTTCGGCCCCGATGATCTCCGTTCCTTCGGCCATCGCTCCCGCCACAAACAACTCGGCATCAACCAAGAGGAATACGAAGGCAAACCCGTCATCGCCATCCTCAACACCTGGAACGACCTCCTCCCCTGCCACTCTCATTTTCGCCAACGTGCCGAGGAAATCAAACGCGGCATCTGGCAAGCCGGTGGATACCCCGTCGAAATGCCCGTGATGGGTCTCAGCGAGACCTTCATGAAGCCCACCTCGATGTTCTACCGTAACCTCCTCGCCATGGAGGTCGAGGAAACCCTCCGGTGTCACCCCATCGATGGCGCGGTTCTCATGGGAGGATGCGATAAAACCGTCCCGGCCCTGCTCATGGGAGCAATCATGGTCGATATTCCCGTCATTTTCATGCCCGGCGGCGCAATGATGCGAGCCTCTTGGCGCGGCGAACCCCTCGCCTCGGGATCCGATGTCTGGAAGTATTGGGCCGAACGCGGAGCCGGAAATCTCTCCTGCGACGACTGGCAGGATTTCGAAGATCACATCACGCCCGGCCCCGGCCACTGCATGACGATGGGAACGGCCTCCACCATGACCTCCATCACCGAGACCCTCGGCCTGACCCTTCCCGGAGCCTCTTCAATTCCCGCCGTCCACGCCGCGCACTCACGCATGGCCGCCGCTTGCGGACTCCGTATCGTGGACATGGTCTGGGAAGATCTCAAACCCTCCCTCTACCTCACTCGCGAATCCTTTGAAAACGCCATCACCGCCGACATGGCCATCGGTGGCTCCACCAATGCCATCATTCATATCACTGCCATGGCCAAACGCGCAGGCGTCGATCTCCCGCTCGAACTCTTCGACGAAATCTCCCGCAAGACCCCCGTCCTCGCCAACCTCCGACCCTCCGGAAAATACGTCATGGCCGACTTCTTCGATGCCGGCGGCCTCCCCGCTCTCCTCAATCGAGTGCGACACCTCCTCCACCTCGACGCCCCCACCGTCTTCGGAAAGACCCTCGGCGAATGCCTCGACGGCTCGGAAGTTTACAACGACGACGTCATTGTCCCTCTCGACAAGCCTCTCTTCAAACAAGGCGGCACCGCCATCCTCCGAGGAAACCTCGCCCCCGAAAGTGCCGTCATCAAAACCTCCGCCGCCACTCCCAGATTCCTCCAACACAAAGGACCCGCTATTGTCTTCAAAGACTACCCAGACGTTCAAAAACGCATCCACGATCCCGCCCTCGGCATCACCGAAAACCACGTTCTCGTCATGCAAAATGCCGGACCCATTGGCGCGCCCGGCATCCCCGAATCCGGCATGCTTCCCATCCCAAAATACCTCCTCGAAAAAGGAGTCCGCGACATCCTCCGCATCTCCGATGCCCGAATGTCCGGTACTTCCTACGGTTCCTGCGTCCTCCACGTCTCTCCCGAAGCCTCGGTCGGCGGCCCCCTCGCCCTCGTGCAGGATGGCGACCTCATCGAACTCGATGTCGCCAATCGCGCCATCACTCTTCACGTCAGCGAAGAAGAGCTCGCCACCCGCCGCGCCGCCTGGACTCCGCCCGAAAAACGTTACTCCCGTGGTTACGGCAAGCTCTTCGAAGACGAAGTCACCCAAGCCCACGAAGGCTGTGACTTCCGCTTCCTCCACTGCGACGGCTCCAAGACACCCGATCCCGGAATTCACTAAGAAACAAATCAAATCTCAACCTCGCAGCTGCGTCAGCGAAAGGAGCCGTGGCGCCCTCGCCACTTCTCAACCCCGGCTCCCCGCCCATAACCCAAGCCCGACCATCCAAGCGGCGAGGGCGCCACACCTTCTTTCTCAAAAACCGCAGTAGCACCATGCAAACTTCACCAGTCACACCCGAACAACTCAACGCCTCCGTCATCGCGGTCCCTCCCTTGCCCCGCGACCGAGACCTGAAACTCAAGCGCGAGGAAAACGCCAAAGTCATCCGCCACATCGAAGCCGGAGGAGTGTCCACCCTCCTCTACGGTGGCAACGCCAACTTCTACCACATCGCCCCCAGCGAATACGCCGAAGCCCTCGACATCATCGCAACCGAGAGTGCTGAGAAGACTCTCATCGTCCCATCTGCCGGCCCCGCCTACGGCACCATGATGGATCAAGCCACCATCCTCAAAGACTTCGATTTCCCCACCGTGATGGTCCTCCCCATGCCAGGCCTCATTACCGACGCGGGCGTTGCCACCGGCTTCCGAAAATTCGTCGAAGCCCTCGGAAAACCTGCCGTCCTCTACATTAAGTTCGAAGGCTACCTCCAGCCAGAAACCGTCGCGACACTCGTCAACGACGGGCTCGTCTCCTGGATCAAATACGCCATCGTCCGCGAAGATCCCGCCCAAGATGATTACCTCTCCCGCCTCATCGAAGTCGTCGATCCGCGCCTCATCGTCAGCGGCATCGGAGAGCAACCCGCGATCACCCATCTCACCAAATTCCAAATCAACGGATTTACCTCGGGCTGCGTCTGCCTCCGCCCCGATCTCTCCCAGTCCATGCTCACCGCCATCAACGCAGGCGACCTCGAGCGCGCCGAAAACATCCGCGCCATCTTCAAACCCCTCGAAGACCTCCGCAACGAAATCAACCCCATCCGCGTCCTGCACCAAGCCGTCGCCCTCGCCGGGATCGCCAACACCGGTCCCATCCTCCCCCTCCTCAGTCCGCTAGGAACCACCGAGGCCCGGCGCGTCCAACAAGCCGCCCAGACTCTCCTCTCTCAATCATAAAAAACAGGAGAGCGACTATTTCCTGGCTGGGGATTATGGCGGAAGGATTGGTGTTTTGGCCGACGACGAAGATTGGCTGAAGTTTGACCGGGAAATCACAGCTGGAGATCCGAACAATCGATTCCATTTCATTCTCACTCCGGAGCAAGCTGCTGCCGATTTCAACTCCGAAGTGCGCAAGTTGGTCGTTCAAGAACGATCTAGTCGAGATAGCAGAATATGAGATCGACGAGCCGGAGTCCACCGGCTGATACTTCAAAGTGATCTCATAAACGATATTCTGCCCCGCGTCCTTCTTCGGAATGGGATCACTTGAAGACCAATCACGACTCGCTCCATGATAAGCAACCGCCGAAAAACCTCCCTCTTCCGACGCCACACTCTTCTCGGGGCAGTTCTTTGCTGCCTGCTGGCTCTCTGGCTCAATCTGACCGCAGAGGACACCCCAAACATCAGGCCCCAGCTCAAAGCAGGTGCCTTCGTTCAGGATGTCACGCCTCCCTTCGACTCGCTCCTCATCAACGGTGGATTTTTGGAACGTCGGCGCGGCAAAATGAACCCCGGCGATCTCAAGGCTCGCTGTTTTGTTCTGGAAAGGGGCGACGTGACCATCGCCATCGCGGTGGTCGACAGTTGCATGATTCCGCGTGACGTGTGCGATCAGGCGAAGGCTCTCGCCTCCAAGGCCACCGGCATCCCGCCCGAGCGTATCCTGATCACCGCAACCCACACCCACAGCGCGCCCAGCACGATGGACTATTGCCTCGGAACGATGAAGGATCCCGCATACACGAAATTCCTCCCCTCAAAAATCGTAGAGGGCATCGCGAAGGCACACCAAAAAATGGAACCAGCCAAGATCGGCTGGGAGCAGGTCAAGGCTTCCGGCTACACCAACTGCCGCCGGTGGATCACTCGACCCGATGAGATGCTGACCGATCCCTTCGGAGAACAATCCGTGCGCGCTATGATGCACCCCGGTTATCGAAACCCAAAATACATCGGACCGTCCGGCCCGGTGGATGACGAACTCTCACTTCTCTCAATCCAAGCCCTTGACGGAAGTCCCCTCGCCGTGCTTGCCAATTTCTCCATGCACTACCACGGGGGCGGCGGCCCAGCCGACTACTTTGGTCTCTTCGCAGACCGTTTGGCAAAGCGATTGACCGTCGATGGAAAGAGTCCGATTTGCGCCATGACCCAGGGCACGAGCGGCGACCTCTATCGCGTCGATTACAGCGGGGAAAAGAAATCAGATGACATCTCGCGCTACACCAACGAACTCGTCGAACTCTCAGGAAAAGCGCTCAAAGAGACCACCTATCACCAAGCTCCGTCGCTCGATATGGACCAGGAGATCCTAACTCTGCAACGCCGCCTGCCCGACGAAAAACGTCTGGCTTGGGCCGATAAACTTCTCACTCCAATGAAAGGACGGCGGCCTAAAAACCAACCGGAAGTCTATGCCGAACAAGCACGATTCATTCACGAAAACCCAAGTGAAAAGGTCGTGCTCCAAACGATACGTATCGGTGATCTCGCCATCACCGCAACCCCCAACGAGGTCTATTCCATCACCGGATTAAAACTCAAAGCACGCAGCCCGTTCTCATCCACTTTCAATATCGAATTGGCCAACGGAGCCGCCGGATACATTCCTCCTCCCGAGCAACACGCACTTGGCGGCTACACCACCTGGCCCGCCCGTACTGCAGGGCTCGAAGTCGAAGCAGAACCCAAAATTGTCGAAGCGGTTCTTACCTCGCTGGAGAAACTCTCGGGCAGGCCACGCAAACCTCTGGCCGTCCACAAAAGCACCTATGCCAAAACCATTCTCGCAGACAAGCCCCTCGCGTATTGGCAGTGTGAGGAGTTCGACGGAGGTGAACTTGCTGACATTTCCGGCCATAATCACAGCGGGATAATCGATGGCGTAGTCGCCTACCACCTGCCCGGCCCCGCGAACGAATCCTTCTCAGGGAAGGCGGTGAACAGTTCCCTTCAACTCGTGGGCGGCACCGTTTCGGCCACCATTCCCGAAGCGCGCAGCGTCTCTTTTTGGTTCTGGAATGGCATGAGCGATTCTCTCCGGGACAACACGGGTGACCTTGTCAAAAACGGAGCATCGCTTCGCCTCCGCATTGGAGGGAAAGCCGACTCTGCCGCAGCTGGTGCCCTGATCATCCAGAACGGAGATCAAATCTTCAAAGGCTCCACAAAACTCGCTCTCCGCACCTGGCATCACGTTATGGTTTCAAGCGATGGCGACACCATCAACCTCTATCTCGATGGTAATCCAAAAACCGAAATCTCCACCGCCCTTCCCGGAAAACCATCCAACGAATGGCGCTTCGGTGGCGACCTCCCCTTCGAAGGTCGCCTTGATGAAGTCTCATGGTTTGGCAAGGCTCTCACCGGAGAAGATGCCCAGCGCCACTACACCGCCTCCGGGATGACGCCCCCTCCGAAGCCCGCACCACCGCGGCCAAAATTTGAACGGGGCGCCATGACTGGTTATCAAAAAGCCCTCATTGCTTCCAAACCTGTCGCTCACTGGCCCTTGCAAGATTCCGCAAAAGATCAAGGCCCGCGAAAACACCATGGATCGTTTGAAAATGACGCCGTCCCCGCCACGCAAAAGCCGAATGGAAACACTTTTAATGGCGGCCGCATGCGCACCGATGTGCCTAAGATTGGCGACACCTACAGCGTCGGATTTTGGGTTCAAAACACTCTTCCAAACCATAGCCGCCCCGTCACGGCCTACCTCTTTTCACGAGGTGTCGACGGGATGAAGGATGCCGAAGGCGATCACCTCGGCATCGGCGGAACTCACGCGGCGGCCGGACGCCTCATCGTTTACAATGGCAATCAACGTGGAGATTTACTCGAGGGCAGAACGCAATTGGAGCCGGAAAGTTGGCATCACGTCGTCATGATTCGTGAAGGCGGACGAGTCCGGGTGCATCTCAATGGCAGCCCCACGCCCGAGATCGATGGCAAGCTCTCCCGCACGTATCCCGATCAGCACCCACAGTTTTTTTTTGGAGGCCGCAGCGAGAATTTTGCCAACCTGCAAGGTCAGCTTGACCACATCGCCCTCTATGATCGCATCCTGAGTCCAAAGGAAATCTCCTCCTTCTATCAAACCGTCAAACTGATACCGCCCGGAAAAAAGAAGTCCCCAGCCGATCGCGGTCCTCTCTCTCCGAAGGCCGCACTCAAGTCCATTCATGTGCCGGAAGGCTACCAAGTTCAATTGGTGGCAGCCGAACCACTGGTGCAAGATCCGGTCGCAATCGACTGGGCTCCCGATGGCAAACTCTGGGTCGCGGAAATGGCGGACTATCCTTCCGGAGTCGATGGCAAACCCGGTGGTCGCGTTCGCTTTCTTGAGGACCTCGATGGTGACGGAGTCTATGACAAATCCACCCTCTTCCTTGAAGAGGTGAATTTCCCGGCCGGGATCATGAGCTGGCGGAAAGGAGTTCTGATCGCGGCCGCTCCCGACATCATTTATGCCGAAGATACCGATGGCGACGGCAGGGCCGACTTCCGCGAAGTTCTCTTCACCGGGTTCAAACAGGGCAACCAACAACTCCGCGTCAACGGCTTGCGGTGGGGGCTCGATAATTGGGTCCACGGAGCCAACGGAAGTCATCATTCCAGCTATGCCTCGGGCCTCAAAATTAGTTCTCCGCGATTCAAGAAAACGGTCGAACTCGGCAGCCTCGACTTTCGCATTCGACCCGATGAAGGCCTGATGGAGCCGCTCTCCGGTCCCTCCCAATTCGGCCGCACCCGCGATGACTGGGGAAATTGGTTCGGGGTGCAAAACAGCTTTCCTCTTTGGCACTACGTTCTGGAGCATCGCTACCTCAGCCGTAACCCCGACTTCGCAGCGCCCGATCCCCGACGCCAACTCCGGCCTCAAAATCCGCGGGTCTACCAAGCCACCTCTCCCCAAAAGAGGTTCCACAGCTTCAACCAAGCCGGCCGCTTCACGAGTGCTTGTTCTCCCATGATCTATCGTGATCACGTCCTCTTTGAGGACGACAAAACACATGCCTTCACCTGCGAACCATTTCACAATCTCGTCCAGCACATGATCGTAAAAAAAGAGGGTTGCAGCTTTACCGCAGAGCGGGCGGAAGCAGAGACCGCACTCGATTTCTTCGCCTCGGAAGATCGCTGGTCGCGCCCCGTCATGGCACGCACCGGACCCGATGGCGCTCTGTGGGTGGTCGACATGTATCGCTATATGATCGAACACCCCGACTGGCTTCCAGAGGCCGGCCGGTCCGAAATGCAGCCCCACGAAAGGTTGGGTTTCCAACAAGGCCGCATCTATCGTGTTGTTCCGAAGAAGCGCGCACCACGGCCCATCCCCCGTCTCGACCAAGCCACCGCCGAACAACTGGTAAAGCAACTCGCCACCTCCAACGGCATCGTCCGCGATCTCGCGCACCGGCTCCTTGTGGAAAAGAAGGCGGTCTTCGTCACCGACTCCTTGTCGGAAATGGCCGGGGATCACAATTCACCCAAAGCACGTCTCCATGCTCTTTGTGTTCTCGATGGCATTAATCGCCTCACGCCAAAGCTTCTTGAATCAGCACTCCTCGACCCCCACCCCAAAATCAGATGCCACGCCCTTCGCCTCGCCGAAGCGCGATGGGAGAGCCAGCCAAATCTTCTCACCAAAGCCATCACCCTCACCAGCGATCAAGACGCCGCCGTGCGTCTTCAGGCCGCCTGCTCCTTGGGCACATCGGCAAGTCCGCAGGCCGGAAGCGCCTTGGCCCAGCTCGCGGTGGAAGATTATGATGATCCGTTCATTCGGGCTGCCGTATTCAGCTCGGCTCACCTGCACTTCGATCACCTTGCCAAGGCGGCCCTGAAGAAAGGCGAGCTCATTAAAGAACTCCTCAAGCTTGGCGGCAAACAAAGCTCACTGGAAGCCTTGGTCTCCCTCCTGGCAACACCTGGCAGGGATGGCTTCACACCCGCCAAACTGAAAGGGCTCGGCCTTTGGTTGGATCTCAAACCAAAGGCCTCCAAAAGAATGAGCGAAGTCATTCAAGAAGCCCGAAGAATGATCATCGATCTCGATGCCCCAATTGATCTCCGAACTGCCGCCGCCGGACTTCTTGGCAGGGAACCAAAGCACCTCATCTCCGATCAGGCTCTGCTCACAAAGCTCCTCTCTCCCCAAACCCCTGGCCCACTCAAACTCGCAACAATCGAAACCCTGGCCCGCGAAAAATCAGACGATCTCCCCGCGATTCTTCTTCAAGGTTGGTCCGGCTACCTCCCCAAGGAACGCACCCTGATTCTCGACACTTTGCTGCAACGACCGCAATGGACAAAGGACTGCCTGATCGCCCTCGAAAAGGGTGAGATCGCGCCCGGTGATCTTGATGCCTCACGACGACAGCTCTTACTCACCCATGCTGATCTCGCGATTCGAAAGACCGCCGCACGTGTTTTGAAAACTGGCACTGCCTTCGAACGACTCGAGCAGATCAAACCATTCCGTAGCGCTTTAAAACTAAAAGGAAATAGCGGGAGTGGCGAAAAGATCTTCGCAAAATTGTGCGCCGTCTGCCACCTCCCTCCGGGAGGACTTCCCATGAACGGACCCGATCTCCGATCCATCACCGATCGGACCAAGGAAGGACTTTTTAGTTCCATTCTTAGTCCCAACCAATCGGTCGACCCCTCCTATACCGGTTACACCGTCACCCTGGGCAACGGCACTTCGCTCTTCGGCCGTGTGCTCTCGGAAAACGCCAACCACCTGACCCTTCGCCTTCTCGATGGCACCGACCGACAAATCCCCCGCAAGTCCCTCAAGGAATTCAAAAGCACCGGACGCTCCCTCATGCCCGACGGCCTCGAAGCGGCCATGACCCATCAGGATCTCGCTGATCTTATTCACTTCCTCGAAAAGTTTGGACAGACCAAACAGTAGCACGAAATCAATCGCTTGCATCGCGATCACCATTTCTCTACCCAGTTTAGATGAAACTTCTTTTTAGCACCCTCTTAGTCGCCCTACCGCTATCGCTGATGGCAGAGAACAAATTCGAAGGCGGACTGGAGCCCTTCCTCGGCGCTCCCAAGATCGAGAGCCAGCAAGTGTTTGAAGGAAGCCGCTTCCCCAACGTCGCAGTCGCGACCGATGGAACCGTCCTAGCAGTGTTCGCGCAGAACGGGGTAAGCGTGCGGCGCAGCGAAGACGGCGGCACGACTTGGGGTGATCCGATTGGCATCGCCAAGGGATTTATGGGCGGCGGGGTCACCGTCGATGAGAACAGCGGCGACATCCTGGCATTCATCGAAGAACACCACCCGCCAGCGCCGCTGACCGTCTACCGCAGCAAGGATCACGGTAAGACCTGGACGGCACAGAAGACCGAGATCAAACCCGAC
>Ga0308000_10000969_pt1 | contig 11715 bp, 7 predicted proteins | sample Neamet3_FD_203877 | JGI IMG/M metagenome (GOLD analysis project Ga0308000, IMG submission 203877) | Marine microbial communities from water near the shore, Antarctic Ocean - #3 | ecosystem: Environmental > Aquatic > Marine > Unclassified | place: Southern Ocean | collected 2014-06-04 | reverse complement strand
AACTCAACGTCCACTCCGGTTTGAAATTTGAACTGCGTGCTACCATTTAGCTTCAAGGCCTTGGATTCTTCCCGATCCGAAACATCAAATCGCCCCTTCTCACTCATCGCGATCGCTCCCGAAAGACCATCGCGAAAATCCTGAGCCGCGGCATCAATCGGGAACCAATGGATCAAACCGCTCGGGTGCTTTCCTTCCTTTCCCTTACTTGCCTCGGCGGATTTTCGATCCAACCAGTTTCGAAACTCCGGGGTTCCCTCCACCTTGCCCCGATGCTCCTCCACCTGTTTCTCAGCGCCTTCAATGTGCTTCACCAATTCGGCCAACTGCTTCATCCTGTTCTCATCCCGCACCTCGACGAAGGGAGCCTGGTTCCCGTTGCGGGTCTGCATTCCAGGATCAGAAGTGTTGTTGAAAAAGGCGAAGAACTCATAATACTCACTCTGCGAAATTGGGTCGTATTTGTGGTCGTGACACTGGGCGCATTCCATCGTCAGTCCCATCCAAACGTTTGCCGTCGTCTGCACCCGGTCGGCGACATACTCCACCCTGAGCTCCTCCGCGAAAGCCCCGCCCTCATCACTGGTGGCGTGATTGCGATTGAACCCGGAAGCAACCTTTTGAGACACGCTGGCATTCGGCAACAAATCACCGGCCACCTGCTCGATCGTAAATTGATTGAAGGGCATGTTGCTGTTGTAGGCCTTGATCACCCAGTCCCGCCACGGCCACATGTCGCGCGGTCCGTCGGCGTGCATCACGCTCGTGTCGCCATAGCGCGCGGCATCCATCCAGGCCAGTGCCATGCGCTCGCCGTAGGATTCTGAATTCAGCAGTCGCTCAACCAGTTTCCCGTAGGCTTCGGGCGATTTGTCAGCAAGAAAAGCCTCCACCTCTTCCGGAGTCGGAGGCAATCCAGTGAGATCTAAGGTGACGCGCCGTATCTGGGTGCGGCGATCTGCTTCGGGCAAGGGGTTGAGATCGGCTTCGGCGAGCCGCTTGTCGATAAAATGATCGAGAGTTTTGACTCCAGCGTCACTCTTGGGAGGGACAAAGGACCAATGATCATCATAGACAGCTCCTTCCGCAATCCAGGTTTCCAAAATTTGAATCTGTTCCGCTGTCAGGGTCTTGTTGGCATCGGGCGGCGGCATTAATTCCTCCGGATCATCAGTCTTAAGACGTTTGACGACTTCGCTCTTCGCCACATCCCCGGGCGAAAGCACCCCGGCATCGAGAGCATCCTCACGATCATCAAGACGAAGATCTCCCTCGGCTTCCCCAGGCCCGTGGCATTTAAAACAGGTGTCCGAGAGAATGGGGCGCACGTCACGATTGAAATCCACCGCCCCGGCAGAGAGACAGCTTGCGATAAATACGAGAGATAAGGGACCTTTCATGACGATGGAGATTGCTGGCTGGCTCAACACCCCCCCCCAACCTGATGGAGGAGTAAACAAAATCGAACCTGACAGTTCAAGCCCACTAAACGAAGATTAAGGAGGCGGTCTTGTGGTTTCCCTTCACTTCCTGGACTTATCCTGTTCCATGACAACATTGTCCGCTGTGGAAACACCCCCTTTCTCCCCTCTCCGATCCCTTCAACAACGCCCCCAAGCGATCAACCGAAAAAGAAAATTCCTAGCAGTCAGTCATAAGTGATCGCGACGAACCAAGTCGCCAAAGTGGTTTTAAAAAAGTGCTTCATCGGGTGCTGGCATTGATCTCAATGCCAGCTCTTCCTTACCCTCCGGCGTTTCCCCGCCTTTCACATCCACAAGAGACATGAAATTGGATTCTACCACTTCGCCACCACCTTCTCGATCACGCCGAGGGTATCGTCAATATCATCCTTGGTGTGGGCCATCGAAATGAAGCCGGTTTCGTAAGGGCTCGGGGCGAGGTAAACGCCTTCCTCCAGACAGCCCCAGAAGAGCTTCTTAAAGATCCCAAAGTCCTGCTTCTGCACGGTATCGACGTTGACGATCTCTTCGTCGAGGAAGTAGAGACAGAACATCGAGCCGACTTGATTGACACGATGTGGCATTCCTTTTTCGGAAAAAATCTTGCGAAGGCCCTCCGCCATCTGGGAGCCAACTTCGGCGAGGTATTCGTAGGCGCCGCGCTTGTCGAGTTCGCGAAGCTGAGTCAGCCCGGCGACCATCGCGAGGGGATTCCCGCTAAGGGTTCCAGCTTGATAAACCGGGCCATCGGGCGCGAGCATGTCCATGATGTCGGCACGACCGCCAAAGGCGCCAACGGGTAGCCCGCCACCGATGACCTTGCCCAGCGCGGTGAGATCGGGATCGAAGCTTTCGATTTCCTGCACCCCGCCACGCGCGAGGCGGAAGCCGGTCATCACTTCGTCAAAGATGACGAGTGAATCATTCGCCCGCGTCACTTCGCGGATCTTGGCAAGGTAACCTTCCCGAGGAAAAACGAGGCCCGCATTGGCCGGATAGGATTCCACAATCACGGCCGCGATCTGCTCGCCGTATTGCGCAAAGACTTCCTCCAATCGCTCGACGTCGTTGTAAGGAAGCGTGATCGTTTCATTCGCGAACGACTGCGGAACGCCCGCCGAGTCGGGCTCGCCAAAAGTCAACGCACCCGACCCCGCCGCCACGAGAAGCGAATCGGAATGCCCATGGTAGCAACCCTCGAACTTCACAATCTTATCGCGCCCGGTGAATCCGCGGGCCAGGCGGATCGCGGACATCGTGGCTTCGGTTCCGGAGTTCGTCATACGGACCTTCTCGACCGAAGGGACCCACTGCGTGATGACCTGCGCCATCTCAACCTCATGCAGATTGGGAATACCGTATGAAACGCCCTCCTTCGCGGCCCCGTGAATGGCTGCAATGATAGAGGTGGGCGCATGACCAAGAATATTAGGCCCCCAGGAGCCGATGTAGTCGACGTATGATCTCCCATCAACATCCTCAATTCGCGAGCCCTTGGCACGGCGAACAAAAAAGGGATCGCCATCGACATTTCGAAAAGCCCGCACAGGAGAATTTACCCCGCCGGGGATGAGGGTTTTGGCCTTGGCAAACAGCTTCTGGGAGAGTGCTCCGTTCATGGGAACAACTTGGATGAAGATTCCCTGTGAAAAAAGTCTGAATAGGCCCCGCGGCACCTTCGTCATACTTTCATCGACAAATCATTCGATTTAACTTACTTTGTAAATACCATGAAAACGGTTCTTTTCTTCCTCCTTACCCTTCCCTTAATGGCTCTGCCCGAAGATCTCGAAGAAAATGTGGCCTACGTTGAAGAGTTCGCTCCAAAAGGAATCAAACTGAAAGTCGTGAAGCCCGGCTGGGTTTATTCCACCAACAAGGGTGGCCGCAAACGCGGATCTTTGAAGGTTGGCATTGATGTCGAATTGGTTTCCTTCACCGCAAAGGCCTACTTCGTCCGCGGAAAGAGAGACGGTGGCACCGGCGTTTCCGGATGGGTCACTCCGGCGGCCTTTTCTTCAAAAGACCCCAAATTCGTCGAAAAACTCAAACAAGTCCACACCCGCCAACTCCTCGTCCGCGAACTCATCGCCAAGAAGGAAGTCGCGATTGGCATGACTCCTGAAGAAGTCAGCCTGATTCATCGTAAGCCCACCAAGACCAAGGTCCTTCGGAATGCCAAAGGCCAAACCCAAGTTTGGGAGTTCAGCGACTACGAAAAAATCAATCATTACACCACGGTGCGCGATCCATACACCGGAGCGATTTACCGTCGCCTTTCCCATACCACCACCGAGGAGACGTCCAAAACCGTGGTGGAGTTTCAAAATGGCTTCGTTTCAGCCATCGAAATCAGCGAAAACAACGGACCGGGAAGTGCCAAGATCGTCACTGCTCCGATTATTTTCACCTGGTAGATCCGACATCCGGCCCAAGAGCGATCTGCGCCCTTGCCATGGTTTAAGCCTTCCGTGAAGCTCAGCTTCATGCTGAAGGCTTTCTTGTTCCTCCTGTTCCCAATCACCGTTCTCGCCACCGGGAAACCCAACATCATCTTCGTGATGGTCGATGACGCCGGAACGGGGGATTTTTCGCCTTACGGAGGAAAGTTCATCAAAACACCCGTCATGGCAAAGCTGGCCAAAGAAGGGATGCAATTTGAGCGCGCCTACTCCGGCTCCGCGGTTTGCGGTCCCACCCGCTGCGTCGTCATGACCGGCCTCCACCCCGGGCATTGTCATCGCCGCGCCAACCGATCGCGTAATGGACTCATCCCCCTCCCTGCCGACACCCCGACCGTCGCTTCGATGCTGAAAAAGGCGGGCTACCAAACCGGAGGATTTGGAAAGTGGGGACTCGGGAACCCCGAGACCACCGGGGTCCCGGAGAAACTTGGCTTCGACCTTTGGTATGGCTACTACGATCAGGTCCACGCTCACAACTACTACCCGGAATATCTTGTTCGAAACAGCAAGCGGGAAGAATTGCCCGAAAACAAAAACGGGAAGAAGGGGAGCTACACCCACTATCTCATCGAGAAAGAAACCCTGAAGTTCATCGAAGAGAACAAGGACAAACCCTTCTTTTGCTATGCCGCCTGGACCCCTCCCCATGGCGATTATGTCATTCCACACGACGACCCAAATTACCTCCTCTACAAAGACAAGTCGTGGAGTCAGAAAGACAAGAACTACGCCGGCATGGTCAGTCTTCTCGATCAAGGTGTCGGCCGCATCGTTGCGAAACTTAAGGAACTCGGTATCGCCGACAACACCCTTCTCATTTACACTTCAGATAACGGTGCCAACGCCTCGTTTTCGAAAACCTTGAAAAGCAATGGCATCCTCCGGGGCGTAAAACGCTCGCTCTACGAAGGTGGAATTCGTGCGCCCTTCGTGGCTCACTGGCCCGGAAAAATTGCGCCAGGCTCCGCCAGCGAACTCCTCACGACCCATGTCGACCTCATGGCCACCGCCGCCGAACTTTCCGGCGCAAAGGTTCCTATCAAGAGCGACGGCATCTCCATCCTTCCCTCCCTTCTTGGCAAGCCCCAGAAAAAGAAGCACGAGTTTCTTTACTTCGAAATCTACGAAGGCCCTTTTCAACAATCGGTGCGAGTCGACAACTGGAAAGGCTACCGTCGCGGACTAAAAGATCCCGTCGAAGTTTACGACCTTTCAAAAGATCCCTCCGAGAAAAACAACCTCGCCGAAAAACATCCGGAGGTTGCCGTAAAACTCAATAAAATCCTCCTGAAAGAACATGGACCCAGTCCACACTTTACCGCGCCCGACCATTTCAAGCGAAAGAAACAAGGCGCACGAAAGAAGGCCAAAAAATAATTTCCACCCTCGCTCCGTCTCTCAGGCAAGGTAGTGTCCCGTTTCCAGCGGGCCGGCGGCGCGTAGTTTGGTCGATCTCGAATTGGGCACGGCCTGCCTGATTTCGAGGCTTGGGCTGCCCCGATCACGAGGAGCGCATAGGTGCGTGGATTTCATGATCCATCTAACCTGCCCGTTTTGGGGCCGCAGTTTAACGAAAATAAAAAAACGCTTTCGCGATAAGATCTCAATGCCCCGCTAATCAATCACCCTGAAAAGAACCGGGTTCCGAAACATTTCCGATTGGCTTCCCCCCTTGAGTCAGTCTATCCTCTCCTTCTCGATGCAGACCGACTATCACATTGAGGACCTGGTTTACCAAACCGAAGACCTCGTCGTTTATCGTGTGTCCACACGCGATAAAACCCCTCTTGCTCTTGTCCGGCTTAGGTATGACGACGATATCCTCGAGCGACTCAAAGGCGGGGTTTTCGAGAATGCCCTCGCACAACTCCAGCAACTCAGTCACAGCTGCCTTCGGTCTGTGATCGATGGCGGCCTCGACCCGATCGACGGATTCCCCTGGATCGCAGTCCGCTGGTGGGAAGGCACCTTGATCACCGACAGGGTGAGGGACTCAGACCTGACAACCACAGAATTCGCCCGAATCGCGGCTCACGGGGAGGCTCTGATCGAAGCTCTGGGACCGATTGCCGGCACCGTCTCCTTTACCCCCCGATCAGTGGTGACCTGTGGACAAGGGGAACAAATAGTTGATACCTTTTCCATCGACTACCTCTTCTGGTTCGCGGCCTTTGCGGATGGCGCCCATCCCGCGGACCGGGCAAACGGGCGGGCAAACTTCGACCATCTCCTCACTTATCTCAACCGCCATAGCAAGCACACTTCAACTCCTCTCGTCACCGTAGCCCAAGCCCCACCAACACCCCCCCGCCAGTCCCATCAACTTGCCTCGGCAGCCACGTCCGGATTTCCTCTCAAGACCGTTTCCATTCTCGCCTTACTCCTCACTTCCATCGGCTTCCTCTCATGGAAAATCCTCGACAGGAAATCACCAGCCACAACAACCCAGGTAGCCGCCTCGGAAGACGTCAAAAAACTCATCAAAGAACCGGAAATTAATCGGCCCCTCAGACCCTGGCTTGATGTGGACTTCAACAGAATCGACATTACCAACCCTGAAAATCTAAAGGCATCCGTCGGTCAATGGGTTTGGATTGAGGGTGAAATTACCAGCCGGGATGAACAAGGACTTCTACTTTTGGCAAACTCTGATCTCAAAGCGGCCTTGCCTCCCGCTTCCGATACCACGGCGCAAAACACCCTCGGAAACGAGGTCATCATCCGGGGATTTCTCACCTCTCCCACTCTGTTGGAAATCCAAGATCAAACCGATGTGGAAATCAGCTACCTTCTGAAGGACATCTATACCATCAATGACGAAAATCAGTTGAGAACCGATCTCGTCGGTCAGTTCATTACCATCCGCGCCACTCCACTTTCTCTGGGTGAATCCAGCAGCGGAAAAACCCTCTATCTCCAGTTCAAGAAGGAAGGAAATCAATTCGCCATCAGCATTGAAAAATCAAAGGCTGACGCTGCCCTCACCGGGGCTCATCTCAAATCCCTTGTCGGAAAAACCATTCAGGCAAAGGGCCGGGTTAAAATTGACTCCAGAGGCGGCCGTCTCTCCATCTTAATCACGAAAAGTTCGCAACTCAAAATCGTCGACTAAACCATCATGTCACCCCCCAAAGTCCTCGTGATTGGCACCGGTGAATACGTCTCCGGCCTGGTCCACGGCTCCGAATCAACCTCCGACAAGGGTGCTGGCATCGTCGCCCTCACTCTCTTCGATCTCCGGGAACGAGGACTTGTCTCCGATATCATCCTCACTGGTTCCAACGGCACCAAGTTCCCCCTCATCCGAGCTCACTTCGATCACCTCATCACCCAAAGATACGGACTCGACTCCTCATTCCACAGCTTCCCCGACGACGATCAAAGAGCCCCACAAGCCTGGCGTTCCGCCATAAAAGAACTTTCTCCCGGCGACTCCGTCCTCATCTTCACGCCCGACGATCTTCACTTCGAGATGGCTCACACCGCCGCCCAAGCCGGCTTGAACGTCCTCGTCGCCAAGCCCATCGTCAAAACGACCGCCGAGCACGATTCACTCATCGAAGTCGCCCGCAAGAAGAACGTCACCATTGCCATGGAGGTCCACAAACGCTGGGACCCCATTTACTCCGATGCCCGGGAAAAACTCCGTAACCTCGGTGATTCTTCGTACTTCGCCAGCTACATGTCCCAACCCAAATCCCAGCTCAACTCGTTCCGCGCCTGGGCCGGCCGATCTTCCGACGTTTCCTACTACCTCAACGCCCACCACATTGACTTTCACTGCTGGACCCTCGAAGGCCTCGCCTACCCTGTCTCTGTCATCGCTTCAGCATCCACCGGTGTCGCCCAGGATCGCGGTCTCCCCACCGAAGATTCCATCACCCTTATGGTCGATTGGGCGAACAACTCAGGCACCAAAGCCACCGCCATTTACACCTCCGCCTGGATCGCGGCCAAAGCAGAAGTCCATTCCCAGCAACGATTCTTTGCCCTCCACCACGAGGGAGAAGTCCGCGTTGACCAGGCCCATCGCGGATACAATTTCGCCTCGGACGCCACTGGCTACCAATCACCCAATCCCCTCTTCTTCCGCTACACTCCCGATGCCAACGGCAATTTCGCCGGACAAACCTGCTACGGCTATCAAAGCATTGCCGACTTCATCCTCGGTCACCGCGAAAACCTCGCCACCATCGAGACCACTCGCAACACCACCGCCATCCTCGAAGCGGGCCGCGAGAGCCTCGACACCGGTATACGCGTGGAGCTTTAAGACTCGTCTTCGTTCGTCACCCAATTGCCCGCGACGAAGAGGGAAATCCCGATCATCAGAAAGACCAAACCAATCAGGGACGCCGCCCAACTTGCCAACGCCCCTGAAAAATAAAGCCAGCTTCAATCCCTGATTCCCGCCGGCACGCCCCCCCCCAACTTGGTGGGCCCACAAGAAGCACCAAGCCCAAATCAAAGAAGCCAAACAAATGGTGGGAGAACTGCTGCGACTGCGTGAAGCAGCTTCACTCGTCACCGCGATAGATTGTATCAATCTTACCTTAATTCCTTACGACACCATGCCATCGTCTTACGAGTCATTTCATCCTCTGAGGGCTTCATTCCCTTGAGTAAGCGTCCCAATTCCGCTTGAAAAAGGTAAGCTGATATTTCATTGGGATGATCATGACCCACTCGAATTGGAAATTGCTCTTTCCACTTCAGGATGACCTCACCGGACACCTGCTTCGGTGGCTTTCCCTCTCCTCCCGATTGCGTCACATATTCCTTTCCCCTCTTGTCCAATGGAAAGACTCCCTCTCGGAAAGACTGCGGCATTCTCGCCGGTTCATCTTCGATTTTCAGCATCGTCTTCATCCAATAGAATTGTCCCTCGTGAGGAATGACCCATCGGTTTCCATCCAGACCGTCCGGATTGCTGATCTCGTTGGCTGCCACCCAATGATTTTCGGCGACCACACCATCAAGTAAACCATAGATCTCTGTGTAAAGTCTCGCGAATTTCTCAGGATAACACCGTTGCAAAACATGGAACTGTTCGTGCACAAGAATCGTGGAAACCCCTTCAAGAGCGCGCTTGGTTTTCCCGTGCATTTTGAATTTCCCCATCATCCGATCCACCGCCTTTTCACTCAAGACAACTGACAATCCTCTCGTATGCGGAAAGCCTGCACAGTGGTCACCCTTTACCTTTAACAATTCCCACGGCTGGTTCGCCAGCAAGGGGAATTCACCCACCAACACCTTCCTAAACTCTCCCACCATCCACAACAGCACTTCACGTTCTTCCTTAGAAAAATCCACGACGGCGGCTTCATAGCGCTTCCTCGCCTCGGCTTTCACGCCCGCTCCATCCAACTCTTTGGGCATGATCTTTCCTGTCATCGCCTCCACCTCGCGTCGATTGAGCCTATCGTAATAGAATTCAAAATTCTCATCCAGGTAGGCTTTCCTTGCTTCATCTCCATTCAAACAGCGCACCGTCTCGCGAACCAAAGGACTTTTCAAGATCGTGGCTGCCTGGTTTCTTGTGATCCCATCCTCCCGGATTCGATCCATAAAATCCCCATCCCCCATCACATTTGGAACATCGTTCGGCACTTCATTATCATCCACCGAATGCGCTAATCCAAGATTGTGGCTTACTTCATGAATCACCACAAAGGCATCCTGCCCCAGCGGCGAATTCCCAGCCTGCGCAATAAATGTCACCCAACCCGGTTGCTGCCCCAAGCCATTCGGAGCAGGCCGACCATTTATTTTTTTTGCAAAAACCATGTTCGCAATTCGCCCCGGGTGACGAAAAACTCCTTCCTCCGTAGCTTTCTTCACGATCACATCCACATCCGATTCCCCATCACGAAACTCCCTCCGATTCCACCTGATTGGCTCAAGAATCTGAAAGTCCACATCCCAACGCCGAAACGGCAAATCAATTAAGGCCTCGGATAAGTTTGCCTTGGCCGCGCTCTTCCCTTCGTCGTCGCACAAGACAATCGGCTGCAACAATACGGTGTGACCAGTCAATTGTCTGGCCTCTCCCACGACCGATAGCATGATTAAACCCGCAATCCATTTCATGAAGTCGATCGTAGCCGAACTGCCATTCCCCAACAACACCCTCTTTCCCAGCGAGAGAATTTAGCAGCTGAGACTTAGCTTTTTCGTTCGGCTCCTCCCACAGAACAGTCATCCAATCGAGCCGTAGTATCTCCCCTTCTCTTCCTCCATTCGAGACCTCGAAAAAACGGGAGAAACGGCAACTCGACAGCATCCCGCGTCAACTTCGTGAAAAGGCACAGATTAAAATTCTTCACTTTTCTCCAGCCCATCCAATCGCCATCGCAATACGGACCGCAAACAAACACCTTCTTACCCATTCGCGCCATCTTAAGCTTAACCCATTGATGGAAAGTTGAATAACACGAGCCACTCCCGGTTCGATGCTTGACTTGGTGAGCAAGCCAGCAGGCAGACAGGAAAAATCTGTGCCGTCGTCGCCCTCCCGCCCCTTCTTCTTCGGAAGCGACCGTTCGGAACATTCGTTCTCTGGCCTCTTTCTGTCAAGAATCACGCCTTCACCGCTCCGATCTCGCCGGTGCTATCGGCAAAGCGCTTCATCTTGGCTCCCATCATTTTCGCCTGAGTCAGCCACAAGTTCGCGAGCGGAGTCCCCTCGGGCATGTTGATGTGCTGCCCTGATTTTACCTGCTTGCCGCCTCCCGCCATGATGATCGGCAGATCATTGTATTGGTGGGTCGATCCATCACCCAGACCTGAGCCGTAAGTGAAGAGAGTATTATCCAAAAGAGTCGTCCCGTCCGCCTCCACAACACTCTCCATCTTCTCAAGCAGATAGACATATTGCTCCATGTGAAAGCGGTCCACTTTCAAGAGCTGATTGATCAGCTTGGTTTGATTATGAGACATGCCATGATGGCTCATTGGCTTGTCAAAGAGACCATCGAAAAGATAGGGCGTATCCCATCGCTCCGGCCCTACCATGAAGGTTGCCACGTTGGTCAGGCCCGACTGTAACGCCGCCACCATCAGATCACCCATGAGACGAATGTACTCACCTCTTGGAAGGTAGGCTTCCGGCGGTTCCTCAAAGGAGATCTTGGCCAGTTCTCCCTTCATCGCTTCAAGCCGGTCCATCTGCGTTTCGATCGCCCGAATGGAATCAAAATATTCCGCAAACTTCTGGCCGTCGGCATAGCCCAATTCCTTCTTCATCGCCCGGGCATCTTCCAAAACCAAATCCGTGACATCCCGATACTGGTCGAGTTCCTTCGTCGAAAACAAACGCCGATACATCTTCCGTGGATCACGGATCGATGGCGCCAAATGCCCCGTGCCATACCAAGAAATATTATCAAAGTAGATCGACTCCTTGTTGTCCTTGTGGCTGTTGCAACTGAACTCTAGCGTTAAAAACGGTGTCTTTTCCCCCACCACATCCGCCACCAAATGATCGAGCGTCCGGTCGAGCGGCCAGGCCGTTCCCTCAATCGTATAAGGTGGGGCACTACTCAAATAACAGGACGCACACTGCGCATGAACATCCGTCCCCTGCTGGAAGGTCCGGTCCATCCCGGTGATGAGATTGATCTTATCCTTGACCCTTTCCAACGGTTTCATCGTCGGAGTGAGTTCCTCAAGCCGCTTCACTCCATAGTTCGGATCCTGCTGACCAAGGGACTTCATCACATTCCCCAAATTCCCCTTTGGAATCACCGAGTCCGCTTCGCCCGGGAAAAAACCCCGACGCACCA
>Ga0308000_10000965_pt1 | contig 11748 bp, 10 predicted proteins | sample Neamet3_FD_203877 | JGI IMG/M metagenome (GOLD analysis project Ga0308000, IMG submission 203877) | Marine microbial communities from water near the shore, Antarctic Ocean - #3 | ecosystem: Environmental > Aquatic > Marine > Unclassified | place: Southern Ocean | collected 2014-06-04 | reverse complement strand
ATGTGATCATTTTCACCCATCAGTGAAGCACAACCGACGGCGACCGATTCCTGACCAATGTAAACATGCAGAAACCCGCCCATTTTACTTCCATTGTATTGCTTGAGCGAGGCTGTTTCGAATCGCCTGATACGAGTCAACTGCCGATAAAGATCGATCTTTTGCTCCGCGCTTAAATCACGGTTGATAGGGGAACTGGCGAAGTCGAGGGGTGATGCAGAAGTCTCCATAGCAGGCTTAATTTCGGATTGGGACATATCTGGCTTACGAGACGCTTGCAAGGCTTGTCTGGAACTTGCTGTGATACAGAAAAGACAACTAAGTCGGCACAAGTTCGGCAGGGAAAAACCACTGCATCATGAGAGTTAGAAAGAAGTTGGCGATGAGAATCGCGAGGGAGGAAAAGACCATTGCATCGGTGGTTCCGCGCCCCACCCCGACGGCGCCATTGCTTACCCGAAGCCCCTGATGACATGAAATGACCACAATGAGCATGCCGAAAGAGAGCACTTTCACTACCGCGATCAAGAGATCGGACAAATCGACATATTTTCCCATATTCGCGACCCAGTAAGCGGACTCGACCCCAAAAACAAGGACCCCGACGATATACGAGGCAATCATCCCGGCCGCGGCCGCCTCCGCAATCAAGAGCGGCGCGGCGATCAACATCGCTAAGAACCGCGGCGTCACGAGATAGTCGATGGGATGCACCGCCATGGAACGCAAAGCATCAATTTGCTCGGTCACCTTCATCGTGCCGATCTCAGCAGCCATCGCCGATCCCACACGCCCTGCTAACATGAGCCCCGTAATGGACGGGCCTAATTCACGGAGCATCGCAATCGTGACCAAGCCCCCGGTGACAGTCTCAAGACCAAAGATTTTGAACTGAAAATAAACCTGAGCCGCAAGCACCGCGCCCGTGAAAGCACCCGTCACGATGACAACCACTTGCGAGCGGGCTCCAATTTCTGCCACTTGCTCAAAAAGCTGCCTTCCCCGCCGTTGCCCTCGAAAAATCGAAACGAAGATTTCCCCGACGAGCATTCCCAGCTCCCCAAGGTAATCGACAAGCCGCAAAATAGGACGACCAAATGCCTGCAACACTTTCAACGGCAAAAGAGTAGTTCCCTACGCTTGAAAGCCAAACTCTCATTCCTGACTGCGCCCTCGGCAACCGCCAATCTGCCCGCGATTCCTCCCATCTCATGACAGAATGGCGCAAATGAGGGCAAAGGTCGTTGGTTTCATGGGTCGAATAAGATTTGTCTTCCTCTCTACGAAACGCCGCAGCTCAAAAAATTTGCCTCTTTCTTCAAAAGCGGCCGTCGCCCCCTCTTCGACTCAAACCTAATTCAGAACACTTTTCCTTGGCCCGGCATCTCAAACATCGGAAAGTCCTCCCGACATGAGAACCCTCGCTATCGGAGACATTCACGGCTGCCTCGCCCCCCTCAAGCAGATCTGGGAAGTGATCGACCCACAGCCCGAAGACCGCATCATTTTCATGGGCGACTACGTCGACCGCGGCCCCGACTGCAAAGGGGTCATCGACTTCCTCATCGGCTTAAAAGGCCAGTTCGACATCACTTTTCTTTCCGGAAACCATGAGGAAAAATTCTTCCTCTCCGAGATGGACCTCACCGACCGCGACCACTGGCTCCGCGCCTGGGGTGGCCCCGAAACCCTCGAGTCCTATGGCCCAGGAGGCTTCGAAGACATCCCCGAATCTCACTGGGAGTTCCTCCGAAAATGCAAACCCTACGTAGAGACCGACACCCACATCTTCGTCCACGCCAACCTGGAACACGACGTCCCGCTCCACGAGCAGCTCCCCTTCACCATCATCCACAAAAAGTTCGGCACTCCCAAGCCGCACATGTCCGGGAAGATCATGATCGTCGGCCACACCGCCCAGAAATCGTACCTCCCTCTCAACCTTGGCCACGCCGTCTGCATCGATACCGATCCCGGCCGCGGCGGCTGGCTCACCTGCCTCCACGTAGAGACCGACGAATACTGGCAGGTCAACTTCGAGGGCGAAGTGCGCGAAGCGAAGATCTAGTCATCGAGCCCTCCTTTGTAGCTGAGGCTCTCAGCCTCAGAACATTCCCCACCTCACTCGCCCTTCTCTATCTGAAGCAAAAGGAGACGCTCTCGTTCTTCCGGACTTAGGCTCATGCAATCAAGGATCTCTTCAAAAATTCCAGCTGTGCTCAGAGTATGGAGAGCGATCCACTCCAAAGCATCACTGACACGTGACTCGTATTTCGGGATTTCCGCAGGGCTTTTGGGATGGAAATTGAGCCATCCATGCAAGAGGCCATACTGCCAATTAAAATTAAGCCGACCCTGGTTCCTCTTGATTCATTGAGTGGCCGCTGAGGGATTGATCGAAGCGCATCCTTGATGGCCTCATTAATCACCTCGGACATCGTTTGTGACGACAGCCCCGCCTTGATCTTCACCGCACGATGAAGGTCGGATTCGAGATAGACGGTTGCCCGCAAGTCCTCCCCCGATAATCCCCTGATCTTGAATTGCCTTGAGCAGACTCTGGATACTCTCAGAGATCATCGTTCTCTAAAGCAACTTGGCCCGTAAGCCGTCGGTCACCATCTTGGGATTCGCTTTACCTCTCGAAGCCTTCATCACCTGACCTGTCAGGAAGTTGAGAAGCTTTTCGTTGCCACCCTGAATCTCAGCGACCTTCTCAGGATTCGCGGCGATGACCTCATCAATGAGCCCATCGATCGCACCCGTATCGGCAGGCTCAAAGCCCAGTTCCTTTGCCAGCGCAGCGGGGTCTTTCTCGGGCGCTTCCCAGAGGGCTCCGAAAAGCTCCTTGGCCTGGCTGTTTGAAATGGTCCCGGCTTCGATGAGATTGAGAATTTCAGCAAGCTTCTCCGGAGTCACGGGAGCATCGCTAATCTCGAGCGACTTCTCGTTGAGGAGGCCCAGGAGGTTGTTGATGATCCAGTTCGCCACCTTTTTACCCGGTGTCTTGGCCCCAGCTTCCGCAGACTCAAAGTAAGCGCAAAGATGCACGTCAGAGGTGATGACAGAAGCGTCGTATTCAGTGAGGCCGAAGTCGCTTTGGAAGCGCGCGAATTTTTCGTGCGGCAATTCGGGGACGAGCGGACGCACTTTCTCGATGTAAGCCGCCGTATCGACCGGAAGCAGATCGGGATCAGGGAAATAACGATAGTCGTGTGCGTCTTCCTTGCCGCGCATTTCCTGAGTCTCGCCAAGGTCTTCGTCCCAACGCCAGGTCGACTGAGTAAGGGGCTCCCCATTATCAAGCGCAGTGGCCTGACGCTCGGTTTCGTAGTGAATCGCGCGGCGCACTGCCGAGGTCGAGTTCATGTTCTTCAGCTCAATCTTGGTCCCGAGAGGCTCGCTCTCGGTCTTGCGAAGGGAAATGTTCACGTCGCAGCGCATCTGCCCTTTCTCCATGTCGGCATCGGAAATCCCGCCCGCGATGAGGATCTGCTGAAGCGACTTGAGATAAGCGAAGGTTTCCTCGGCCGAATCAATATCCGGCTCCGAAACAATCTCCATGAGAGGCGTGCCCGCGCGGTTGAAATCGATGAGGGTATTCTTCGCCTGGTGCGTCGACTTCGCGACATCCTCCTCAAGGTGAATGCGCGTCAACTCCACTTTTTTACCCGGATTCTGAATATTCTTCTGAGCGTCCTTGGGATAATTGTGCGCATAGAGTGGGACTTCACCACCGAGGCAAAGCGGCAGATCCATCTGCGTGATCTGATAATCCTTCGGCATGTCGGGATAGAAATAATTCTTCCGATCCCAAACCACGGTTGGCGGAGTCTCACAGTCGAGCAACATTCCCGAAAGAATGGTGCGCTCGATCGCAAATTCATTCAGCACTGGAAGCGCCCCGGGAAGCCCCAGACAGGTCGGGCAAATATTACTATTCGGCTCATCACCAAATGACGTGCGGCATCCGCAGAACATTTTGGTGTTCGTTTTGATCTGGCAATGAACTTCCAGACCGATGGTGACGATGTAGTCGGAGAGAGGCACGCGCTTGGTTTAGCGACTGGTGATAAAATTTCAACACCAGAGCATAAGAAGAAGAACCTTCTGCCTTCAGGGAGGAGCAATCACGAAAAGGACGAAATTAAATCGGACCGTGGAGATTTCCTCAGTGGAACTACTCTCGAAGACCAAGCGCCTTCTCAATATTCAGACGCATTAGGGCCTCCCGCAGCGCTGCGTCGTCGGTGACATCGCGCAGTTGGTCGTTTTTGAGCACTGCGGAAAAATCGCCTTCACGGATCGAGCTTTGCAGTTTTCCTTCCACCGGGATGGCCTTGGGGATCCCTTCAGGCAGGAGGCTTCCGGATTCACCCACTTTTTCCTGAATGATCGCCAGCTTGGCCGCATTCGTCTGCGCCGGATCATTGAGGAAATCGAATTTCTGGTGGATCTGACCGATCCGGCTTTCATCGATCCACGTTTTGATTTTGGCGAGCAAAGGCTCCGCCTTCGAGGCGTCGATGTTGTCACTCGCGTAGTCCTTGAGTCGCTCAAGCTCCGCCAAGGTCCCGGCGTAACGTGCTCCGGTAAGAGTGGCGTAAAGAATAGCGCCTCCCACCCCTAAGCTCAAAATGGCCCCGGGAATGCCAAAGCCAAACTTGGAAAAGGTGCCCGTCTCCTTGCTCCCGCCCTGCAGGAATCCCAGGATCGTTTTCATAAAAAAGAAGGCTCCGAAAAAAGCAATCACCGCCACCGCCACGTTCATCCATGGATCGGGTTGATCGACCAAGATTTTCGATAAAGAGAAGCCATTATTGTGCCCCCACAATCCGGCCACGCCACCGATCGCTAACGAGATCACAAAGAAGAAAAAGCTCACCAGTTTTTTGATAAACCCCAACACCGCAAAAATGAGCAAAGCACCCAAGATCAGCCCGTCCGTCCCAAGATCAGAAAAGTTCATAAGTTAATCAGTCGGACAAAAGGCGCGATGACGCAAGAGATGATCGCACAGAATGAGATTTGTCATCGCCTCGACGATCGGAACCGCCCGAGGCAAAACGCAGGCATCATGACGGCCTCGCCCTTTCAGTTCGGTGTCTACCTTCTCCTTCGAAACCGTCGACTGAGAGGACATAATGGTCGCAGTCGGCTTAAAGGCGACCCGGAAGAGAATCGGCTCCCCATTGGAAATCCCGCCTTGCACCCCGCCAGAGCGGTTCGTCTTGGTGCGGACTCTATCCTCTTCCATATAAAAATGGTCATTGTGCTCCGCTCCCGTGAGCATCGTCCCCGCGAATCCGGATCCGATCTCAAATCCCTTGGTCGCGGGAATCGAAAGCATCCCCTTCGCCAAGTCGGCCTCCAGCCGATCAAAAACAGGCTCACCAAGTCCCGGAGGACAACCCCGCACGACGCACTCGATCGTGCCGCCAATGGAATTCCCCTCGGAACGGATCTTCTTAATGCGCTCGATCATTTTCTCGGCCGCATCGAGATCTCCCGTGCGCACGATATTTGATTCAATCGTCTCGGACGTTACCGTAAGTGGATTCACCTGCGCCTCGATATCCTGCACCGTCTTAATATAGGCCAGGACTTCAAGATCGGGGCAAAAATGCGCGAGGACCTTCTTCGCGATCGCTGCCGCAGCAACTCGCCCAATCGTTTCCCGCGCTGACGAACGGCCCCCGCCCTGCCAGTTCCGAATGCCATACTTTGCGTCGTAGGTATAATCGGCATGAGACGGACGATACTTCTCGGACATCTCCGAGTATGCCTCAGGCCGGTGATCTTTATTCCGCACTAAGACCGCAATGGGAGATCCCAGGGTCACTCCTTCAAAGGTGCCCGAAAGTATCTCGCACTGATCCGCCTCATTACGCGGAGTCGTCACCTCGGACTGACCCGGACGGCGACGATCCAGCTCGTGTTGCAGATCTGCCTCCGTGAGAGGAATTTGCGGCGGGCAGCCATCAATCACCACGCCGACGCCTCCGCCGTGTGATTCACCGAACGTTGAGATACGAAATAAATGGCCGTGAAGGCTGGACATGCGCGGAACTCTAGCAGGGAACATCGTGGGCGCAATCCTAGGACGACGCGAAAGACCGCTTGCCCAATATTCAGGATTCTATCGAATGATCCTACAAAATGACCACCGTTCTTTCTTCCTCGCACCGCCCCTAGGATTTTTTGCCAAAGCCAGACCTGAATCCGGCGTCGGCGGAGTCTATTTCCCTGCTGATGAAAACGACAAAGCTTACCTCTGGGAATACCTCCTGAAGAACAAAAAGCGCACCTTCTCTAGTCCGACCAACCAGAACGCGCCCTATTTCTCGATGCCAAATGGTATCAGTCAAAAGGCTCCACGGTGCTCGGACGCCCGATGATCGACACCGACTTCAAGGTCGACCGCTCCCTTTTTCAATCGATCTCAGCCGACTGGCTCGCTCCAAACTTCCGCAAACTCGCCATAACACGCGAGTGCGCATGCTCGCCATGACGCAACGTGTCGTCCTCCACGCCAAAGCACATGAGAACTTCGAACATCCCCTTTTCCAAGCCCTGTCGGATCACATCCTCCGCCGATAAACAATGCCGCCCACTCCGTTGCGAAAGCTCGAAGGAAAATCGGCCCACCCCATGATAGGCCCGATAGACCACCTCCGTGCAAACCAGCCGATCGGCCGTCCGAAAATCAAAAACGAAATCGTAGAGCTTCCCCTCATGGGTGAACGCCTTTTCCAAGACTTCTTTCAGCTCTTTATTCGAAATCACGGGCCGAAGCACCAAAAAGGCATCGACCGCCAACGTCTCGCACAACTCACGATACAAAACCCCGTCCTTCTTGGCCTCCAACACGGAAATATTTCCTCCGCTCCGATCACCCTCCTCCATCCCCAAAGCCTCACGCTCCTCCGGCGTTCCGATATAAAGAGCTCCATGCGGCCAATATCCGGGCAAAAAGAGGTTACTTAGGGCATCATCGTGACGAGTGACGATCACATCCCCCGCCCTCAGCAAGCCCGCTGCTTCCTCCAAGGTCTCCAGACACACTCGTTTTCCCGGAAGTTTTTTCTTAAAGGGCTGCTTCAGCTCCGCCACCGCGCTCCCTCCCAGTTGGAAAATCCCAAACATCGCCTTCCCGTAACCCGAAACATTCCTTCGCACAAAAGAGTGCAGCCGATAGGCGAAGCGCCTTTTCACAAAAGCCATCCGGCTCCGCTGAATAAATGGTTCCTCTTCCTTAAGCCACTGCACCACCTCCCCCATTCCTCCTGCCTCAAGACTCTCCTCAATTGCACTCTTCTCCCGCTCGAAAAATCTCCAAGCATCATGGTAAAACCACATCCAGCGATAGGAGCTCAAATTCCGGTACAGTCTCGTAAACGTCTTCCTCTTTAACAAGTAACGGGGCTCCGCCTCATCAAGCTTCTTCCAAACAACTGGCCGCTCCTTCGCCAACCCAATCACAAAGCTCGCACTACGCACCAACATCGCCGCCGCGCAAAAGCTCACCCCAAAGACCCGCAGCCACTCCTCTTCATCGTCCCGCTCTTTTAAACCTGGCTTCAACGACAAGACCATTTCCCAAAGCGTCCCCCTGGCTACCAAATAACGACGATAGACTTCCCGCAGCCTCTCATCCTCATCAGGGAGATAATAACCCCGCTCCTGCGCCGCCATCGCATCCGCCACCTCTTGCGCCAGGTCCTCACTCCGGGGCAAAGCCGGACGCACCGCCTCCAAAGTTCGTAACGCATCTCTCACTTCCACCGTGAAACGTTCCCAGATAAACCCACATTCCGTCAACCCTAGGGCATTTCTAACAGATTCTAACAGCTCCTACACCCTAAAATAACGTTGATTTTCACCCAAACATAAATTCCCACCCCCCGTCAATCCCCTAAACTAAAGGAATTTCGGTGTTATTTTAGCTTTACAAAATAATCGGGCTAGAGTGTTATTCATCTTGTCATGAATAAAGGTCAACTTATTGAAGCAGTACAAAATGCCCTCGGAAAAGATGCAACCAAGCGTTCCGCTGAAGATGCCGTCTCCGCAGTCCTCGATTCTATCGCCAAAGGCGTTAAGAAGGACACCAAGGTACAAGTCATTGGATTTGGAACTTTCGAGATCAAGAAGCGTGCCGCTCGTATGGGCCGTAACCCTAAGACCGGTGAAGCAATGAAGATTTCTGCATCCAAGTCTGTTGGTTTCAAGCCTTCTTCGACTCTTAAGAAGTCCCTCTAATTCCTTTCCGGAATTTCAGGGTTTCCTGATTTAACTACAGCCCGGTCATCTCGCGAGGGAGACCGGGCTTTTCTGTGCCCCCACCCTTTACTCTCGCAACTCTCTCCTCTATCCCGGCATCGATGTCGGGCCTACTGCCTGCCATCTGACCCCAGACTTCCGCAACAATGCTCGCCGTTAAAAACCTCCGTGTCGAATTTGGTCCCCGCGTCATCTTCAAAGACCTCACCTTTTCCATCGGCGATAAGGAGCGCGTCGCCTTTGCCGGACACAATGGTGCCGGCAAGTCCACCCTCATGAAGTGCATCGGGGGCGTCCTCCTGCCCAACGGAGGCGAAATCAACAAGCCCAAGCACCACCGCATCGGTTACCTCCCGCAGGAAGGCATCCATATCCAGGGAATCTCCCTCTACGATGAGGCAGAATCAGCCTTTGCCGAAACGAAGGCCATCCTTGACGAGGTCTCCCGACTCGAAAAAGATCTCCCCAATCTCGACCCCCGTTCCGCCCCTTATTCCGATCTCCTTAATAAGATCGGAGAACTCGAACTCCAGCTCGACGGCCACGACCCGGCCCGCATGAAGCCCCGGATCCAAGCCATCCTCAGTGGTCTCGGCTTCAAGCAAAGCGACCTCACCCGCGATTGCAGCGAATTTTCCGGCGGCTGGCAGATGCGCATCGCGATGGCCAAGCTCTTCCTTTCCGAGCCCGAAGTCCTTCTCCTCGACGAGCCAACCAACCACCTCGACATCGGAGCCCAGCGCTTCATGGAGAACTATCTCCACTCTTATAAAGGCGCCATTATCCTCATTTCGCACGACCGCTCAATGATGGACGGTCTCACCACTCGCACCATCGCTTTCCACCACGGCCGCGCCGAGGAATTTACGGGAAACTACTCTTCCTACGAGACCCAACTCAAGGATCGACAGGACAACCTCCGGAAACAAAAGGTCAATCAGGACCGCGAGATCGCCAAAACCGAGCAGTTCATCAACCGCTTCCGCGCTCAAGCGAACAAAGCCTCCCAGGTCCAGTCCCGCATCAAGGCCCTCGCCAAGATCGAGCGCATCCAAATCGATGCCGTCGAATCATCAGTCGCCTTCCGCTTCCCCGATCCCCCCGCCTCGACCCATCTCGTGGCCAAGCTCGAAAGCGCCGCGCAAGTCTACCAACTGAAAAATGGCGAGGACCTCACCGTCTTCAAGAACCTCGATTTCGAAGTCACCCGCGGCGAAAAAATTGCCATCGTTGGACCCAACGGAGCTGGGAAATCCACCTTCTGCCGCATGATCACCGGCGAGGAAGATCCTTCCTCGGGCCTTCACGAACTCGGCCCCAAGTCGCTCCCCTCCTTCTTCAACCAAAACCACGCCGACGAACTCGATCCCACTCTCACCGTCTTGGAAACGATCGAGATGATCCAAACCCGCGGTGCCACCATGACGGCCCGCGATGTTCTCGGCTGCTTTCTTTTCAAAGGTGACGACGTCTTCAAAAAGGTCGGCGTCCTCAGTGGCGGAGAACGATCCCGTGTCGCCCTCGTCCGCATGCTGGTGCGCCCGGCCAACTTCCTGATCCTCGACGAACCCACCAACCACCTCGACATGAAGTCGCAGGACATCCTGCAAAAGGCGCTCATCGACTACCCCGGCACCCTCCTCATCGTTTCCCACAACCGGAACTTCCTCGATCCCATCGTCGGAAAGACCCTGGAATTCCGACCCGGCGAGGACCCCCGCCAGTTCGCCGGGAATCTCACCTACTACATCGAGAAAACCGATGAGGAAGACAGTAGCACCGACAGTAGCAGAGGCTCTCAGCCTCTGTCCCCTCAACCTAACCAGGCAAAGCCAAAGGGTCCTCAGCTGAATCCCAAAGAGCGCCGCAAGCGCGACGCCGCCATCCGCGAAAAGCGCAGCAAGATCCTCAAGCCCCTCCAAACAGATCTCGAAAAAACGGAGACCCTCATCAGCGAAATCGAGACAAGCCAAGCCACCTTAACCGAGCACATGGACTCACCCGACGTCATGGGTGATCCCGAAAAGCTCGCTGAATCGACTCGAGCCTACGCCAATCTCGCCGAAAAACTCGAGAAAGCCTACTCCAAGTGGACCGACCTCAGCGCCCAGATCGAAAAAGTCGAAGCCGAGCTCGAACAATAGCGCCACCATCCAGAGGACTCGGACCCCAGCCTGATCACCGAAATTTCTTTCAGTTGCATTCTCCAAAGAAAGACGGACCTTTTCCCTTAAATGGATCTTCTGGAAAAGAACATTGAAGCAGCAGAGGGACTCATCCCTATTGCTCACTTCGATGATCTCTCCGAGGCGCAGGAATATGTTCTCGTAATCCTCGCGATGAACCTCGACTGCCTCATCAAGGTCGATGAAGGGAAATATCTTCTCCACGCCGAAAGCGCCTTCGAACTGGCCGTCAGAGAAGAGTTCCGCCTCTATCAAGCCGAGCAAAAATACCACGTTCCCCCTCCCCAGATTCCCGTCTTTTCCTCAGGCTTTGACCTCTTCCTCGTCTGGGCAACCGTCCTCTTCTTCTGCTACAGCAGTCAGGTCGAATCACCTCTCGTCACCGAGCGCTTTGTCAATTCAGCCACCAAGGTCATCGGCGATGGCGAAATCTACCGCTCCTTCACCGCCCTCTTCCTCCACGGAAGCATGGAGCACTTGCTCAGCAATGTCGCCTTGGGCGGACTCTTCTGCATCCTCGTGGCCCACTCCCTCGGTCCTTGGACCGGCTGGGCCCTCATTTTCCTCAGCGGCTTCCTTGCAAACCTCGCCAATGCCGCCCTTCACTTCGGCACGCAATTCAGCTCCCTCGGCGCCTCAAGCGCTACTTTCGGCGCCCTCGGACTCCTCGTCGGCGTCGGACTTTATCAAGCCTGGCTTGCCCGCACCGTGCGAAGTGGCTTCCGCGTCCTCGCCCCCCTCGGCATTGGCCTCATGCTCTTCTCCATGTGGGGCATCGGCGATGGCTCGGGAAACATCGACGTCACCGCCCACCTCCTGGGCCTCGGCTTCGGAACCCTGATCGGCCTCCCCGCTTCTTGGTGGAAAAGCCGCCGTGCTCTGGCGTCAGCCTCTGCCTAGGTTCCTCCACCTCTTCCCAGTGGCATCGATCTGTGCCGAGTCACGGCGTTTCCTCAACCAAGGTCTCCAGAAAAAATCTGTGTCATCATCTTAAATCCGTTCAAATCTGTGTAAAAACTGCAGAACAGAGTGTTAAGACAATCATTACGTAAGTTTTTCAGTTTTGATATTGTCTCATCACCGAAAAACGTCGGCATATTGACACAGTTAGCGCAGAAAATTAAACTCAGCCAAAATTGGAAACGCCATTTTTCGAATTCTGCCAAGTCCGGCGAGAGAATCCCTTCGCAAGAATACAAGGTCACGCGTCCATGTTGGAGAGTGGTTTGGAGATTTCTACGCGAGCGTCGGTGAGCGTTGGCGGTCGATTACCAGTTCA
>Ga0308000_10000959_pt1 | contig 11775 bp, 8 predicted proteins | sample Neamet3_FD_203877 | JGI IMG/M metagenome (GOLD analysis project Ga0308000, IMG submission 203877) | Marine microbial communities from water near the shore, Antarctic Ocean - #3 | ecosystem: Environmental > Aquatic > Marine > Unclassified | place: Southern Ocean | collected 2014-06-04 | reverse complement strand
ACCTGCCTTTGGTGATCTCTCGAAAACTTGTCGCCCCATGCCCCAAAAATATCAGCAAATTGGATTTAAATTTGTCAGTTCTTCAAAGCCTCACCGCTCCCTCCGCTCCCTCCGCTCCCTCCGTCTGTCCAATCGAAGATCATCTCACTGATATCTCGATCCAGATCTTGTACATCACATGAAGAAATCGTATCCGCTTGTTGAAACCTCCAGCGGAAGCTACCACTTTCTTCCCCCGAATCACCAAGCACTGAAAACCAAAATTGCGCTCCCCTTCTTATAGTTAACGGCGTAATATCTGCACGAAAGGCGTAGATGTCAGCACCCCCGGGATTCACTCCGCAATTATCTCCCGTGTCATTCAGTTTTGTGAAAGTGACATCTGTAGAACTCAGAATGCTCTCCTGATCCGAAACTCTGTTGTTATCACCGTAAAAAGCAATATTAGATCTAATGGATTCAGGGGCATCATTGTCTGTAAATTTACCCTACTCATTTAATTTGTCTGTCTGATTAAACGGTCTGATTAAACTGTCTGATTAAACGTTCTGGTCTTCTCCGGATGGTCGTTCAAAGTCCGATTCTTATGAAGAAAGAGTCTTTAGGATATGTCGTGTTTTGCACGTTACTTTCGGTGACAGGAGCCTTTGGAAAACCACTCAAGGTGTATATCCTCGCAGGACAATCCAACATGCAGGGGTCGGCGCATCAGAGCACTTTCGCGGCGATTGGGGATGATCCGCAGTCGGCTCCGCTTTTGAAGGAGATTTTGGATCAGAACGGGGAGCCGGTGGTGTGCGAAAATTCCTGGGTGGCTTATCAAACGACGAGGGGGGGAGCTGACACGACATTGCGAGGGAAGGTGAAGGTGGGATACGGGTTCGATGACGAGCGAATCGGTCCGGAATTTGGCTTCGGGATCCACCTGGATGGGGCACTTAAAGAACCGGTGTTGATCATCAAGACGGCTTGGGGCGGAAAATCCCTCGCGGTGGATTTTCGTCCTCCGAGTGCCGGACCTTATCTCCCGAGTAAAAGAGAGAAAGAAGGGGGCAATGTTCCCGATGAGAAAGTGGTGGGCCATTACTACCGTGAGATGATGGGGTTTGTTAGAGAGACTCTAAAAGGCGGCGCAAGCATCAGGAAGGTTGTTCCCGATTATGACGATAAGGCGGGATATGAACTGGCGGGCTTTGTCTGGTTTCAGGGATGGAATGACATGTGCAACCGACATCACATCGAGCAATACACCGGGAATATGATTCACTTTATTTCAGATGTGAGGAGGGAGTTGGAGCAGCCGAAGCTTCCCTTCATCGTGGGAGTGCTCGGTGTTTACGGAACGGATCCCGACAGTCGAAGATTCGACAAGGGTTTACCGGTGACAGACTTTAGAAAGACGCAGTTTGCGGCAGTCGCGGAATACGATGCGAAAGTCGCGCCAGAGTATCGCGGGAAGGTGATCGCGGTGGACAGCGGGCCGTTTTACGAGCTGGCTCTCAGCGAGATCTACTGGAAACGGAGGATGACGGGTGAATGGAAGCGGCGCCTCAAGAATGAGGAGATGACGCAAGAGGAGTATCTTGAGGAATGTGCCAAGTTTGAGTTTGGTGATGGAGAAATTACTGCGGAAGAAAAACGAACCTGGGACAGATCGTCGTCGAATGCCGAGTATCACTACCTGGGGAGCGGGAAGACCTTTGTTCGCTTTGGGAAGGCCCTTGCGGAAGCGATGCTCGATCTCGAAAAGAAGTGATCTTTTGGAGACCTCAAACAACTCATAGAAATCCGAAAAATGAAGACGACACTCCTCACACTTATTTGCGCTTCCTGGGTGGCCTCCGGGAAAGAACCTCCGAACATCGTGCTGATCATGGCGGATGATCTGGGGTGGTTTGATGCTCATTTTCAAGGGAATGAGGCCTTGGATACACCACATTTGGATCAGTTTGTGACGGAGGGAATGTTGTTTCCGCATGGTTATGCGGCGGCTCCGGTTTGCACTCCGACGAGGGCGGCGATGCTGACGGGCATGTCGCCGGCCCGACTGGCCATTACCAATCATGCGCCGGGTCACAAGGAGGGGATGGTGCCGGAGGGACGGAAGCAGGCAGGAGCGAAGAAGCTCACTTATTTACCGATCGAGAAGGTGACCTTGGCGGAGAGATTGCGGGACGAGGCGGGTTATGCGACGGGCTTTGTGGGGAAGTGGCATCTTTCGCACCGGAAGGGGAAGGATGAAGCCGGAAAGAAGTTCGAACCTGGGTTGCGTCCGGAGTTTCAAGGGTTTGATTTGAATATCGGTGGGTATGACCGGGGAGGTCCGCCGACTTACTTTGCGCCTTATAAGATTCCAACACTCAAGGAAGGAAAAGAGGGGGAGTATTTGCCGGACCGCTTGGCGGATGAGTGCATCGCATTCATCAAGGAGCAAAAGAAGGGACCTTTCTTTCTCACATTCTGGAATTACTCGGTTCATTACCCGATCGAAGCTCCGGAGGATCTCATTGAGAAATACAAGAAACGCCCGGTGGAGAACGCTCCCTACGCGGCGATGATCGAAGGAATGGATCGGTCGATCGGGCAGGTTCTGAAATCGCTCGATGAACTCGGGCTGACCGAGAATACGATCGTGATTTTCACGTCGGACAATGGATCACTTTTTGGAAACGGGCCACTGCGGGCGAACAAGGGGCATCTTTACGAAGGTGGGATTCGGGTGCCTTGGGCGATTCGATGGCCGGGGAAGATTCAGGCAGGAAGTCGCAATGAGACTCCGGTCATTAGCACGGATGTTTTTCCGACTCTGCTGGAGGTGGCAGGATTGAAACCGAAGGTGGGAACGCCGCTTGATGGAGAGAGCCTGGTTCCGATTCTGACGGGGGCTGAGAAGCTGAAGCGGGAGGCGATTTTTTTTCACTATCCCAACTATGCCTTCCACAATAGGAACCGGCTCGGAGGGGCGATTCGGAAGGGGGATCATAAGTTGATTCACTTCTACGACGATGACTCGGTGGAGCTTTACGATGTGGTCGCGGATCCAGGTGAGAAGAAGAATCTGGCGAAAGCAAAAGCAAATTTAGCGCGTGAAATGCGGGAAGAGTTGGGCGGTTGGCTCAAAGAGTCCGGGGCGAAGATGCCTTACGTCGTCACTAAAAAATCTAAAGAATGAAGTCATCCAATCCTTATCGAATTCCCGGCCTTGAATTGATCAACCACACTTTCGAGGTTCCGCTGGATCATGGCGATCCGGGTGGGCGAAAGATCGAGGTTTTTGTTCGCGAAGTCTGTGACCTTGATCCGAAGAGCAAGGAGAAGCCGTTCTTGATTTTCCTGCAAGGTGGTCCGGGTTTTCGGGCGCCTTTGCCGATTCGGAAAGAGGGCTGGCTCAAGCGGGCGCTGACGGAGTTTCGCGTGTTGATGTATGATACCCGAGGGAATGGACTGAGCAGTCCGGTGGATTATCAGACACTGGCGCTGGAAGGTGATGCTCAGGCGCAGGCGGATTATTTGACGCATTTTCGACAGGATAACATCGTCCGCGATGCGGAATTGATTCGGGCGGAGATGAGTCCTGATACGCCTTGGTCGACGATTGGTCAGAGCTACGGGGGATGGTGCACGTTGACTTATTTGAGTCTCCATCCCGAGGGTTTAAAGGAATGCTTTGTCTTTGGCGGCGTGCCGGGATTAGCGCGGACGGCGCGGGAGATTTACGAGGGGACTTTTCCTTTCGTGGAGGAGCGGAATCGACAGTATTTTGAAAAGTTCCCGATGGATAAGGCGCGGCTGACAAAGTTAGCAAAGCATCTGGAGGAGAATGATGTCCGCTTTCCGAATGGGGATCGCATCACGGCGCGCATGGTGCAGACATTGGGAATGAAGTTCGGTTTTGCGCACACGGCGGAGGAGGTTCATTTCTTGTTGGAGGAAGCCTTTGTGAAGGCGGGAGATCAGGAGATGGTGAGTCAGGCTTTTAAGGTGGGATTACAGTCGGCGATCCGCTTCGATACGAATCCCATCTTCGCGATTCTCCATGAGGCGATTTATGCGCAGGGGGCAGCGAGTGGCTGGGCCTGTGATGCGGTGCAGAAGGAGAAGTATGCGCACTTCGATAATTTCGAAGACTTCCTATTCTATGGTGAGATGATTTTTCCGTGGATGTTTGATGAGATTTCCGAACTGAAGGGAATGAAAGAGGCTGCTGAAATTTTGGCGGCGAAGGAGGATTGGCCGGCCCTTTATGATCCGGAGGTTTTGAGTCGAAATACCGTACCGGTGGCTTGTGCTGTTTATGCGAACGACATGTTTGTGAATGCCAAGTTTTCGCGCGAGACGGTGGAGTCGATTCCTAATATGGAGGCTTGGTATACCAGTGAGTTCGAGCACTGCGGACTTCGGGTAGGCGGTGAGCGGATTTTTTCAAGGCTCATTGATTTGGGACGTGGAGAGGTGGAGAGATGATTCGTTCTCTGATTTTTTCGTTTGCGCTGCTCTCATTGACCCTCGGTATTTTTTCGCCTGCGAACGGGCAGATCACGACGAAGGGAGTCATCGATCCCGACAAGATTGAGCGGCCGAAGGATGCCGTGCAACTGGTTGACGAAAAGAGGCATATCCTGATTCCTGATGGAAAGGGGCCGGGGCAGTGGGCATTTAAGGATGGAATTCTCACCGCGTCACCCGTTTGGGACAGTTTGTTGACGAAGGACTCTTATCAGGATTTCCGGATGCACGTTGAGTTCAACGTCAACCGAGTGGAGAACGCCAAGGATGCTGAAGCGGATGGGAATTCGGGTATCTATATTCAGCAGCGCTACGAGGTGCAGATTCTCAATTCCTTTGGAGTGGCCGAAGAAGATTACAAGGCGAGTTATTGCGGAAGCCTCTATCGGCTGAAGAAGCCCGATCAACTGGTCTGCAAGAAAGCGGGGGAATGGCAGACCTATGAGATTGCCTTTCGGGCGGCACGTTTTGAAGGAGAGAAGAAAACCGAAAACGCGAGGATCACTGTCTATCAAAACGGTCAGTTAATCCACGACGACTACGAAATCCCCCGTAAAACAGGAGCGGGAAAAAAGGAAGGCCCCGGGCCGATGCCGATTAAGTTTCAGGGGCATCACAACCCGGTGAAATTTCGCAATGTCTGGATTCAAAAGCTCTCGCTTGAGAAGGCCAAGCCCGAGCTTCCGAAGAAGCCGAAGAAGAAGGGCTACACCTACGCCGTTCCTTTTGACAAGATCCCACCTTCACCGGCTCTCAGTCCCGACGATGCTCTCAAATCTTTCGAGCTTCACGAGGAATTCGAGATCAGCACGGTGGTTCACGAGCCAGCGGTCCAGAGTCCGTTGGCTTTGCGTTTCGATGGCAATGGTCGGATGTGGGTGGTGGAAATGCGCGCTTACATGTTGAATACCAAAGCTGAGGGTGAGGCGGATCCGATCGGGCGAATTTCCATCCATGAGGATACCAATGGAGACGGTTTTTATGATAAGAGCAGTGTTTTTCTCGATGGGCTGAATCAACCACGGTCGATCGCCTTTTATAAAAATGGCATCCTTTACGGTGGACACGAGAAGCTCTACTTCGTCGAGAATCTCGATGGCAAAGCAGGCAAGATGACGGTGATTGATGAGGATTACACTCAGGACGGAAACGTCGAGCACCGGACCAATGCTCTTCTTCGCGGTTTGGACAACTGGATCTACAACGTGAAATCAGATGCGCGGTATCGCGAAGTCGATGGGACTTGGGTCAAAGAAAAGACGACCTTCCGCGGGCAGTGGGGAATGTCGCAAGACAACTACGGGAGGCTGCACTATAACCAAAATTGGTTTGGAATCAAAGCCGACCAGCTCTTACCAAACACCTTGATGCGCAATCCCAACTACCTGCTTGGAGGCGGGCATGCAAAGCACATTTCCTATCGTGATCAACTTTATCCGGCTCGCATTACTCCAGGTGTCAATCGCGGCGGGGAGGGGGATATTGATGAGAACGGTTATCTCAAAGCTGCGACGGGTGCGGCCGGGCCGGTGGTTTATCGTGGTGACCAATTTCCGGCGAGGTATCGAAACACCGCCCTCTTTTGTGAACCAACTGCCAACCTCGTCCGGATGGTTCACGTCGAAAGAAAAGACGGCCTTTTGACGGGTGAACATCGCATGGGGGAGAAAGAATTTTTGGCCTCAACCGACGAACGTTTTCGTCCGGTGAATCTTTTTAATGCGCCCGACGGAACTCTCTACGTGGTCGATCTCTACCACGGAATCATTCAGCACAAACACTACCTGACCCGTTACTTGTTGGAGCACATCAAGCACCGGAATCTTGAGAGCCATCCACGATTGGGTCGAATTTACCGGATCAAGCACAAGGCGGGTCCCCGTGGTCCCCAACCTGAGATGCTCGGGAAAAAGGCAGTGGCGTTGGTGAGGTTTCTGGCTCATCCGAATGGTTGGTGGCGGGATACCGCGCAGCAGTTGATTATTGATCAGGGAGACTTGGCGGTCGTAGATGCTCTTAATCAACTTGCGGCGGATGGCAGCAAACCGCTGGGTCAAATCCATGGGCTGTGGTCGTTGGAGGGACTGGGAGCCTTGAGCCGATCTGCGATTTTAGGGGCGCTTGCTTCAAATGATCCTTACGTTTTGGAATCTGCCATTCGACTTTCGGAGTTGCTTCCGCAGAGAGATGCCGCTGCCATGACGAGTCGGATGAGTGAGCTGGTAAAGCGTCCTGAGATGGTGGTTCAGCGTCAATTGGCGGCCAGCCTTGGGCGTATTCCTTCAAAGGAAGCCCTGGAGCTTTTGAAGATCGTGCTGACAAAAAACATCAAGGCTCCCTATTTTCGTGAGCTCGCGATCAATGGTTTGTTTGGCCGTGAGAGCGAGTTTCAGGAGCTTCTTGGTGATGACTTTACGGACACGAAATTCCGCAAGTATCTCGATCATTGTTTGACTCCAAAAACGACGGCGGCAGCCTTTAAATTACCGGGAAACAAGAAGCATCTGGCATCCTTCAAAAGAGGAGAGGAATTCTACATCGCCAACTGCATAGCTTGTCATGGGGCTGACGGAAACGGACTCGAACACCTGGGTCCGCCTTTGGTGCAATCCGAATGGGTGTTGGAATCTCCCGAACGTTTGGGAGCGATTCTTCTGCAAGGACTGATGGGGCCAATCACGGTAAATAGAAAAAACTACACTCCGGCTGCCGCCATGCCCGGTTTGAAGCTGGTTCCTGAAATCAGTGATGGGGAGCTTGCTGATGTCGCGACTTTTGTTCGCCACGCCTGGAATAATCGGAAGGGAGCCGTGACGGGGGAGACCATCGAGGCGGTTCGCAAAAAGCTCGGCGGTCGCGAAACGACCTTTACTCCGGAAGAACTCCTGAAGGCTTTTCAATAAGAAAGGGCTGAGTTGCTTTGATTCCGTTTCCGCGATCCCTGGCTTATTGCTCTTAGGCCTTTTTCTGTTTGCTCGATTGCGGTTCCTGGCGCAGAGGTGTGGGGTGAAATTTCGTCCTCTCTACCTTTTGCCAATTCTTGGTTTGCTGCCTTTTCATCAAGGTGAGGCCGAGGAAGTGAAGATTATGGCGGCGAATATTTCGAGTGGGAATTTTCAGTCCTATGATCCGGGTGAGGGGATTCGAATTTTTCAGGGGCTGGATCCGGATATCGTGCTGATACAGGAGTTTAACTATCAGCAGAATACCGACAGCCAGTTGGAGGCCTTCGTGGAGGATTCCTTCGGCGCGGGTTTTTCTTTTGTGGAGGAGGAGAAGTCGAGCGGTCAGCTTCAGAACGGGGTGATTAGTCGTTATCCCATTCTTCAGTCCGGGGTCTGGGATGATGCGGATATGACGAACCGCGAGTTTGTCTGGGCGCAGATCGATGTTCCCGGTGAACCCCATCTTTGGGTGGTGAGTGTGCACTTTAAGGCGAGCTCGGGGAGTGAGGCCCGGCGGACGGGACAGGCGACCCAGCTTGCTGCCTACATCAATGCAAATGTCCCGGCAACGGACTACTTGGTGATTGGGGGAGACTTTAATGCTCAGAATCGTAATGAAACTTTCTTGGCAAGGCTGGCTCCCGTGGTCGATGTGACCGCGCCCTGGCCGGTTGATAAGAACGGGAGAGGCAATACCAATGCGGGTCGCTCAAAGCCGTATGACTGGGTGATGGTGGAGCCGGATTTGGGAGCGCTTGAAGTGCCTACCGTTCTTGGAGGGCGCAGTTATGAAAATGGTGTCGTGTTTGACAGTCGGGTCTATACACCGCTTTCGGCAGTGGCTCCGGTGAGGCAGGGTGACAGCGGAGTGCAAGGGATGCAGCACATGGCGGTGATGCGGACCTTTGAGTTGTCGGAGGATCCTTATCAGGCGTGGTTGGGGGAGAATTTTGCTTCTTTGGACCCGGCGGCCGAGGCTTCGGTTTGGGGAGCTTTGGCTGATCCGGATGAGGATGGCTTGGTCAACTTTCTTGAGTATGCCTTTGTCCGTGATCCGAATATGCCGGTGCTGACTCCTCCGATTGTGGCGGTGGCTTTGGCGGGTGAGAATGTCGAGGTGACTTTTCCGATGCGTGATGGAGCGGGCTTAACTTATGTGCTTGAGGGGGCGACGGATCTTTCTGGCTTCTCGCTTGTTTCGGGAGGGGCGGCGAGTGAGGGGGAGTTGATGGGGCTGGTTAAGATGAGGTCGGTGACGCTAGCGCAGTCTGCGCTGAGGTTTTTTCGAGTGAGGGTTAGGGAGTGACTTTGAACTGTGAGCTCACGTTGCTCGTTATGTGCTTCTTATGGACGCGATAGCTTCCCCCTGTTTAATGCGGGGGCACGCTAGGGTTGTCGAAGACTTCGGCGCTCTCACTCTGGAAGAATCTCTCTTTTTAGGGTATGTCTTTCAATCTTCTCACCCAACAGACCATGCTCATTCTTACCACCGGCGGTACTATTGATAAAATCTACTTCGATGCTTCTTCAAAATTCGAAGTCGGCGACCCTATCGTCCCACACATTTTCGAAGACGTCGGTGCTGATATCGACTACGAACTCAACTCCCTTTTCCGAAAAGACAGCCTCGAAATGACCGCCGAAGATCGCGAAGAAATCCGAGAGGTTTGCACCGGCACCCCTCATCGCCAAATCCTCATCACTCACGGCACGGACACAATGACAGACACTGCCGAAGCGCTCGCCGATATTCCCGGAAAAGTCATCGTCCTCACCGGAGCGATGGCTCCCGCCCGTTTCCGTGTCACTGATGCGATTTTTAATATCGGCACCGCCGTGGGTGCGCTTCAGAGCAAGAAGGAAGGTGTCTATCTTGCGATGAACGGACAGATCTTTAACGCTGGAGAGGTCAGGAAGAACCGTGACGCGGGGAAGTTCGAAGCGTCGAAGTAGCTTTCCGTGAAGCCCTACAAGATTTGGGTAGGAGAGGGTTAGCGGGACTCGGAGATCTGTTCCTGACTCGACCGGGAAGACAGCCTGGAAGGAATGTCCTACGATGGGATTTTGGGACAAAAAAACCGCCGGTGGGGTGCCGGCGGTTTGTGAGGAATTAGAGAGGATTACTTTTTCTCTTTGGCGTGATCGTGGTCCTTGTGGTCGTCGTGCTCTGCGTGGTCATGGCCTTTGTGATCATCGTCGTGGTCACAGGTGCAGGCATACTCGAGGAAGTCGCAGGTGGGGCAGTCGGCCATGTTCACGTTGAACTTCACATTGGATTTCTGGCCCTTGGCATTTTTGAACATGAGGACGATGGGGACGAGCTTGCCCTCGGGGAGCTTCTCATTTGAGAGGAAACCGTTTTTGGTTTTTTCAAAGGTGAACCTAGTAGCCTTGGCCCGCTTTCCGCCGATGGCTCTGAGCGTGTTGTCGGAGGCGGCGCCTTTGCCATCTTCATTGAGGAAGGTGATTTGGACTTTGCGATCCTTGGTGATGAAGAACTCGGCATGGGGTTCGACGTCGTGGAGGACGCGGCCTCCATTAGGGGCTTTGATGTCGTGTCCGTGCTCATGCTCATGCTCGGCATGCTCATCGTGGTCGTGTTTTTCTTCGTCGGCCCAAGTCATCGGAGTGACGAGGAGCGCGAAGGCGGTGATGGTGGATTTTATTTTCATATGGTTTTTGGATTGGTTGTTTAATGAGAAGCGGCAGCTTGGGCCGTAATTGCCTTTTTGGCGGAGGTTTTACCGAAGGTCCAGAAGACCGCCGGAGTTACTAAGAGTCCGAAGAGAGTGGATGAGATGAGGCCGCCGACGATGACGAGGGCGACGGGGTTGAGGATTTCTTTTCCCTCCGCGAGGCTGGGTTCACCTGGTTCGACGAAAGGGAGGAAGCCTAAATTCATGGTGAGGGGAAGAAGGGCGACTCCTGCGGAGATCGCGGTCATGAGGACGGGGACCAAACGCTCGGAGGTGCCGCGGATGATCATGGCGATGCTGAAGTCTTCATCCTCGTGCCTCATGAGGTGGAGATAGTGCGAGATGAGCATGATGGAGTTTCGTGCGGAGATTCCGGCGATGGCGATGAAGCCGACCAAGGTGGCGATAGAGACATTGTTGAGGCTATAGCTCGTTAGCAGGATTCCGCCAGTGAGGGCGATGGGAATATCGAGAAGAACCTGGAGGGTGAAGTTGAAGCTCTGGAAATAGGTGAAGAGGAGGAAGATGATGACGAGTAAGAGAATGCCCGATGAAAAGAGAATTTGTTTGGTCGCTTTCTGCTGCGCGAGATAGTCGCCTTCAAATGAGATGGAATATCCCTCGGGGAGGACGAGTTCTTCATCGAGGCGTTCCTGGAGTTGATCGACCAGCTCGACGAGGTTTTGCGATGAGGGGTTGATGGAAACGACGAAGCGACGCTGGGTGTTTTCGCGGAGGATATTGTTGGGGCCGCTGGCGGGTCGGATGTTGGCGAGGTCTCTGAGGGGCGCTTGAATTCCGGATTGGGTATCGAGATAGATGTCGCCGAGTTTTCGGGGGTTCTTACGCCATTCTTCGGGGAGTCGGAGGACGAGGTCGTAGGTTCGCTCGTTGTCGTAGACTTGGGTGAGGATCTCGCCGCCGATGAGGCTTGCGAGTTGGTCGTTGAGCTTTCCGGGGGTCATTCCGTAGGCGAGAAGGCGCTCGTGATCGGGCTCAATGCGCAGTTGAGGAATGGCGGCTTGAGGCTCGGGGCGTGCTTGTTCCAGGCCGGGGATTTCGCGGGCGATTTGGGCGACCTTGTTTCCTAGGTCGCTGAGAGTGTCGAGATCAGGTCCGTAGATTTTGATGGCGACTTTTGCGGAAACGCCGGAGAGCATGTGGCCGATTCGGTCGCCGAGAGGGGAACTCATGGCGGAGAAGGTTCCGGGGATGTTTTTCATCGTTTGGAGGAGATCCTTGAGGACCTCCTCCTTCGAGCGCTCGAAGTGTTCTTCGAACTCCACTTCAAATTCGACGGTCGAGACGGGGACGACGTGGTCGCCATTTTCGGCACGGCCGACGCGGAAGGAGACGGTTTTCACCTCGGGGATTTGGCCAATCAATTTCATGGCAGTGTGGCTGATCTCGCTTGTTTTTGCGAGAGAGGTTCCGGGGCTGGCGGCGGTGGCGATGACGGCGGTGGGCTCGCGCAAAGTGGGGAGGAATTTTTTGCCCATTTCGGGATAGGTAATGGCGCCGACGGCGACGAGAAAGGCGGCGATTGCCATGACCACGAAGGGCTGGGCGAGGGAGAGGCGAAGAACTCCTTCAAATGCTCCTTTGATGAGGCGGAGGACGAGACCATC
>Ga0308000_10000954_pt1 | contig 11809 bp, 7 predicted proteins | sample Neamet3_FD_203877 | JGI IMG/M metagenome (GOLD analysis project Ga0308000, IMG submission 203877) | Marine microbial communities from water near the shore, Antarctic Ocean - #3 | ecosystem: Environmental > Aquatic > Marine > Unclassified | place: Southern Ocean | collected 2014-06-04 | reverse complement strand
CGGACCGATCACGATCGCGTCCGCCTTGATTTCACGCCAATCATCGGGACGCGCTTTCACCATAATTTCCGGCGGCACAAGCGGAAGCATTTTTTCGATGTCGCATCCTTCCACCAGCAAAGTGATCAGTCCGCCACCGGCCCGAAGCGCCCCCTGCGCACAAAGGACCGCCGCTCCCACGAGTCCCGGAGATCCCGCAATGATCGTGACACGACCCGCCTGCCCCTTGTGAAAGGAAAATGGACGGGGCGGCAAGAGCGAACGAACCGTCGAGGAGGTCGTAAGGGCATCACCCGTTTCTGAAACAGGGAGTTCTTCGACTTCGATGAGTTCCAGCCGACCCACAAAATTGGTGGCAGAATCCGCCACCAGTCCCTTTTTGGGAATCCCCACCGTGAACGTCCAATCCGCCACCACGGCGCCCGCCTCACCCGTGTCGGCATCGAGCCCCGATGGAAGATCCATCGCAACCGTGCGCGCTCCCGCAGTTCTCCGAAGCGCATTCATTTCCTGCGCCAGACCCGCGAGAGGTTCGCGAAGAATCCCGGAGGTCCCGATGCCCAAAAGTCCATCGAGCAACAAAAGCGGACCCCGACGAAAGCCCGAAACCTCCTCTCCCAACTCCTCCCATTTTTGCCGGGTCAATGGCGCCATTTCCTCAGGAGAAAAACGCGTCCGCACCTCGACCGCCCACCCTGCATCCTTGAGATGACGCGCCACCACGAGCGCGTCACCGGCATTATGCCCTTTTCCTAAAAAGGCGATGGCCCTTCCGGGCTCGACATGGTCCCGCAAGATTACCGAAGCCATGCGCCGCCCCACTTTTTCCATGAGCGCCTCCACCGAAGCCCCCCGCGCAAAGGCGGCCGCTTCCAGCTCCTGCATTTCCACACACGTAATCATCGCTCTCTTGTTTCACGATGGAATAAAAGGCCTCGCAGTGAGGATAAGAAAATGATGCCCCAAGAACGCATGGGCTAGGATAGACAGCTCTCACTAGGGATGAAGAGCCGAATTTTCACCGACTATCTCCCTGAGGCGACAATAAGATCACGCAACTCGGCCGCGGGACCGATCAGATCCTCCCGCTTTGACATTTCCTCCACCGTGAACGGCATGCGAATCCGCCAATTCTTGCCGCCCAGTGTGCCCGGGATATTGAACCTCTCACTCATCCCGTAAATATCGGTAATCATGAGGGCCGCATAGCGCGAGTTGGTTTCCACAAGCGCCTTGATGTGCGCCGTCTTCACCTCGTCATCGTAGGCCCGATAGCTCACGTGATCGTCCGGAAGGTCCAGCCCCGAAAACTCACTCAAGATTCTCAAATTCCAAAGCGCACCGACTCGTTCGCCTTCATCGTTGCTTGAGATATTTGCCCGGAACTCTTCCCACATCGCCGCGATCGGCGGGTGATCGTGCGTGGCATAAGTCGCGAAGGAACAACGGAGATAATCCTTCCCGGGGATCGGATGCTCAAGGCCATCTTCTCCGTGGAATGCTTCCCAGTGACAAACCTTGAAGCCGGCAATTCCCACTTTTTCCAAATGCGGCCTCACATAATGAGGCACCGCTCCAAGATCTTCGCCCACCACTTCGCCATCGCCCGCTGCTTCCTGCACCGCCTTCAAATACTTGTCTCCACACGCCAAGTTGTGTGCGCAGTGCTCCTCGCTGTCATCGGGGTATGGCTTGAAGCCCGGAAGTAAGCCGCCCGTGCGCGCCGCCGCTTCTTCATGCGTCAGAGGAAGAAACTCCCCATTCCGCTGCGGTCGCCAAGGGAAGGAGTAAATGCGATAGAACCCGAGAATGTGATCGATGCGGAAGATGTGAAAAACATCGGTGAGCTTATCGACGCGCCGACGCCACCAAGCAAAGTTATCCTGCTCCATCAGGTCCCAGCGATAGGCCGGAATCCCCCAGTTCTGACCCCACTTCTGGGTGAAGGCGTCATCCTTGAAAACAGTCTCCGGCGGGGCGCCTCCACACCAACTCAGATCAAATCCTTCACGCTCAAAAAAGACGTCCGCGCTGAAGTAAGAAATCCCAATCGGAATATCGCCCATCAGCTTCACCCCGCGGGCTCCCGATTCCTCACGAAGAGTGCGCCACTGCGTGAAGGCAACCCACTGCACCCAAGCATAGTAGCGCAGACGTTCCTCCGACCCTTTTCTCTTCGCAATGAAATCGTGCGCTAATTCAGGATCACGATAGTTGATGCTCCAGAGATCCCAGGTCTCGCATCCCCCCTCCTGGTCCATCAAAAAACGGAATTTGGTGTAATTCTCCAACCATTCTTTTTCCGCTTCGCAAAAGGCCTCGAATTTCTCGCTTCCTTCGAATTTCGCAAAACCTTCTTCAAGAAGCTCCCGCTTCAGACGTTTCGCCTCCTCGTAGTGAACCAGCTCGCCCTCAAGAAATTCCTCGCTCAGGCCCGCCCTCACTTCATTGACGCGGGCCTCTCCAATCTCCGGAACCGACGACAAATCAATCAAGCTGGGCTCAAGCGCCACTGAACTAATGGCATTGTAGGGTGAATCATCCGCACCGGTTTCATTGATCGGAAGAAGTTGGAGAAACTTCACCTCATGATCGACCGCCCAACCCACAAGCTCGCGCAAGCCTCCGACATCACCAATGCCGAGATCGCTTTTGTGTCGTAAACTGGTCACCGGGGCGAGAACGCCCGCTACTTGATCGCTCGAATCGCTCATGTTCAACTTGGTAAGGCAGGGAAGCTGCAGCCGGTTTTCAAAGGCTTACAAACCGTCGCTCCATACCTAAATCAGCCCATGGTGCTCCTGCAGCGAGGTCACCGTGAACTCCTTCTCCTGAAGGGAGCGGATCGCTTTCACGCTCGCTTCCGCGGCCGAAAGATTCGTGCAGTGGCTCACCTTGTGCTGGACCGCGCCGGAGCGAATCTTGACTTCATCGGCCCTCGCTTCGTGACCGGAGGGAGTGTTGATGATGAGATTAAGATCGCCGTTCTTCATCATGTCGATGACGGTCGGTCGCTTACCTTCGCTGAGTTTATAGAGGCGACTGACTTCGATCCCCTCGTCCTTAAGGCGCTTGTAGGTGCCTCCGGTTGAGAAAATCTTGAAGCCGAGATTGGCGAGATCGCGCGCAATGAGCATCGCGCGGTCCTTGTCCCGATCACTGACGGAGAAGAAGACGTTGCCTTCCTTGGGAAGTGGGTTGAAGGCGCTGATCTGCGCTTTGGCATAGGCCATGCCGAGGTCGACATCGGCTCCCATGACTTCTCCGGTAGATTTCATTTCCGGTCCGAGGACAATGTCGATGCCCGGGAAACGACTCCAAGGGAAGACGGCTTCCTTCACGCAGAAACACGGCGGCATCACTTCTTCGGTGAAGCCGAGATCAACGAGTTTCTTACCAACCATGACCTTGGCAGCGAGCTTCGCGAGAGGGATTCCGATCGACTTGGAAACGAAGGGCACGGTGCGGGAGGCACGCGGGTTGACCTCGATGACGTAAAGCTCGTCGTCCTTCACTGCGAACTGAATGTTCATCAGCCCGATGACTTCGAGTTCCTTGGCGAGGGACTTTGCCCCGATCATGATTTCCTCTTTGATCTTATCGCTGAGGGAGAAAGAGGGTAAGACACAGGCGGAGTCACCGGAGTGAATACCAGCCTGCTCGATGTGCTCCATGATGGCACCGACGACGCTGGTCTCACCATCGGAGATGCAATCGACATCAATCTCAGTCGCGTTCTCAAGGAAGCGGTCAACGAGGATGGGGCGATCGGGAGCGATGTCGGTGGCGTTATTGATGTAGGTTCTCAGCTCATCGTCATTATAGACGATCATCATGCCACGTCCGCCGAGGACGAAGCTCGGACGGACAAGAACCGGAAAGCCAATGCGGGCGGCGATCGCGACAGCCTCATCTTCCGAAACGGCGGTGCCCGCTTCGGCTTGCTTGAGGCCGATCTTATCAAGGAGGGCCGAGAAAAATTTACGGTCCTCGGCAAGCTCGATGGACTTGGGAGAGGTTCCGATGATGGGAACGCCATGACGCTCGAGATCGGCCGCCAGGTTAAGCGGAGTCTGACCGCCGAACTGCACGATGACGCCATCGGGCTTCTCTTGATCGCAGATGTTAAGAACATCCTCAAGAGTGAGGGGCTCGAAGTAAAGTTTGTCCGAAGTGTCGTAGTCGGTGGAGACGGTCTCGGGGTTGGAGTTCACCATCACTGACTCATAACCAAGCTCGCGAAGAGCGAAGCTGGCGTGAACGCAGCAGTAGTCGAACTCGATTCCCTGGCCGATTCGGTTCGGGCCGCCACCGAGGATGACGATCTTCTTTTTGTCCGTCTCGCGGGCTTCGTTTTCGTCGCCGTAAGTCGAGTAGTAGTAAGGAGTGGCCGCTTCAAATTCCGCCGCGCAGGTATCGACAAGGCGATAAGTCGGGATGATGCCCTTTTTCTTCCGCTCAGCGCGGACCTCGTCCTGCGTGATGCCGCGAGAGTGGGCAATCTGGATATCGGAGAAGCCGAGCTTCTTGGCGCGACGGAGGTCGAGGTTCGCGAGGTCTTTCCCCTCTTCGACGATCACGCGCATGTTCTCAAGGAACCATGGATCGATCTGAGTGGTGTCGAAAATCTCCTCGATGGTCCAGCCTTGTTGGAGGGCGACACTGAGCCAGAAAATACGCTCGGCATTGGGAACCTGAAGCTTCCGCTCGATCTGCTCGCGAGTGGCCTCTGGGTCCTTACCATCGAAGCCGAAACCGAAGCGGCCGGTCTCAAGTGAACGGAGCGCTTTTTGCAGCGATTCTTTAAAGGTGCGCCCAATGGCCATGACCTCGCCCACCGCCTTCATGGAAGTGGTGAGAACGGGATCGGCAGTCGGAAATTTCTCGAAAGTGAAGCGAGGAATCTTAGTGACCACGTAGTCGATGGTCGGCTCGAAGCTCGCAGGAGTCTCCTTGGTGATATCGTTCGGCAGTTCGTCAAGGGTGTAACCGACGGCGAGCTTGGCCGCGATCTTGGCAATCGGGTAGCCGGTCGCCTTGGAAGCGAGGGCGGATGAGCGACTCACCCGCGGGTTCATCTCAATGATAATACAACGACCGGTCTTGGGATCGACGGAGAATTGGATGTTCGATCCACCTGTCTCGACCCCGATCTCGCGGATGACGGCGAAGGACGCGTCCCGCATGATTTGATACTCGCGATCTGAAAGCGTCTGGGCCGGGGCCACCGTGATCGAGTCACCGGTGTGGACTCCCATTGGGTCGAAGTTTTCAATCGAGCAAATGACGACGCAGTTGTCCGCGTGGTCGCGCATGACTTCCATTTCGTATTCTTTCCAACCGAGGAGGCATTCTTCAACGAGGACCTCGGTGGTTGGGGAAAGATCGAGACCGCTCGTGACGATCGTTTCAAATTCTTCCTTGTTGTAAGCGATCCCACCACCGGTTCCACCGAGAGTGAACGCAGGACGAATCACAAGCGGCATCATCCCGATCTCTTTCGCGATCTTCTTCGCCTCCTCCATCGAGTGCGCCACTCCCGAGATGGGGAGGTCAAGGCCGATCTTAATCATCGCGTCTTTGAAACGTTGACGATTTTCGCCCTTATCGATGGCGTCAGCATTGGCACCGATCATGCGGACCCCATACTTATCGAGAGTTCCGGCATCGAAAAGCTCGATAGAGACGTTCAGCGCAGTCTGACCTCCGAGAGTCGGCAGGAGCGCATCGGGCCTTTCCTTGATGATGATCCTCTCAATCGACTCCGGAGTGATCGGCTCGATGTAGGTCCGCTCCGCAAATTGCGGGTCGGTCATAATCGTCGCCGGATTGGAATTCACGAGAACGACCTCGTAACCTTCCTCGCGCAGCGCCTTGCAGGCTTGGGTACCGGAGTAATCAAACTCACAACCTTGTCCAATGACGATGGGGCCGGCTCCGACCACGAGGATTTTTTTGATGCTGGTGTCCTTCGGCATAGGGTCTGTCTAAAACTTCGTGTATCTGACAAGACCGCCCGATTTTGTAAAGCGCCATCGGACTTTCTCGCAAATCCTTTGCTCTCCTTAAGCGAATTTCCTCGTTTCCCCTAAAATCTCCAGCCAATTCCCAGCCCAACGCCCTAGGTGAGACAGCCAAAACAAAAACCGTTCACTTGTTCGGCTTAGCCGAAAGCTCTGCACCTCGCAGTTCTTCCTCCCACCCGCAGGCACACCCCACCAAGACCCAAAATAGCCTTCGCAAACCTTCACGGAGGCTTTTTTGTGAAAAATGACATTGCCCCCTTTCTTCGCGATCAAGTTAATAAAACATGAAAACGCTCATTTTACTCATCTCTTGCCTCCTGATTCTCACCCCATATTCCTTCGGCCAAAGCCGCGGCGTTTGGTTCTGGGGTTCCACCACCCTCCCCGCTGACACCAGCAGCCCTTGGGGCTCCTCCGAGGTCATCGGCACCGCCGCCCTTGAGGAAGATGCCACCAATTTTAACAAGACCCCCGGCCGCCTCAATTCCGAAAAATTCGACGCCGTCCACCTGGCTCAACCTCTCCGTCTTCAACTCCAGAATAGTCCAGTGCGAAGCCAACTACGGTCCCACCGGATCCACCGACATCGAAAACCCCGGCTACTACGCTGAGTGGGAAGAAGTCGGCATCGGAGTCGGAGCCGTCCAGTCCAAGTCCGGCCAACGCAAAAAGATCACCCACCCCTGCCAAAGCGTCGGCGATTCACGTTTCATCCAGATCGAAATCATCTATGACCAAAGCAGCACCCCCCAGTAGCAGAGGCTCTTAGCCTCTGACCTCCGCCTTCCGACCTCCGCCTTCCGACCTCCGACCTCCGAACAACCACTCTCCTTGCCCCGCAGGCAATCCGAAAAAAGCCCGTGTTATTTCGATGACGCGGGGTTTTACTACCCCAGCGGCACCGCCTCCGCGGCCGCAGTCACCTCATCATCCAGATAAGCCTCCTCCAGAATTTGCTGACACCAAGGGGTCGTCTTCCCAAGATATTGTAAGACCCGCGCCACCATCAGCTGCTGGATCGGCAACTCCGTCCAAATCAGCTCGCCCAGATGACGCCATTCGTCCGCCTTAAGTAGACTTGGTTTCTCAAGCGCTGCGATCACCTCATCACTGAGCATCAGACAGCGATCCAGCTCCGGTGTTTTTGACACGGGAGGAACTTCATAAATGCGGAGAGGCACTCCTGAGTTCAAGCTGAGCTCGCAGGTCGATTTTGCCCGACGCGCGAGGTCCTTCCCCAACAACGAAAGAGCCGAGAGCCGCGCCTGATTTTCTTCATATCCTTTTCCCATAGAGAAATGGTGCCTTCCTTGACGAGGGCGATCAAGCTCTCCGACGCCGTCTACCTCTCGCCGCCGATTCCTGCGCACGGAACCTGTGGCATCATAGGCTTCGGCTCCATGATCAACGTCCTCACCCAACTTCGACAAGCCCAACCGATCCCCAAATCAACACCAGTAACACCAACCCCCGCTTCCTCGATGGCACCGTCTACGGCAACCTTCCCTATAAACCAACCACCAGCTTCACCAATCACCTAACCCCCGGGAAGACCGCAGCCTCACCAACGAAGAGAATAAATCTCCTGATTAGAACCATCGGTGCGCAAGCATTTGGAGTCCGTATAAATGGTGTGGCTATTGTCGGTTGAGAATGTAGATGGGGTCACCGAGTCGATCATGTTGATAGATTTTAACCGAGCCCCGGCTAATGAGGCTCCGGAGGTTGGCGTTTGGACGGGCGGTGGGGTCAAATCTCCCGGCTGATTTTTTGAGATATGAGATGAGTTTGTGGGCTTCGTCGATCTCGGGAACGGAGCAACCCGCGGTGCACGGAATACGCCCGATCATTCTTTGGGCTCGGCGTTGGTATAGCATTTCACTGGCGTCAGGATTGTAGGAATGGATCACTACTCCATTAGGAACATAGCCTCGCAGCGTGGGATCGGGATGGGTCGGAGGATAAAGGATCTCCGCGTAAATGCCGCTGACGCCTTTCTTGGAATCCCCGGTTTGGATGGCAGAATCGGCGTTTTTCGCGATGCGAACACCGCCCATCGTAAAAAATCCGGGAGGGGTTTGCGCATGCGCAAAGCCGAGACCTCGTTTTCCGGTCCCGCAACGAAGAGTCTCGCGAATCTTACCGGTTTTGAGGGAAATGACGTGCATCCGTTGGGCGGCTGGATCGACGAGGTAAAGCCACTCCGGGTTGTAATTGGGATGACCGGCCCGACGTTGAGCGTTGATAAAGGACTGAACCGCGCCCCAATTCGAGCCGACCACTTTCTTCGTAGAACTACTGGTGGAGCAGGACTGCAGGGAAAAGAAGGCGAGAAAGAAAATGATGTTTCGGACACTCATCGACATCTGTGTATTCTGGCATAAAAAGTCAAGAACTGGAAGCCTCACTAATCGCTCCACCTGGTCGACTTCACCGAACGACGACCCGCTGAGAAGCCCACTTTGTGCACCATTCTCCCCCGCTCCTCCCGTCTATAAGATCATTGCCAGCTCGGGGCATAATGGTGCAGGAAGTGGTCTTTTCGGGGGATCGCAAGCTTGAAGCCCGTCGGTTGAGGCGGTATGGGTTTTAGAAGTTGGGAACCACGAAAGAGACAAAACCTGGAGCTTGGTTGTTGGGCGGTGCGACTCGACATTCATTTCAAAAGACCGATTTAGGGAATCGTGGTGTCAGACCTCTCGGAAAACCCTCGGATGAACTGATCAGTTGAAACCCTTCTCTCTTTCTCACAGAATTCCTAAAAAGGAACCCGATTTCATCCTTTCCGAAATGATCCTTGATGAAGCCATTTCACCGACGACAATCACAAACCTCCCGAATCACCTGATGCGCTCACTTCTCATTCTCTTCCTTTCAGCCTCCTTCCTCCAAGTTTCCCCCGCCCAGACGGAATTCACATTTAAGGATACGCAATCAGCCCGCCCCAACATCGTCATGATCATGGCCGATGACCTCGGCTTCTCCGACATCGGCTGCTACGGCTCGGAAATCCCGACTCCCAACTTGGACCAACTCGCCCAAGACGGACTCCGCTTCACCCAGTTTTACAACACCGCCAAGTGCCACTCCTCCCGCGTCTCGCTCCTCACCGGCCTCTACTGTGACCAAGCCGGCGGAGCGACCCTCTCCCGTGGAGCCACCTTCGCCGAGCATCTCGGGGATCAGTATCACAGCATGATGGTCGGGAAATGGCACCTCGATCAACAACCCACCGACTTCGGCTTCGACCGCTACTGGGGCCACCTTTCCGGAGCCACCAACTTCTTCACGGGAGACAACAGCTTCCGCTTAGATGGTCAGCCTTGGAAAGTCCCTGCCACCCACAAAGAAAAACCTTTCTACACCACGAACGTCATCACCGACTTCGCCATCGACTTCCTCTCAGAGCATCAGACTGAAAACTTGAAACTGAAAACTTCCAACTCCCCAAAACCCTTCCTCCTCTACTGCGCTTACAACGCCCCCCACTATCCTCTCCAAGCCCCCGAAGCCGCCGTCAAAAAACACGACGGCAAATATAGCGAAGGCTGGGACGTCCTCCGGAAACGTCGCCACGAAAAACAAATCGCGACCGGCCTCCTCCCCGCCAAATGGAAGCTCTCTCCCCGCGCCGCCCACGTCCCCGCCTGGGACTCTCTCACTCCCGAAGAGAAACAATGGGAAGAAGACCGCATGGAAGTCTACGCCGCCATGATCGACGTCCTTGATCAAAACATCGGCCGCCTCATCGCCCATCTCAAAGCAAAGGGCCTCTACCAAAACACCGCCATCTTCTTCTGCTCCGACAACGGCGCCTGCCCCTTCGACCGCACCCGCGGCAAAGAGAAAAAGCCCTGGGATCCCAAGTCCTACTGGTGCTACGACGTCGGCTGGGCCTCCGTCGGAAACACTCCCTTCCGTCTCTATAAACAGAACCAGCACGAGGGCGGCATCGCCTCCCCCATGATCGCAAAGCTTCCCGGAAACTTCCCTCTCAAAAAGGCCAAGGGAGACCCAACGCGCAAGAAGACTCCCTTGGGGACCATCACCGATCAGCCCGCCCATCTCATCGACTTTCTCCCGAGCTTCCTCGAATTCTCCGGCACCCAATATCAACGCAAAGTCGCGGACCGAAACATCGATCCCCTCGAAGGAAAATCCCTCCTCCCCATCTTCACAGGAGATAAACGCGAACCACACGACCCGCTCTACTTCCACTACGCCACCGACCGTGCCCTCCGCTCCGGCGACTGGAAAATCGCCTCCGCCAAGGGAGGTAAATGGGAACTCTACAACCTCGCCGATGACCGCACCGAACTCAACGACCTCGCTGCCAAGCATCCGGCCAAGGTCGAAAAAATGGCCACGCAATGGTTCGCCATCGCCAAGGACAAAGAACGCCTCAAAGGCAAGCAACTCAAGCCCGTCAAAGCGAAGCTCACGCCGAAAAAATTCGGAGGCCGTCGTGATCCCGGTATCGAGAAGAAGTAGAAATCTCCAACCTCCCCCATCCCCAGATCTTCCATCAACCGAAGATCGAAACCAAATTCCTCTGGCTCCATGCTTCATCAACCTGGGACAGCGAAAATCCCTAATTCTTGAGCCAGGGCTTGCGGGCATTCTTCTCCACTTCCGCATCCAACTCCAACATCCGCTTTTTCAAAACGGCCACCTTTTCGGGCTCCTTCCCAGCGAGATTCGTCTGCTCGCCGAGATCTGAAGTAAGATTAAAAAGAAGCACCTGGGTCTTCGCCTTCGGATTCTTCTTCGGGTTTCGAGGTCCCTTGATGAGCAACTTGTAGTCTCCCTGTCGAATTCCCTGAATCGCACCTTGGGAGGTGTAATAGAGGAATTCATCCCGAGGCGAATCGTTGCCTCCTTTGACGAGCGAGGAAATATCAAGACCGTCGATTTTCTGATTCTCTGGAAGGGGAGTCCCGGTGAGTGAGGCAATCGTCGGAAGAAGGTCGATCGTTCCGCAAAGCTGGTCGCAAGTCGTTCCCGCCGGAACGCGACCCGGTGCCCACATCACACAAGGAACCCGCTGCCCGCCTTCGAAGGTCGTTCCTTTTCCATCACGCAACGGACCAGCCGACCCGCCGTGATGTTTGAACTGAAGCCAAGGGCCGTTATCCGTCGTGAAGATGAGATAGGTATTCTCCCCCAGCTTCGATTCCCGAAGAAGATCGGCAATGCGACCCACCTGCTGGTCGATGTGCTCAATGACATTGATGTAAGCACGCTTGGGATCGGCATCACGCACCTCATCCGGGACGTAAAGCGGGATGTGCGGCATTGAATGCGGCAAGTAGAGGAAGAAGGGCTTGTCCTGATTCGCTTTGATAAATTCGATCGATCGATCGGTATAGCGCCGCGTCACCGTCCGCTGATCCACCGGAAGCTCGACGATTTTTTCATTCTCCATGAGCGGAGTCTTCCACTTGGTTAGAGTGGACTCCGGATCATTCCAAAGCGCATCCATCCCAGCATGTCCGCCCTTCGGCTTCCCCTTGTTGTCGGGGTGATTCATGTCATTCGAGTAAGGAATGCCGAAGTAGGTATCGAAGCCATTCTGCTGCGGCAACGTTTCAGGATGATGCCCCAGATGCCACTTTCCGAAGCAAGCCGTGGCATAGCCTTGGGACTTCAGATGATCGGCAATGGTGTGCTCGGTGGGATTCAGGCCTTTTGTCGAAGAAGGAAAGAGAACATGCTGATGCATCCCAATTCGCTTCGGATAACATCCCGTCAAGAGCGCCGCGCGCGAAGGAGTGCACACCGGA
>Ga0308000_10000949_pt1 | contig 11857 bp, 10 predicted proteins | sample Neamet3_FD_203877 | JGI IMG/M metagenome (GOLD analysis project Ga0308000, IMG submission 203877) | Marine microbial communities from water near the shore, Antarctic Ocean - #3 | ecosystem: Environmental > Aquatic > Marine > Unclassified | place: Southern Ocean | collected 2014-06-04 | reverse complement strand
CCCGACCCGCACCAGCGCGTCGGCCGGCGCACCTACCTGCACCTGGTGAACTTCTCCGCGGCGCAGTTCGAGCAAGTCATCAACCCTTTCTACGGTGCGCCGCAGTCGGTCTACTCGGATCATTTCCAGTGGGACGACGGCACTCGCGGGCGGCTCTCCTACAAACTGGAAGTGCCGCCACTGCAGCCGGCGCTGACCGCCACCCTGCTCGGCGACTTCGGTCGCAAGAATGCCCTGCGCATGGCGCAACTGCCGCACACCAACGTGATGCTCGCCCTGCTGCGCGACGGTTTCCACGAAGACAGCGCCGAAGGGCGCGTCGAGCTGCGGGGCGATGGCAGCCCGGTGCTCGACTACCAGATGACCGACTACACCTGGGATGGCGTGCGCCGCGCCTACCTGACCATGGCGGAAATCCAGTTCGCCGCCGGTGCCAAGGCGGTGATACCGACCCATGCCGATGCGCGTTACGTCGGCAGTTGGAAGGAGGCCCGGGACATGATCGAGAACCTCGACCTGGCGCTGTACCGCACCCGCCTGGGCAGTGCTCACGTGATGGGCGGCTGCGCCATGGGCGAGGATGCACAGCAGGCAGTGGTCGACAGCCTGGGCCGGCACCATCACCTGGCCAACCTGTCGATCCACGACGGTTCGCTATTTCCCACCAGCATCGGCGCCAACCCCCAACTGTCGATCTACGGCCTGACCGCCAAGCTTGCGACGCTGCTGGCCGAGCGGCTGAAAAGCCCGAGCTAGACGCCACTGCCCTGGCATGGGAGAACGCAACGCAGGCCGTGGCTTGGCCGCTGGCATGCGCTGCGCTACCATCCGACTCCTTTTCGACCCGCCAGGACGTCCCGATGAATCGAGTGTTATACCCCGGCACCTTCGACCCCATCACCAAGGGCCACGGTGATCTGGTCGAACGCGCCGCGCGCCTGTTCGATCACGTTATCATCGCCGTCGCCGCCAGCCCCAAGAAGAACCCTCTGTTTTCCCTGGAGCAACGCGTCGAGCTGGCCCGCGAGGTTACCAAGCACCTGCCCAACGTCGAAGTGATGGGTTTTTCGTCGCTGCTGGCGCACTTCGTCAAGGAGCAGAACGCCAATGTCTTCCTGCGCGGCCTGCGCGCGGTGTCGGACTTCGAATATGAATTCCAGCTGGCCAACATGAACCGTCAACTGGCGCCGGACGTGGAAAGCCTGTTCCTCACGCCATCGGAAAAGTATTCCTTCATCTCCTCGACCCTGGTGCGCGAGATCGCAGCCCTGGGCGGCGATATCACCAAGTTCGTCCACCCTGCCGTGGCCGACGCGCTGAACGAGCGTTTTCGCAAAAGCTAAGCAAGATCGACTTTTAGCAGGAGCCCCGCCCCGGGGCGAAGCTTGTCTGGCGAACCTCAGATTCGCGGCGGGGCGCCGCTCCTACAGTGAGCGGTGCCTAACTGTCCAGCCTCATGGCACAAGCCGCACCAATCCGGCACAATTGCGCCATTGTTGTCTGCCAGTGTCGAAGCCTGCGCCTCGACAGGAGTTGCCCCATGTCCCTGATCATCACCGACGATTGCATCAACTGCGACGTCTGCGAACCCGAGTGCCCCAACGGCGCCATTTCCCAGGGTGAGGAGATCTACGTGATCGACCCCAACCTGTGCACCGAGTGCGTTGGCCACTACGATGAGCCGCAATGCCAGCAGGTGTGCCCGGTGGACTGCATCCCGCTCGACGAGAACAATGTCGAGAGCAAGGATGAGCTGATGCACAAATACCGCATCATCACCGGCAAGGCCTGATTCTCCCCGGGAGGCCGCCGGTCTCCCGTTTCCTCCGCGCCCATTGTGCCCCCTCGCCCGAGCGAGGCTGTTAAGCTTCCAGCCTCCTTCAGCCGCCTCAGGTAGATCGCATGTTGCGCAAACTCCTGCTATCAACCTTGCTGCTCGGCGCCAGCCTGCTGGCCCATGCCGCCCCGCAGCAACCCGCCATTGCCACCGCTCACCCCGCCGCCACAGCCGCTGCGCAGCAGATGCTCGACGCCGGCGGCAATGCCTTCGACGCCGCCGTCGCCGCCAGTGCTGCCCTGGCAGTGGTCGAACCCTACGGCTCAGGCCTTGGCGGCGGCGGCTTCTTCCTGCTGCGTACTGCCGGCGATACGCCAGGCTACGACTTCCTCGATGCCCGCGAACGCGCACCGCTGGAAGCCAAACCGCATCTGTATGTCCGCGATGGCAAGGTGCAGCGCGAGTTGTCGCTCAACGGCGCACTGGCTGCCGCCATTCCGGGGCTGCCAGCAGCATTGGTCGAGCTGGCGGAGAAGCACGGCCGCTTGCCGCTGAAAACCAGCCTGGCCCCGGCCATTGCCCTGGCCAACGAGGGCTTCGCGGTCGATCGCGTCTACCGCGAGCGCGCGACCTGGCGCCTGGCGGCGCTGCGTGACGACGCCGAAAGCGCCAAGCTCTTTCTCGACCGGGGCGAAATCCCCGCCGAGGGCCATCTGCTGCGTCAGACAGATCTGGCTGCCACCCTGCAGGCGCTGGCCGAACATGGCCGGGAGGGTTTCTATAATGGCCCGATAGCCGAGCGCCTGATCAAAGGCGTGCGCCATGCCGGCGGTATCTGGACCGAGGATGACCTGCGTGAGTACCGTATTGCCCGCCGTGCGCCGCTACATTTCCCCCTGGAAGATGGCCGCGAGCTGATCAGCGCACCGCCGCCCTCGGCTGGCGGTATAGCCCTGGCGCAGAGCCTGGCGATTCTCGAACAACTGCCCTGGCGCGACGCCGAGCCGGTACAGCGCGTGCATTATGTGGTCGAAGCCCTGCGCCGCGCCTACCGTGACCGTGGCCTGCTCGGCGACCCGGACTTCGTCAAGAATCCGGTCGAGCAACTACTCTCGCCTGGGCATCTAGCCGTGCTCGCTGGCAGCATCGACCCCGAACGCGCCACGCCCAGCGCCAGCCTGCCGCCGGCCGGCACCTGGCACGAGGGCGACCACACCACCCACTTTGCCGTGCTCGATGCCGAGGGCAACGCGGTGGCCGCCACCCTATCGATCAACCTGCCCTTTGGAGCGGCTTTCACCGTACCCGGCACCGGTGTACTGCTCAATGACGAGATGGACGACTTCGCCGCCGACGTCCAGGGCGCCAACGCCTACGGCCTGACCGGCAGCCAGGCCAATGCGATTGCCGGAGGCAAGCGGCCGCTGTCGTCGATGAGCCCCAGCTTTATCGAGAGCAGCGACGAGTTCGCTGCCTTCGGCACACCGGGCGGCAGCCGTATCCCCAGCATGGTGCTGCTGTCGATGCTCGAGTACCTGGACGACAAGCCCATCGAGCGCTGGCCGGCGGTGGCACGCTATCACCACCAGTTCCTGCCCGACGTGATCGAGCACGAGCCGGACACCTTCAACGATGAGCAGATCGCCGAGCTGCAACGGCGTGGCCATGAACTCAAGCGCCTGGATCGGCATTACGGTAATCAGCAGGTGCTGTTCTGGGACAAGGTCAGCGGCGAAGTGAAGGCCGCGAGCGATCCTCGCGGGATTGGCACAGCGACGCCTTGAAGCGCAGCGACCAAATGTAACCGCAGCCCGGATGAAATCCGGGGGTGTCGAGGCCTCAAAGCCCCGGATTTCATCCGGGCTACCAAACCTCAGGAAAGCCGGATCAGGCTCTCCTGCTCCTCACCAAACTTGCGCAATTCGCGGAACAGCGCCTGCTCGTTGCCCAGCATCAGCACGTTGCGCAGGCTCTGGAAAATACGGCTGACATAACCCAGGTCGTTCATCAGCGAGCTGGTCTGCAGGCCATCCAGACGGCCGTCGCGTACCTCGGCGAACAGGCGCTGACGAAACCTCGCATCGAAGCTCGCCGCCTGCTCATCCAACCAACGCAGGCGTGACTGCCACATTTCGTCAGGCATGTCCGAGCGTGCCAACTCACGCACCTCGTGCAGGGTGGTGAGCAAATGGCGACGCAGCTCCACATAGGCATCACGCACCGCCGAGGGTGGTGCGTCCAGATAATGGCCAAGATTCTTCTGCAGGTGCTTGGCGTCTTTGACCGCATCCACCAGTTGCAGCGCCGCCAACTGGCAACTGACCCAGAACTGCTGATGCGCTTCGTCCATGGGCAGTTCCATGCGCCCCATGAAGCTCAGCAGATCGCCATACACACCCTTGATATGGAATTGGTACAAGTGCTCCGCATCGAAGCCGCCCTGCGTGGGCTTGGCCTGCAGCAGTTGCTCATCCGCCCGTGCACGCGCCAACTGATCAACCGGCAGATAGAGTGCATGGCAGATCACCTCCAGGCTCAAGCGGCCAAGGTGCCCCAGCTCCTGCACCACCGCGCCGGAGGCGGCATCCACCGAATCCAACGCCCGTTCGTTGAGGTAGCGCGCACGAGTTCGCTCGGGCTCGGCGACTTTCTCGCTCGCCAGTTCGGTGATCAGTACCTGTGGCTCGCTACGTTCCGGCAGCCAGCGGATCAACAACTGCGCCAGACGCCCCTGCAGCGGCCAGAACAGCGCAACGCCCATGGCATTGAACAGGGTGTGGAACATCGCCAGTTGGATCAGGCTGTTTTCGCCAAGCCCCAGCGGTTCGGCCAGCGCGTGCACCAGCCAGGTCAGCGGCTCGAGCAGGATGAATGCCAGCACGCCAGTGACCACGTTGAACAGCACATGGGCCAGGGCAAGGCGCTGCCCGCTGCGGTTGCCGCCCAGCGAGCCGACGAAGCCGGTGGTCACACTGCTGCCGATATTGGAGCCAATGGCAATGGCCAGACTCTGGCTCAACTCCAGCTGACCGCCAGCCAACGCTGCGAGAGTCAGCATCAGGGTCGCATGGCTGGATTGCAGCACCACGGTGATGGCCATGCCTATTGCGGTGAACAGCAGCGCGCCGCGTAGCCCGCCTTCCTGGTATGCACTCATGTCCAGACCATCGCCAAAGCTGGCGAAGCCTTCCTTGATCTGATCGATCCCCAGGAAGATGAAGGCAACGCCTAACACGATACGCCCGGCCGCCTTGCTCTTCGCCCCGAAGAAACCGGCCAGCACACCGAACACCAGCAATGGCAAGGCCAGCGGACTGAGGCTGAGGTTCTGTCCCGCCAGCGCCAGCAACCAGATACCGCTGGTGGCGCCGAGGTTGGCGCCGAAAAGAATGGCGATGCCGCCCGCCAGTTGGATCAGCCCGGTGCTGATAAAGGCGATGGTCAGCAGCGACACCAGGGTGCTGGACTGCAGCAACAAGGTGCCGCCGACGCCGAACAACAGACTCTTGAAGGATGTCGAGGTGCTGCGCCCAAGTATCTGCTCCAGCTTGCTGCCCGCCAGTTGGCGCAAGCCCTCTTCCAGGCACTGCATGCCGAACAGGAAGATCGCCAGCCCGGCGCAGAGTTGCAGCCAGCCCTGGCTGAACCAGAACGAGGCGATCAGCCCCATTACCACCAGCAGCAATATCACCCAGCGCAGGTACTTCATCACTACCGCTTCTTCCTTTTCTCGGCGTTAAAACGTAACGGCCCCTCGCCTCGATGAGGAGGAGAGAGGCCGCGACAAGCAGTGCAGCGAATCAGTCTTGCTTGTAGCCGCTGCTGGTGCAGCCCAGGCAGCGTACGAAGGCTTCTTTGCCCGGCGCTACCACGAGGGACTGCGCTGCCTCGCCGACGTTACCGCCCAGCGCGGTGAACGGCAGGCTGACGATGAAGGCTGCAGCACCGATCGCAGTGGCGCCGATCAGCAGGGGGCGGGCGATGAGCAGATCACCAATCATGGCATAGCCCTTGGGCGCCTCGACGGTGTACAACGGATCACCACTGGCGTTCTGCTGAACCACTTCCGCTTGCGCCGATAGCGCCAGCAGGCCAGAGGTCAGCGCCAGGACAGCGGCGGAAGTGCGGAACGCTTTCATGGATCGATCCTTCAGATTATTCGGGAAAGTGCCAGTAACTATAACAGCGCATTGATAATTGTCAGCGTGACGGACGTCAATCGCCGTGAAAGGCATATTCCGGCTTTTTCGGTACGTATGGACGAAAGAACGCCAGCATGGCCGCCAAGTCGGCTTGCTCGTCACCTGTTGGCAAAAAGGTCGGGCCGATCACCACCCGTCGATTCTGGTAATCCAGCGCGCCCAGCACTATGGGTACGCCCGCGCCCAGCGCAATATGGTAGAAGCCCATCTTCCAGCGCTCGACCTTCTTGCGCGTGCCTTCGGGCGACAGCACCAGAATGAACTCGTCATGCTCGCGAAAGGCCTGAATGGCCTGTTCGACGGTGTTCAACTTGCGGTCCCGGCGAATCGCAATGCCGCCCCAACTGCGCATCAGGCCGCCGAAGGGCCAGCGAAAGATGCTGTGCTTGCCGAACCAGCGCGCGTTGAGACGCAGCACGAACTTCAGCGCAATGAAGATCACGAAGTCCCAGTTGGACGTGTGGTGGGCGCCGATGGCGACGAACTTGTCGAGCTTGGGCAACTCGCCCTCGATGCGCCAGCCCATGAGTTTCAGCACGCCGCGCCCCAGCCATTGGGCAGCTGGATTGCGCGGTAGATAGTTGCCGGACATCTAACACCTTCGTTTTTCTTATTTTTATGCCGTAGGGCGGGTGCAACCCGCCATTGAAATCCCGGCGGGTTTCACCCGCCCTACGACTCACCCATATCCAGCGGATCGTTATCTGCTCAGCGCTGGCACTTGGGACAGTAGACACTCGCCCGCTGGCCCAGCTTGACCTCACGTAGCGTGCTGCCGCAGACCTTGCAGAACTCGCCGCCGCGCCCGTAGGCGAACAGCTCCTGCTGGAAGTAGCCGGGCTGGCCATCGCCACCGACGAAGTCGCGCAAGGTGGTGCCGCCACGCTCGATGGCATGAGCGAGGATGCGCTTGATCTCATCGGCCAGGCGCAGGTAGCGCGCCCGCGAAATCGAGCCCGCCTCACGACGCGGATCAATACCGGCGGCGAACAGCGCTTCGGTGGCGTAGATATTGCCCACGCCGACGACCACGGCGTTATCCATGATGAAGGGTTTGACCGCCATGCTGCGCCCGCGCGACATCTGGAACAGGCGCTCACCCTCGAACAATCCGCCCAACGGCTCAGGGCCGAGCTTGCTGAGCAGCTCGTGGCGCAGCGGATCTTCGCTCCACAGCAGCGCGCCGAAACGCCGCGGGTCGGTGTAACGCAGCGCCAGGCCGGACTCCAGCTCGATATCCACATGCTCATGCTTGGCTGCGGCCAGGCCACACTCGACCAGACGCAGACTGCCAGACATACCCAGATGACTGATCAGACTGCCGACTTCGGCCTTGATCAGCAGGTACTTGGCGCGGCGCTCGACGCACTCGATTCGCTGGCCGGACAGACGCACGTCCAGGTCTTCGGGGATGGGCCAGCGCAGACGGCGCTCACGCACGATGACGCGGCTGACGCGCTGACCCTCGAGATAGGGGGCGATACCGCGGCGGGTAGTTTCGACTTCGGGTAATTCAGGCATGGCAATACAACAGGAAAACGGCGGTTCGCCACCTTAGCAGGAGCTGCGCAGCAAGCGGTAGGGTAAGCCGCCTACACGCTCAGTTGCACGGCGGCGCAACCCCACGAAGACTCAGAGCACCGCCAGATCGCGGATGCTTTCGCGCAGGTTCTCGAAGTCATACTCCGACAACCCCAGATACTCGAGAATCGGCTGCGCGATGTGCTGCCACTCCATGTCGATGGCCTGCCCACCCTGCACGCGATGCGTCTCGCAGATGTGCTCGGCCATCTTGAGAATGCCCAGCAGCGTCTTCAACTGAGCGTCACGCCCCGAGTCATCGCTGAAGATCGACAAGGCATTGTGGTGGTTGGCAATGACCTCGCAGAGGTGCTCCGGCAGGCGCCAGGAGCGCGCGGTGAAATAGCCGACCACGGCATGGTTGGTGGTCAGCAGGCGATTCTCGGTATCGACCACACGCCGCTCTTCACTGGCACTGGCGTAGGCCTCCTCCAGCACCTGCATGTAGTTGGGGAAGCGCTTGAGCATCAGCGGGATGCCGCAGTCGTGGAACAGCCCAAGGCTGTAGGCTTCGTCAGGCGAGTGATAACCGAGGCGCTTGGCCAGGGTCAGGCAGGTCATCGCCACGTCCTGGGCACTGTCCCAGAAGCGGTTGAGCACCAGGATCGCTTCGTCGGTCAGCTCGCCTTTGATCGACTGCGCATTGATCAGGTTGATCACGGTGTTGCAGCCCATCAGATTGACCGCCTGCTGGATCGAAGCGATGCGGTTGGCCAGGCCGAAGTGTGGCGAGTTGACGATCTTCAGCAGCGCGCCGGACAGCCCCGGGTCCTGACTGATCAGCTTGGCGATGCTGCGCAGATCGGGGCTGGGCATGATCTGTTCCATCTGCAGATCGACCATGATCTGTGGTTGCGGCGGTACGCTGATCCCCTGCAGGACTTGCTGGATCTGTTCGGCGGTAAGTTCGTAGGTCATGAAAGAGGGATCGTGCAGGGTGAGAAGTAGCGCACAGTCTAGCCAAAGCACCGACCTGCTCGCAGCCGACTTTTGTAAACGCCGGCCCCGTGTGCAAACCGCTATAATCCCGCTCTTTTCCCCGCGGAGCCCGAACTCATGTCTTCCCTGCCCAGTCTGCGCCTGAAAGCCAACGCCGACCGACGCCTGCGCGCCGGCCACCTGTGGGTCTACAGCAACGAGATCGATGTCGCCGCCACCCCGCTGCATGGTTTTGCCGCCGGGGACCAGGCTGTTCTCGAAGCCGCCGGCGGCAAGCCGCTGGGCATCGTCGCCATGAGTCCGAACAACCTGATCTGCGCGCGTCTGCTGTCACGCGACGTCAAGCACGTGCTGGACAAATCCCTGCTGGTGCATCGCCTCAACGTCTGCCTGTCGCTGCGCGAGCGCCTGTTCGACAAGCCCTGCTACCGCCTGGTGTATGGCGACTCCGACCTGCTACCGGGCCTGGTGGTCGACCGCTTCTTCGACATTCTGGTGGTGCAGCTGGCTTCGGCCACCATGGAGGCACACAAGGACGACGTGCTCGCCGCGCTGATCCAAGTGTGCAAACCCAGCGGCATCCTGTTCAAGAACGACTCCAGCGCGCGCGACGCCGAAGGTCTCGAACGCTACGTGGCGACTGCCTACGGCGAGGTGCCGGAGTGGGTAGCGCTGGAAGAGAACGGCGTGAAGTTCGAAGCACCGGTTATCGAAGGGCAGAAGACCGGCTGGTTCTATGACCACCGCATGAACCGCGCGCGCCTGGCGCCCTATGTCAAAGGCAAGCGCGTGCTCGACCTGTTCAGCTACATCGGCGGCTGGGGCGTGCAGGCCGCAGCGTTCGGCGCCAGCGAAGTGTTCTGCGTGGACGCCTCGGCCTTCGCCCTCGACGGCGTGGAACGTAATGCCACGCTCAACGGTTTCGCCGAAAAGGTCACCTGCGTCGAAGGTGACGTGTTCGCCGCCCTGCGTGAACTGAAGTCCGCCGAAGAGCGCTTCGACGTGGTGATCGCCGACCCACCCGCCTTCATCAAGCGCAAGAAGGACATCAAGAACGGCGAAGCGGCCTACCGGCGCCTCAACGAAACCGCCATGCGCCTGCTGAACAAGGACGGCATCCTGGTCAGCGCCAGTTGCTCCATGCACCTGGAAGAGGACAACCTGCAGAACATTCTGCTGACCAGCGCCCGCCATCTGGATCGCAACATTCAACTACTCGAGCGCGGCGCCCAGGGCCCCGATCATCCGGTACACCCGGCGATCAACGAGACCCGCTACATCAAAAGCCTGACCATGCGCCTACTGCCCAATAGTTGAGCAGCCTGCACCTGCCGAGTGCGTGTCGGCAGGTGCCCCTCACTTCCCGCGCTGTTACCTCCCCCCACACCCGCCTCGCATCTCTCCCAGCATCGACTAGGCTTGAACCTGCATAGCAGAGCGCTATCAGCCGGCCATCAGTCATCTGGCTTGCTTATTGCTTTTAGCTATCAACATAACGATCGCCTCCCACGAAGGGGGTGAATCGACTCAGAAGTTGGAGCCTTGGCCACGAGCTGACTCCACATTGCGGACAGCGGGGAGGACTATGACTGCGCAGGCTGGGAACGACGCGTTCCTGCGATTCACCAACGTCAAGAAGACCTACGATCACAAGACCCTGGTGGTCAAGGACTTCAACCTCAACGTGGCCAAGGGCGAGTTCATCACCCTGCTCGGCCCTTCAGGCTCAGGCAAAACCACCTGCCTGATGATGCTCGCCGGCTTCGAGGACGTAACCAGCGGCGAGATCCTGATCAACGGCCGCAACGTCACCAGCATCGCCCCCTACGCTCGCAACATCGGCATGGTCTTCCAGCAGTACGCGCTGTTCCCGCACATGACCATCCGCGAGAACCTGGCCTACCCACTGAAAATCCGCAAATTGCCCAAGGACGAGATTCGCGCCAAGGTCGAGGAGTACCTCGCCCTGGTCGAACTGCAGGCCTTCGGCGGCCGCTACCCCGCCCAGCTTTCCGGCGGCCAGCGCCAGCGCGTGGCCCTGGCCCGCGCGCTGATCTTCGCCCCGGACATCGTGCTGATGGACGAGCCGCTCGGCGCACTGGACAAGAAGCTGCGCGAGCAGATGCAGTTCGAGATCAAGCGCCTGCACGAGCAGCTCGGCTTCACCGTGATCTACGTCACCCACGACCAGACCGAAGCGCTGACCATGAGCGACCGCATCGCCGTGTTCAATAACGGCGTGGTGCAGCAATGCGCCGCGCCGCACGTGCTCTACGAACGCCCAGCCAACATGTTCGTCGCCGACTTCATCGGCGAAAGCAACAAGCTCTCCGGCGTGATCGAGGCAGTCGAGGCTGATCGCGTCCAGGTGCGCCTCGACGATGGCGGCCTGGTCCGCACGCTGAAAGCCAACTGCACCGAAGTCGGCCAGGCCACCACGGTGTCGGTACGCCCGGAAAAGCTCAATTTCACCGACCGCCTTGGCGCCGCCGGCAATCAGGTCAAGGCCCGCTTCGTCACCCGCCACTACGTGGGCGAATACATCCGCTACCACTTCGAAACCGCCAGCGGCAGCGAGCTGGTGGTGAAGAACCTGAACGACAGTTCAGCCCCGCAACTCAGCGCTCAGCAGGAAATCGCCCTCGCCTGGCTGCCGGAAGACAGCCAGGCGCTGGATCGATCGGAAGTGCCGAAGACGCTCTGACCCCACAACTAGTAGAAGCAAATGGAGCACAGCAATGGCTAGATCACTGACTACCAGCTTTTCCACCTTCGCCCTGGTGGCGGCATTGGGACTCACAGCGGGCAACGCCACGGCCCAGGACAGCCTCACCGTGGTGTCCTGGGGCGGCGCCTATGGCGCGGCGCAGAAAAAACACGTCATCGACCCTTACCAGGCAGAGTCCGGCGTCAAGGTATTGTTCGAGGATTACTCGGGCGGCGTCGCCGAGATCAAGGCCCAGGTCGAATCCGGCAACATTCAGTGGGATGTGGTCGACTTCGAGGTGATCGACCTCGAGCGCGCCTGCTCCGAAGGCCTGCTGGAAACCCTCGACCACAGCGTACTGCCGGCCGGCATCGACGGCACCCCGGCCGCCCAGGACTTCATCCCCGAAGCCCTGGCCAGCGAGTGCGCGGTGGGCAACATCGTCTGGTCGGTGGTGTTCGCCTACAACCAGAACACCATCGGCGGCACCAAGGCTGCCAGCATCGGCGACTTCTTCGACACCGCCAAGATTCCCGGCAAGCGCGCCCTGCGCAAACGCCCGCAGGTGAACATGGAATGGGCACTGCTGGCCGACGGCGTGGCGCCCGATGAAGTCTACGAAGTGCTGGCCACCCCGGAAGGCCAACAACG
>Ga0308000_10000943_pt1 | contig 11907 bp, 10 predicted proteins | sample Neamet3_FD_203877 | JGI IMG/M metagenome (GOLD analysis project Ga0308000, IMG submission 203877) | Marine microbial communities from water near the shore, Antarctic Ocean - #3 | ecosystem: Environmental > Aquatic > Marine > Unclassified | place: Southern Ocean | collected 2014-06-04 | reverse complement strand
CTGCTGCCTCCCGTAGGAGTCTGGGCCGTGTCTCAGTCCCAATGTGGCTGATCGTCCTCTCAGACCAGCTAAAGATCGTTGCCTTGGTGAGCCTTTACCTCACCAACAAGCTAATCTTACGCAGGCTGATCTAGTAGCGAAAGCTTCAAAGAGAGGCCTTCTTTCTCCCGAAGGAGGTATACGGTATTAATCCGAGTTTCCTCGGGCTATCCCCTTCTACTAGGTACATTCCTACGCGTTACTCACCCGTTCGCCGCTCTACTCATATCCGAAGATACTTTCTCGCACGACTTGCATGTGTTAAGCCTACCGCCAGCGTTCAATCTGAGCCATGATCAAACTCTTCAATTATTATCATGTTTTGTTGATTTTTATAAAAAATCTAAATTATTTTTTCTCGTATTTTGAACACCCACACGAGTAACCAAATATTTTTAAAGAACAACCGTCTCTGAGGACGGACGCGTATCTTAACGAAGATACTAGTAAGAAGATACCTTTTTTTTAATTAATTTCTTTATCTACTAATTTCTTAGTATTTAAGAATTTCATCTTAGATCTGAGCTCTAATCCTACGGCTTCAATTGAGTGATTTTTTGTAGCCTCTCTATTGCTTTTCATAGTTGGTCCGCCTGATCCATCGTTGCTTTGACGGCAATCATCAAGAAACTCATTTGCAAAATTTCCAGACTGAATATTTTTTAAAATTTCTTTCATAGCAATTTTTGTATCTTCAGTTATAACCTTAGGCCCACTAACATAATCACCATACTCTGCTGTATTAGAAATAGAGTAATGCATATTTGCAATTCCTCCTTCATGGATAAGATCAACTATTAATTTTGTTTCATGAAGACATTCGAAATAAGCCATTTCTGGACTATATCCTCCTTCAACTAAAGTTTCATAACCTGCTTTAATAAGAGCTGTCATTCCGCCACATAAAACAGCCTGTTCGCCGAAAAGATCTGTTTCGGTTTCTTCTTTAAAAGATGTCTCTAAAACACCGGCTCTAGTTCCTCCATTAGCCTTGGCATATGAAAGGGCAACGTCTTTTGCAGAATAGGGTTTATCTGAAATAGCATCTTGAAATACAGCAATTAAAGATGGCACTCCTCCGTTCTCATTATAAGTACTTCTAACTGTATGACCTGGACCTTTGGGAGCAATCATAATTACACTTGTTGAATCATCAGGAAGAATTTTTTTAAAGTGAATATTAAACCCATGAGCAAAAGCTAAAATTGCTCCATCCTTAAGATTAGGTTGGATCTTTTTTTCATATATATCTTTTTGAAATTCATCAGGTGCAAGAATCATAACTAAATCGGAGCCATTAACTGCATCTTCAACATTCTCTACTTTTAAACCAGCTTCTTCTGCTTTGCTCCATGAGCTAGAACCATTTCTTAAACCAACTATTACATTAACACCAGAGTCATTTAAATTATTTGCATGAGCATGTCCTTGAGAGCCATATCCGATGATGGCAACTCTCATACCTTTTACAATATCTAAATTAGCATCTTCATCATAATAAATTTTCATATCTCTTCCTTTTTAGATTGTTAATGTTTTCTTCGATTCATGAAGTCCTATACTTCCAGATCTTACAGTTTCAATAATTTTTTTCTTTTTTAAAACTTTTAAAAGGTTGTTTATATCAATAGAAGTGCCGGTAACTGAGATAACACATGCTGATTCATCATTTTTTAAAATCTTACCATTCATTGATTTAATGATTTTTTTTATACTAGTTAGATCATTTACTTTGCCTATTTTTATTAAAGCAAGCTCAAGCTCATGATGCTCACCCTCAGTTAAGTCAGCGACTTTAATAATATCTATAAGTTTATTAATTTGCTTCATGATCTGCTCTACAGCAGATTCAGTTCCTCTTGTTGTAACTGTTAATCTTGAATAAGATCCATCATCTACCGGAGCTACATTTAAGGATTCAATGTTATATCCTCTTTGATGAAATAGCCCAACTACCCTTGCAAGAGCGCCTGGCTTATTTTCAACAAGCATTGCTAAAACTCTTTTCACGTTTTTTTGCCTCTTGATAACCACATATCCTGCATACTTCCATTTGGAGAAACCAGCATTGGGTATACGTGTTCTGATTGATCGACATAAACATCAACAAATACAAGTTGATCTTTTAAAGCAAATGCTTTTTCTAGTGTTGGTCCTAATTTATTTCTCTGTGTAACTTTAAATCCTTTGTGGCCATATGCTTCAGCTAATTTAACAAAGTCAGGAAGTGATTCTTCATAAGTGCTTGCTGCATATCTACCGCTATAATTCATGTCTTGCCATTGTCTTACCATTCCTAGAGCTTGATTATTTATATTAATAATCTTTACCGGTAGGCCGTACTGTAAGCATGTTGATAGTTCCTGAATGCACATTTGAATACTTCCTTCGCCTGTGATGCAAACCACTTCTTTATTAGGAAATGCTAATTTAACTCCCATAGCAGAAGGTAAGCCAAAACCCATAGTTCCAAGCCCTCCAGAATTAATCCAGCGCCTTGGTTTATTAAAATGATAATACTGGGCTGCAAACATTTGATGCTGTCCAACATCAGAAGTGACATAGGCATCCCCTTTAGTAACTCTATATACCTGCTGAACTACTTCTTGAGGCATGATTAGTTTAGATTTCGATTTTTTTAAATACATTTCATGATCTAAACCATGCATTGCTGTCCATGCTTTAATTTGATCATTCCATTTGCTGACAGCTTCAGAGTCTATCTTTATTTTAGACCTTTTTATTTCTTTGATAAGAGCATCAAGAGACTCCCTAACTTGTCCAACAATTGGAATATCTGCATTAATGATTTTTGATATAGAAGCTGGATCTACATCTATATGAATAATTCTTGCATCTGGAGCAAATTTTGAAGGCGTATTAGTAATACGGTCATCAAAACGAGCCCCGATTGCTAAAATTAAGTCAGCATTATGCATTGCCATATTTGCTTGATAGGTGCCATGCATTCCTAACATACCCATAAAGTGCTTATCATTAGCAGGATAAACCCCTAAACCCATTAATGTATTTGTTACCGGGATATTAAGTATTTTATTTAATGCTTTAAGTTGAGTTGAGGCATTACCCATAATGGCTCCACCTCCAGCATATATAACTGGCCTCTCAGAAGATAAGATAGCTTTAGCAGCTTTTTTAATCTGACCTGGGTGTGGATGAATTTTTGGCTGATATGATCTTAAGCTAACCTTGGCAGGTTTTTTATATTCAAATTTATTTTCTGGTGCAGTTATGTCCTTAGGGATATCAATAACAACTGGTCCAGGCCTGCCTGTAGTCGCTATATGAAATGCTTCATTAATAATTGCTGGAATATCTTCTGTCTTCTGGACAATGTAACTATGTTTAACAATTGGCCTAGATACTCCAATCATATCTGTTTCCTGGAAAGAATCTGTACCTATTAAATGACTAGCAACCTGACCTGATATGACCACTAAAGGAATAGAATCCATATAAGCAGTAGCTAGACCAGTGATAGCATTTGTTGCTCCTGGTCCTGATGTAACAATAACAACACCAGGCTTGCCGGTAGCTCTGGCATATCCATCAGCTGCATGGGTAGCGCCTTGCTCATGTCTTACTAGAATATGTTCAATTTTTTTCTGATTAAAGATAGCATCATAGATGTGCAGGGCTGCACCCCCTGGATAACCAAAGATAAATTTGACTCCTTCTTCACGAAGAGCCCTCATTAACATGTCGCCGCCGGAAAGTTTCACTTGGACCTAAAAAATCTATAAGAATGGGATTTATATTATTTTATCATGTAAAAAACAAGTCTTTTGTCATATTCTTTATAATCAAAATTATCCTGAGATAATAACTTCCTCAAGTTTCTTCATATCCTCAGGCATTGCAATAGACCACTCAAACATTTCATTCGTTTTATGATGAGAAAAAGAGATATGAGTAGCATGAAGAGCCTGTCTAGGAAATTCTCGAATATATTTAATTAATTCTGGTGAAGAATTCTTAGCTATTCTCTTTCTAGCATTATAGGTAGAGTCACCAATGATAGGTAAGTTTTTTGAAGCTAAATGAACTCTGATTTGATGGGTTCTGCCAGTTTCAATTAATACATCTAATACTGCATAGCCATTATATTTATTGATTAATTTTATAAAGGAAATAGACTCCTTTCCATCATGCCTTATAGTCATCTTTGTTCTATTCTTTCCATCTCTTCCTAAAGGCTCATTTATTTCAAAACTTCCAATAGTTTCTCCCACAGAGATAGCTATATATTTCTTAATAACTTTTCTTTCTTGCATTTCCTGAATAAAATAATTTCTAAATGAATCTGTCTTAGCAACTACCAAAACTCCAGATGTATCTTTATCTAAACGATGCACAATGCCACTTCTTGGTAAATTTATAAGTTGAGGATATTTATACAAGAGTCCATTAGCTAAAGTTCCGTTATAACAACCTGAGCCTGGATGCATAACCAGTCCATAGGGTTTATTAATAATAAGAAAGTCTTCTTCTTCATAACAAACCTCAAATTGAATATCTTCAGGGCCCCACGAAACCTTCACCTCCTCTATTGGATCAATCTCAACCTCATCTCCTTCATATACAGAATCTTTTGGCATACAGATTTCACCATTAACCAAGACTCTTCCTTGAAGGATCCATTTTTTTAATTGAGTTCTGGAAAAATTTGGAAACATTCTTGCTGCTACGACATCTAGTCGCATCTTGTTATCACTTTCTAAAACTTTTAATAAATTGGTCATTGAACTTTAATGAAATTTTTCTATCTAAATAATAAATTTAAAACTTAATTAGCAATAATAAATGTAAAATAGCTATTATGAATAAAAAAACAGTTTCTATAATTTATCTTAGTATAAGTGTTATTGCTTCGTCATTAATACTATCTGGATGTAATAGTGATCAGCAGGATCTTGAGCGACCTGAAAAAATATATTATGACCAAGCTCAAAGAAGAATGAAAGCTGGTAATTATTTTGGAGCCATAGATTCATTAACTGCTATAGAAAGCCAATATCCTTTTGGAAAATATTCAGAACAAGCTCAAGTAGAGTTAATCTATGCTTATTTTATGAATTCAGAGAATGAGGCTGCCCATTCAAGCGCTGAAAGATTTATTAGACTGCACCCAAGACATCCCAATATAGACTATGCATATTTTTTAAAAGGGCTTTCGAGTTTTACAGCAGATAAAAGCGTTATGGTGAGGGTTATTGGAACAGACTTATCCAAACGTGATATATCAGGAGCAAAAGATTCTTTTTCTGAGCTGACTGAATTCATGACAAGATTTCCAGACAGTCAGTATTCATCTTACGCAAATCAAAGAATTGTTTATTTAAGAAATTTGATAGCAAGCGGCGAACTTACTGCTGCTGATTATTACTTAAAGAGAAGTGCTTACGTAGCAGCTATTAGGCGGGCTAATTATGTTATTGAAAATATACCTAACTCTAGTCAGGATTTAAGAGCTCTTAAAATATTATCAACTTCCTACCAAGCACTGGGTTATACAGAGCTCTATGAAGATACTCAAAGCATAATTGCTTTAAATGCATCTAAGTTTGAAAGTGATAGTTCTAAAGAGGCTGCTTGGTCATGGAAATCAATCATTGGTATGAATCCAGGTTCAGGCTCATAAGACAATCTTTAAATTTTTGGAAAGAAAACTCCATCACAAAGATTTAAGAAATCGCTAAACATTTCATCTGAAGGCTTATACATTCTTGCCCTTTTATCTTTAGTTGAACGCTCTTCAATAATAAAGCCAGCCTTAACTGCTTTCTTTAATTCATTTACCCTGGTTGCTCTTGAAGCAATTTTTACCGGGACTACTTGAATTGCATCTTCTTGAGTAAACTCTTTACCTTTTATTACCTCATACATGAAAGCCAAAAGAAAATGAAATCTATAAGCTGTTTCTTGAAAATACTTCATTGAATCGGAGATATCACCATTAAAAATAGACTGATCTAATAGGTGTTTAGTTCTTCTGTTTGCTTTTTTTTCTCTTTGATTCATATTTCTTCTAGGGATAAGGTTGCCATTATGTCAGAATTATTTTTTTTTAATATAGTAAAAAACTATTAGTTTAGGGTTTATTAAATCTTTATCTTCTTAAGATAAATAAACATAGCTGGAATATAAAAAACAGCAATTATCGATGAACCAATAACACCAACTATCATGCCCCATGCTAATGGTCTAAAAAATAAACTAGCAAATAAAAGTGGAAGGAAGCCTCCAATAGTTGTGGCTGATGTTGTTAAAACATGTCGAGTGGATCGAATAACTATCTCTACTAATTGAGCTTTAGTTAAAGCATTTTTTTCGGCCTCTTCTTTTATATGTGACAAGATCACAATAGAGTCATTGATAGCTAAGCCTGCTAAACCTATTGCGCCAACTGTAGCAATAAACCCATAGTTTTGTTGGCCAACAACCAGTCCCACAAAAGAAAGACCAACACATAAAATAGCTACAGAAAGAATAATTCCAGCCTGAGTAAATGAATTCAATGCTGCTACTAGGCCTATGATGATTAAAACAAAATATATAGCAGCAGATGAGATAATTTGTCCCTGAGACTCTGCGGCAGTTTCGGCTTCACCATCTGACTCCAAAGTATATCCAGCTGGTAAAGATTCTTTAAAAGCTTCTATCTCATTTTTAATAGAGGATTCAGCTCCGGATGCTAATTGCCCTGTCCATATTTTGCCTTGAACACTATTCTTTTTTTCTCCATTATTACGTTGAATGAATTCAGAAGTTCTAGTCAAAGAGGTTTGACCAAAACTCTCAACATAATCAAGACTCGCTGGCCCAGGCAATGTGAGCATGCCAATATTTTCTATAGATGAATTAACTCCGCCTAAACTTTTCACTCTTATCGATAGATCCTTATTTCCATCAAGCATGGATCCAACAACGATGCCGTTATTTGCAGCAGCAAGCTCAATTAAAATAGCCTCCATTTGTTTGGAAGATAAAGCCATATTAGAATTATTTAAATCAATCTCTATATTTGTTTCATAAGAAGACAGTGCTGCATTCGTTGAGCTTATATTTGGAGCCTTACTGATAATAAGCTCTAGTTTTTCTCCAAGCAGCTGAAGTACCTCGGGATCATCACCCTTAATTGCATAATCTATAGCTGCAAATACTGGTGGACCTGCATAAAATTTATCTACTCTAACCTCGATATCTGGATTGGCTTTAGAGAGTTTTTTTGCTAAATCAGGAAGAATTGGCATCATGGCATTAAAGCTAGTGGTAAAAAATACTCCTTCGGCAATATGATTTGAGCCTACTGGTGAATCTCCTGCAACTACATTGTATAGAATGCGAGGTAACAATCTGCCAATAAACCAAACATCACTTTCAACTATGCCTGTATCTAAAATCTGCTCACGAATTTCATAAACTTTTTTTTCAGTTTCTAAAGTAGTCGAATTCATAGGTAATTCAATGGTAACCCTGAACATATTTCTATCTTGAGCTGGGAAAAAATCTCCAGGTAGAGTATTAAACAAAGCAAATCCAAGAATAGGTAAAAATAAAGCTATTCCCATAGCTCTTCTTGGTTTGAAGTATGCCCAAGAAAGCAATGCTCTATATTTATCTAGCAACATCTTGTTTGAATAACCATTCTGATTAAAAGATATTTTATTAAAAAAACTAACTTTTTCTAAATAAGCCATCATTACTGGCACAATGGTTAACGCTAAAAATAGAGAAGAAGTAATTGCCAGAATAACTGTTACTGCCATCCCTCCAACAAACTCTGTGCTTGATCCCTCACCAGTGGCTATTGGAAGAAAAGCAAATACAGTTGTAAAAGTAGCTGCTAACAATGGAACAACTAGTTGATGAATAGTCTTATTAATTGCATCTCTTGGTTCTAATCCAGAAGAACGTCTGTGCTTGTAATCCTCAACAACAATTATTCCATTATCAATTAATAAGCCAAGAGCAATAATAATTCCTGTTATTGATGTTTGATGAAGAGGCATTTCAAGAAATCTACAACCTATTAAAACCATTGAAATGGTAAAAGGTAATATTGCACTAACAATTAACGCTGCTCTAAAACCTAAAAGAAAGAAGCTTATAAGAAGCACTAGAGCAATTGCAGAAAGTACACTATTGGTCAATGTACTGAACATCTTTTTGGTATAAAAAGATTCGCTATAAATATTCTCTAAGATAATTTCATCTGGCAGAATATCTCTAAATTCATTAGCAACTTTGTCTGCCTGGCCAACATATAGATCTATTCTTTGTCCAAAAGCTGCTTTAGCTTCAACAAGAACTGATCTTTTACCATTACTTAAAGCTATATCCTCAATAGGGGTATAAGGTTGCTTTGAAACACTAGCAATATCTTGAAGTCTTATAACACCATATCCATCAATAACTTGAATAGGTAAATCTTTGATTTGAGATACATTTAATAAATTCTCTTTAACTTTTAATAAAATTTCATTATTTGAATCAGAAACTTTTCCAATAGGCTTCTTACTATCGTAGTTTCCTATCGCTTGGCTAACTTGAGCTAAGGATAGATTAAGTAAAGCTAATTTTTCAGTATCTATTTCAACTAAAACTTCCTCATCAGCTATACCGAATAAATTGGTTCTCTCAGTATTATCAACAAAAGCTAATTTTCTTCTTAATTCATCACCTAGCCTAGACATTAGTATAATTGGTGCTTCACCCTCACCTTTCCAAGTTAAAGCATAGAGAGCCGAAATTGGCGGGCCAGAAGAACGCACTAACTCTACAGAGGCGCTTTTGGGCAGAGAGGGCTCTACCAGTGCAATTTTATCAAGAACTTCAGACCAAGTTGATTCAATTAAATCAAAGGGTACAGAATCTTTGAGCTCAACTAGCATTTGAGCAAAGCCTGCTTGAATATTTACATCTAGTTCCTTAATTTCGATGATTTCTTGAAGCCCAGATTCAAGTTTAGTTATAACTTGCGTTTCAAGTCTTGCTGCAGAAGATCCCGGATCAATAACTATTACAGATGCCCATCTTTGAGCTAGTTCGGGATTTTCTTGTCTTGGTATTGAAACATAAGAAGAAGCACCAGCCAGTAAAATAAATACTAAAGTAAGTATTAAAATTCTAGGTCGATCTATAAAAATGTTAACCAAATTCATTATTATTTAATTAACTGCCCTTCTATTACTTTTGCTGCTCCGCCTTTAACAACTCGATCTCCATTCTTTAAAGTTCCGGAGACAAAAGCGTTTGTTCCTTCGTAGTAAATTACTTCAACTAGTTCTTTAACTATTTTATTAGACCTATCAACTGTATAGACTGTCCATAAGCCTCCATCAGACTGGGATAATGCCTTAATAGGAATCCATGTTCCACGAGCATTTTCATAGGTTTCAAGTTCAAGATTTATGACTGCCCCAGGAACAAAAAAAGTATTAAATTCAAAAATTGCTAATCTATTATTGGAGCCCCCTAATGACATTGGAGATAATCGCTTTAATGTCCCTAGGACTTTATTACCATTGAGATTAAAAGAATAAGACTCTTGTAATGAAATTTTATCAACCAAACTTAATGGCATAGCAACATGAGCCTCTACTTTTTCTGAATCTAGTATTTCTAAAATAGGAAGACCAGCATTGACCACGGTTCCCTCATCTAAGTATCTACTTTGGATGAGTCCATTAAAAGGAGCTAATATTTTTGTTTGTTCAAACTTTACTTTATAAAAATCTTGTTGTGATTTGGCAACCGCAAAATCAGATTTAGCTCTATCAAGTTCTTGGATTGAAATATGCCCCTGCGCCTTTAGATCTTTAAAGCGTTCTAATAGTTGTTCTGCTAATTTATATTTAGCATCTACTTGATTTAAGTTTGCCAAAATTTCTCTGTTATCCAATTCAGCTAATACGCTGCCTTTTTCTACTCTATCGCCAATATCAACCTTAATAGTTTGAATTTTTCCACCTATCTGAAAAGCAACTTTAGACTGCTGAACTGCATATAATTTTCCAGGAAGTTGCTTAGTAACTTTATAGCTATCAAACATCGAAACTTCGAGTATCTCAAGTGATAAGGGTTCAGCATTAACTTGAATACTTAGCAAAGAAATCACAAATATTTTTTTAAATATGTTCATAACGCGCTCTTTAATACTTTGACTTTTGGGTAATAATGTTTACAGTGAAAACATAATATAATTAATATGTTTACAGTGTCAACATGTTACTAGTAAATTTATAGAAAAATAATGAAATATCATCACGGCAATCTAAAAGAAAATTTAATTGAGCAAGCTAGTATTGCTTGTGAAGAATTTGGTTGGGAAAATATCAGTTTAAGAAATCTTGCTAAGCAACTCGAAGTATCGCAAACGGCTCCTTACAGGCATTTTGAAACTAAAGAAGATTTACTGGCTGAAGTCGCTGCTAAAGGTTTTAGAATGATGAATGATGATATGAACAAAGCAAGTAATTTTTTAGAAAATGGTCTTGCGTATTGTGATTTTGCTTTGAAATACCAGAATACATATGACTTGATGTTTGGGAGTTATCTTGGAAGTTTTACTCAATATCCTATTCTTATGGATGCATCTCTCACCGTTTTTATTACTTTAGAAAAAAATTTGAAAGATCACTTCATTAATTTAGGGCATGATGATGTATCAAAAGAGATTATTGATGAAAAGGCAATATCTGTATGGGCATTTATGCATGGCATAGTTGGTATCTTAAGAAAGACTGAGAGAGCCTCTAAAAATGATCTTACAAATGAAAACCCAATTAAAATTATGATTAATCTTTCTACTAATAATTGGGATAAATATATTGAAAAATCTATTAATAATATCCTTTCTATTTAATAGGTTTAACTTCAATTTCAATTTTTTCAGAATAGAATTGAGGCATATGAGCAAAATTACCCATCAGTAGTCTTAGTGAATGCTTGCCAGGAGATAACACTATTTCTGTCTTAACTTGACCTCTCCCAAAGTGAATATAATTCTGACTACTTGGAATAGGCATTTCTAAATTAGGAATATCAGCATCAATAATTAAATGATGATGACCTGAATCGCACTTATCTACTCCTGCAGGTGAGATATTAAAATTCTTTAGCCCAAAAATTACTTTTACAGGTGAAGTTAGCTCGGCTCCTTTTTCTGGAGCAATGAAATAGACTTCTGGATTTCCAGTTCTGCAATCTTCTGCAATTATTGGAAAAGCAGAAAAAGAAATTAACAAAGCAAAGGAATAAGTAAAATGTTTAAATGCGATATTAGGATAGAGTTTAATATTCATGTAATGAATTATACTGGTATAAAAAAATTTCTATGAAAAATAGTATAAGAATTTCTGGTGGCACCTTAAAAGGAAAGAAAGTGCCATTTGATTTTAAAAGCTCGCTGAGGCCAACTTCTAATAAATTAAAAGAAATTCTTTTTAACTGGCTCCAATTTGAAATAAAAGACTCTATTTGCCTTGATCTATTTGCTGGAACAGGTTCTATCGGGATTGAAGCTATCTCTAGAGGCTCAGCAAAGACAGTATTTGTTGAACTTAATAAAAGAAATTACTCTCAACTATCAAAAACTCTTATATCTTTAGATTTAAAAGAAAGAACAAAGGTCTTTTTTAAGGATGCAAAAACCTGGATTAGAAATAATGATCTTTCAGGTTTTGATCTTATATTCCTAGACCCTCCATTTGAAGAGAATTATGAGTTAAAAATTTTAAACCTTTTAATTCAACATAAAAAATTGAAATCCTCATGTAAAATCTATCTTGAATATAGTAAATTTACTGATTTAGAGATTCCAAAATCTATATCCATACTAAAAGA
>Ga0308000_10000942_pt1 | contig 11913 bp, 11 predicted proteins | sample Neamet3_FD_203877 | JGI IMG/M metagenome (GOLD analysis project Ga0308000, IMG submission 203877) | Marine microbial communities from water near the shore, Antarctic Ocean - #3 | ecosystem: Environmental > Aquatic > Marine > Unclassified | place: Southern Ocean | collected 2014-06-04 | reverse complement strand
CCGCCCTTATTCAATGGGTTCACTCACACATTGCAGCGGATGGCCGTGGTGCGCCGCGGCTTGCAGCACCTGTTCGACCTTGGTCTGGGCCACGTCGCGCGTGAACACGCCGCACACCCCCCGCCCTTCGAGGTGGATTTTGAGCATGATCTGCGTCGCGTGCTCGCGGTCTTTGTTGAAAAACTCCTGCAACACCTGCACCACGAACTCCATCGGCGTGAAGTCGTCGTTGAGCAGCAGCACCTGGTGCAGCTTGGGCGGGCGCACGCGCTGGCGGCGGCGCTCCAACACCGCCACCGGGTCGCCAGTGGGCAGTTGCGGGCTCAGATCGGGTTGCTTGGGCATGGGGCCGATTTTAGCGAGCGCGCGGTGCCCACATCACCTTGGAAAACCATCACCCACGCTGCGCAGGTGCTTGAATCCCATAAGCCAGAGCGATGCGGGCCACCAACTCGGCGACGGGAACCTTGCCAAGCTGCAGCGATTTTGGGTCGGTAGCAGTGTGAGCCGCGACTGCAACCAGAAAACGCGCCATGTCGGCGCCGATCTTTTGGTCGAGGGCAATGCGCGTGGTGGGCGTGAGCAGCTGCGACAGACGCAGCACATCGTTGAGGTGCTTGCGCACATCCCTGGAATCGACTTGGGCACCCTGCTCTTTGCGTGCCGTCAGCTCCAGCCACGCGATGGCCTTGAGCGGGATCAGTCGGTCTGCGCCGATCCAAGCCAAGCCGCGCACCTCGCGGCGGCCTGCCATGATGAATGCGTAGTAGGCGGCATCGAGCAAGATCGCGGACAAACTGGTGAGGGCCTCGTCCAACGGTATCGGTGTCAACTGACTGCCAGGGGCTGGCTGCAACCCGTCGGGTGCGCGCGCGAACAGCTCGAGCATCGCCGGGTAGCGGGCGTCAGCGGGGTTTTGGAAGCGGTAAAAGATGGGTTTTCCGGTGTGGCTGGCTTGGCGGATTTCATACCCACCGTCTGCAACGAACTGCCAGAAGGCCTTGCCAAATGCCGCAGTCAGGGCCTCCACATGCAGGACGATGTCCAGGTCTTTGGTGGCACGAAACTCCAGTCCGGCCTCCTCCATCGCTAGGCTCGCAGCCGTACCGCCTATCAGCACGTACTGATCGACGTATGCCGCCAACCGCTCCTGAAAAATGTCCAGCCCTCTCACCATGGAAGCTGTCTTTTCAGCTCGTCGAGCGCGAGCTGGATGCGCTCATCGGCGTGGTCTTGCAGACTCAGCGTTAGCGAGAGCGGATCCACTGTGGTGGCCTGCGGCTGCAGCGCCGGGCTGTAGTTCCACAGCTGCCACGCTTGCGCGCCGGCGTGCGGCTCAGGCAACTCACGCGCGCCGGCATCCTTCGCCGCCTTCCAGTCGGCGACGGTCAAGGCATACACCGGCCATTTGGGTGGCGTCAGCATTGAAAAATGCGCCAGCGCGCTCAGACCCGCAAGGCGGCTGGGCTGGTGCAAGGCAGTACTTTGGGCGTCCACCCACACCGTGCGCCTGACCGGCGACCTCAGTGCGGGCTGGGCACGCTGCCAGACCTGCTCGGGCGCAAGCTCCATGCGCAGCCAACGCGAGCGGCCGACCGTGTGCGCGACAGCGAGCCCAGCAGCGATCAGCTCTTTGACCGCGCGCGACCATGTCATGGGCGTGTAGCCAAGCGCAACGGCGACTTGGGAAGACTGCCAATCGGGTTGCCAAGGTTGACGCAACAAGGCCGCGATCAGCATGGCTTGTGCAGCTGGGCTGAGCGGCGCCTCGGTAGCCACCGGAGCTGGTTGGCGAAAATACTCGCGCAAATCAAGCCCCAAATCCGGCAGATAGAGCTGGTTGCCCGGCACGATGAACGCTGCCTTGTGTTCGATCAAGCGCCGACGTTCATAAGAAGCCAAGGCGTCTGTGACATAAATTACCGGCTGGCCGGCTAGGGCCTTGACTGTGCCCAGCCAAGCGCGCACATCGCCAAGAGCATGCCTAGGCTGCCCACGACCAACCGCCAAGACAATGGGCTGCTTGAACAACTCTAGTTCGCAAAACTGGAAGGCGTCACCAAGAAAATAGGGCAGTTCTACGGCCCGCGCCCACGGCCTGAGCCCGAGCGCTTCAATGCCCAAGACTTCTTGAAGATAACGCACAACGGCGACTGCGAGGGGCGGTGCCAAAACCGATCCTTAATAACTTCGTCCCCACACGATAACACAGGAAATGTTAGCGTGCATCGCGGCGTTATCTTGCCTCCCACATCCAGACGTACACCCGCAGACCATCGGGCCTGCGGGCCCGCAGATTACATGTGCTCGATCATCACTTGGCCAAAGCCCGAGCAGCTCACCTGCTCGGCGCCTTGCATCAGGCGCGCGAAGTCGTAGGTCACGCGCTTGGACTGGATGGCTTTTTCCATCGAGCTGATGATCAGGTCGGCGGCCTCGGTCCAGCCCATGTGGCGCAGCATCATCTCGGCCGAGAGGATTTCGGAGCCCGGGTTGACGTAGTCTTTGCCGGCGTACTTGGGCGCGGTGCCGTGCGTGGCCTCGAAGCAGGCCACCGAATCGCTCAGGTTGGCGCCGGGCGCGATGCCGATGCCGCCCACTTGGGCCGCGAGCGCGTCGGAGATGTAGTCGCCATTGAGGTTGAGCGTGGCGATGACCGAGTACTCGGCCGGGCGCAGCAAAATCTGCTGCAAAAAGGCGTCGGCGATGCTGTCTTTGATGACGATGTCGCGCCCGGTTTTGGGGTTTTTGAACTTGCACCACGGGCCGCCGTCGATCAGTTGCGCGCCAAACTCGCGCTGCGCCAAGCCGTAGCTCCAGTCGCGGAAACCACCCTCGGTGTACTTCATGATGTTGCCCTTGTGCACGATGGTCACGCTGGGCTTGTCGTTGTCGATGGCGTACTGGATGGCCTTGCGCATCAGGCGCTCGGTGCCTTCTTGGCTCACCGGTTTGATGCCGATGCCGGAGCTCTCGGGGAAGCGGATTTTGGTCACGCCCAGCTCGTCTTGCAGGAACTTGATGAGTTTTTGCGCCTTGGCCGAACGCGCCTCGTACTCGATGCCGGCGTAGATGTCTTCCGAGTTCTCGCGGAAGATCACCATGTCGATTTTTTCGGGCTCTTTGACCGGCGAGGGCACGCCCTTGAAGTACTGCACCGGGCGCAGGCAGACGTAGAGGTCGAGCTCTTGGCGCAGCGCCACGTTCAGGCTTCGGATGCCGCCGCCCACGGGCGTGGTCAGCGGGCCCTTGATCGAGACCACGTAGTGCTTGAGCGCGTGCAGGGTTTCTTCGGGCAGCCAGACGTCGGGGCCATAGACCTGGGTCGATTTCTCGCCGGCATAGACTTCCATCCAGTGGATTTGGCGCTGGCCGGCGTAGGCTTTGGCCACGGCGGCGTCCACCACCTTGAGCATCACCGGGGTGATGTCGTAGCCGGTGCCGTCGCCTTCGATGTAGGGGATGATGACCTGGTCGGGGACGTTGAGCGAGTAGTCGGCGTTGACCGTGATGGGCTGACCCTGGGCGGGCACCTGGATGTGCTGATACATGAAGCGATGACTCCGGGATGGAAAAAAAACAGGCGACGACTGGGCTGCTCAGCCCCGGGTGCGTGCCCTCTAAGGAAATAGTTGGCAAAATTGTAGCAACGAACCCTGCACCGACCTGACACGCCCATGAATGTCCGCAAATATCTTTGTTTTGCCGCCCGGCCCGCGGCGCTGCGCCCGGGCGCCCTGCTTGCGCTCGCTGGCGGGCCGCAACGGCTGGCTGCCGCGGCGCTGGCGCTGCTGGCCAGCGCGCTGCTGCTGTCCGTCGCCCCGGCCAAGGCCGGGCAGCCGCAACTCGATCTGCCGCGCATGCAGCTGCAAGCCGGCCTGCACCTGATCACGGCGCAGGTGGCGCGCACGCCCGAGCAGCTCAGCCTGGGCCTGATGTGGCGCCGCACCATGCCCGCCAACGAAGGCATGTGGTTTGTGTTCGACGCCCCCGCCACCCAGTGCTTTTGGATGAAAAACACCTTCCTGCCCTTAACGGCGGCCTTTGTGGCCGACGACGGCCGCATCGTCAACTTGGCCGACATGGAGCCGCTGTCGCAGCGCTCGCATTGCTCGGCCGAACCGGTGCGCTACGTGCTCGAGATGCACCGGGGCTGGTTTGCCGAACGCGGCATCGGCGCTGGCATGCGGCTGCGCGGCGGCCCGTTTGTAGGTGCGCCCTCAATCGCGCCCTCGACCGCGCCACGCTAGCGCTCAACCCGCAGCCCACGGCGCCTGTGCCCGGGCAAGCGGCTGGCCGCTTAAGCGCGGCTACTCATGCCGCAAGGCTTCGATCGGATTCAGCCGGGCTGCGCGCCGCGCCGGAAAGAAGCCAAACAGCACCCCGATGGCCGCCGAAAAGGCAAAGGCGAAGGCGTTGATGCCGGGGTCGAACACGAACGGCACGCCCATGAGCGCGGCCAAGCCCACGCTGGCCCCCAGCGCCAGCGCCATGCCGATCAGCCCGCCGATGGCCGCCAGCACCACCGCCTCGATCAAAAACTGCAACAGCACCTCGCGCTCGCGCGCGCCGATGGCCAGGCGCAGCCCGATCTCACGCGTGCGCTCGGTCACGCTCACCAGCATGATGTTCATGATGCCGATGCCCCCCACCACCAGGCTGACTGCCGCCACCGCGCCCAGCAGCAGCGTCATGATGCGCGTGGTGCCCGAGAGCGCTTCGGCCAGTTGCCGGGTGTCGAGCACGTTGAAGTTGTCTTCGTCGGTAGGGCCTAGGTGGCGGCGCTCGCGCAGCAGCTGCACGATGCCGGCGCGCACCACGGCGGCGTCCATGCCGTCGAGCATCGATACCTGCAAAATGCCGATGCGGGTGTGGCCCACGATGCGGCGCTGAAAGGTGTTGAGCGGCATATAGACCAAGTCGTCTTGGTCCTGCCCAAAGGCGCCCTGCCCTTTGGGCGCCAGCACCCCGACCACGGTGCACGGCATCTGGCGCACGCGCAGCAGCGCGCCCACGGCTGGGCTGGGGCCAAAGAGCTCGCGCCGCACGGTCTCGCCGATCAGGCACACCGCCGCCCCGGCGACCTGCTCCTCGTCGGTGAAAGGCCGGCCGTCGGCAAGGCGCCAGTTGCCGGTGAGCAGCCAGTCGTTGCTGCTGCCGATCACCGTCGTGCCCCAGTTGCGCCCGCTGGCCACCACGGTGGACCCAGTGCGTGCTTCGGGGGCGGTGGCCAGCACGCCCGGCACCTGCTCAAAAATGGCTTGCGCGTCGGCGGCCACAAAGGCCGGGGCTGCGCCGGGGCCGCCGCCGGGCCCCATGCGCTGGCCCGGCCGCACCTGCAGCAAGTTGGTGCCCAAGCCCTGGATCTGGGTCTGGATCGCCAGCGTGGCGCCGTTGCCGACGGTGACCATGGTGATCACCGCCGCGACCCCGATCACGATGCCGAGCATGGTCAGGAACGAGCGCAGCAGGTTGCGCCGGATCGAGCGCAGCGCCAGCAGCAAAGCGTTGATCCACATGGCTCAAGCCTCCGCGGAGTGCAGCACCGCGCTGGCTGCCGGCGCTGGCGCAGTTGCTTGTGGCGCCAAGCCCGCCGGGGGGCTCAGGCTGTCGCTGGCCAGCAAGCCATCGACGAAGCGCACCTGGCGGCTGGCGTAGGCGGCGATGTCGGGCTCGTGCGTGACCATGAGCACGGTCAGGCCACGGCTGCGGTTCAGGCCCTGGATCAGCTCCATGATTTCGTGCCCGCGCTGGCTGTCGAGGTTGCCGGTGGGCTCGTCGGCCAGCAGCACCTGCGGTTCGGTGACGATGGCACGCGCGATCGCCACCCGTTGCTGCTGCCCACCGGAGAGCTCGGCCGGGGTGTGGCGCTCCCACGGCCCTAGGCCCACGGCCTCGAGCGCGGCCCGGGCGGCGGCGTGGCGCTGGCGCGCCGGCAGGCCGCGGTAGATCAGTGGCAGCTCGACGTTTTCCAGCGCCGTGGTGCGCGCCAGCAAATAAAAGCCCTGGAACACAAAGCCAAAATACTGGCGCCGCAGCAGCGCCAGCGCGTCGTGCTCGAGGCCCTGCAGCGGCACGCCGCGAAAGCGGTACTCGCCGCTGGTGGGCCGGTCGAGGCAACCCAGCAGGTTCATGGCGGTCGATTTGCCGCTGCCGCTGGGCCCCATGATGGCCACGAACTGCCCGGCGGCAATCTCCAAGTCCACGCCCTTGAGCGCGGCAAAGGCGGTGGCGCCGTGGCCATAGACCTTGGTCACGCCTCGCAGCTGGATCAGGGGCGCAGTCACGGCGCCTGCCCCGCCCGGCGCTGCTCGACGATCACGGCCAGCCCCTCGACCACGCCCTCACCCGAGACTTCGGTGTGGCGCCCGTCGCTGATGCCGGTGCTCACCTGCAGCGCCACCGGCTGCCCGTCTTGCAGCACCCAGAGCTGGCGCAAGCCCGGGCGCGGGTCCATGCGCGCCACCCGCGGCGGCTGCTGCGGCAGGCGCGGCAACAGGCTGGCCAACACGCCGCCGCCAGCGGGTGCGGTGGTGGCAGCGGTGGGCATGAAGCGCAGCGCGGCGTTGGGCACGCGCAACACGCCTTGGCGCTCGACCGCGACGATGCTGGCGGTGGCCGTCATGCCGGGGCGCAGGCTCAAATCGGCGTTGTCCACCCGAATGGTGGTGCTGTAGGTGACCACGTTGTCGGTGCGCGTGGCGCCAAAAGCCACCCGGCTGACGCTGCCAGCAAAGCGCCGCCCCGGTTGGCTGCTGACGGTGAAGCTGGCCGATTGGCCGGCACGCACCACGCCGATGTCGGCCTCATCGACGCTCACTTGCAGCTCGAGCTGGCGCAAATCTTGCGCCAGTTGCAGCAGGGTCACGGCCTGCAGCGACGCCGCCACCGCGTTGCCGGGATCGACCGAGCGCGCCAGCACCACGCCGTCGATCGGCGAGCGGATGGAAGCCTTGCTCAGGTTGGTCTCGTGGCTGGACAGGTTGGCCTGCGCCTGCTCGACCGCTGCCTGGGCGCTGTTGACGTTGGCGCGCATGCGCTCGAGCACGGCTTGGGTGCGCTCAAAGGCGGCGCGCGCGGTGTCGAGCTCGGCCGCCGAGGGCACTTTGCCGCCGGACAGGCGCGCCACCTCTTGCAGCCGCTGCAGCTGCGCTTGGGTCTCGCGCACGCTGGCCTCGGTTTCGCGCACGCTGGCTTGGGCTTGGGCCACTTGGGCTTGGGCAGCGAGCACGGCAGCGCGGCCGTGGCGCACCTGGTCTTGCAAACGCTCGGTGTCGAGCTCGACCAGCACCTGCCCACGGCGCACGGTGTCGTTGATATCGACGTGCACGGCGCGCACCGTGCCCGACAGTTCGCTGCCGATGTTGACCGCGCGCAGCGGCTGCAAGGTGCCATTGGCGGTCACGTTGAGCACCAGGTTGCCACGCGCCAGCGGCTCGGTGACGAACACCGGTGCCGCCTGGCGCTGCTGCGCGGCGCTCCAAAACCACAGCGCCAGCGCCACCAGGGCCAGCAACAGCAGGCCCAGCCAGAGCCAGCGCGACTGCCACCAGCGCCGCGCTTGGGGCAGGCCGAGCAGCAGTTGCTGGGCCGCTGGCGCCGGGTTGGGGGTGGGAGGCGTAGGGGGCACGGGGCGGGTGGGTTCAGGCGGGGTCATGGGGCTCGGGCAGTGCTGCTTGGGGTTTGTCGGCGCTCCAGCCGCCGCCCAGGGCTTTGTAGAGGCGCACGTGGTCGGCGCTCCAGGCGGCGCGGGCGGCCGACAGCTCGTACTGGGCGCTCAAGAGGTTTTGCCGCGTCTCGAGCCAGATGCGGTAGTCGATCAGACCGCTGGTCAGGCGCAGCAGGGCCAGCGCTTCGGTGGCGGCCGCAGCGTCGGCGGCCTGCTGCACGTGCTGCAGGCGCTGGGCGCTGGCTTGCAGCGCCAGCAGGGCGTGCTCGACTTCGCGCAGCGCCGTCAGCACCGCCGCCTCGAGCTCGAGGCGCGACTGCTCCAGCGCCGCTTGTTGGGCTTGCAGCTGCGCCCGCGCCGCGCCGCCATCGAACAGGCTGGCGCTCAGGCGCAGCAGCAGGGTGCGGGTGAGCGCGGCCGGGTCGAACAAATCGCTCACCCGCGGGCTGCGCCAGTCGAGCGTGCCGCCCAGGGCCAGCGTGGGCAGGCGCGCGGCGTCGGCCTGGGCCACGCGCGCCGCTGCTGAACTCAGGCGCTCTTGGGCCCGTTGCACATCCGGGCGCTGGCGCAGGGTGTCGGCCGGGATGGTGCGCGCCAGCTCCAGCCCGGGGCTGGGGATGGGGCCGGCGGCGGGCAGATCGAGCGCGCTTTGCGGGCTGCGCCCGGTGAGCAGCGCCAGCGCGGCCTCTGCCTGCCCCTGTGCGGCCTCGATGTCGGGCAGGGTGGCGCGCAGTTGTGCTAGGTTTAGGCGCGCTTGCTCAAGGTCTTGGCTCGACATCAGGCCGGCTTGCAAACGCCAGCCCACGATCTGCACAAACTCCTCTTGCAAGGCCAGGCGGCGCTGCGCCACCACCCAACGCTGCTGCTGCAAGCGCCACTCGAAAAAGGTGAGCGCCACTTCGGCTGCCACGCTCACCTGCGCCTGCGCCACTTGGGCCGCCGCCGCGCGCGCCTCGGCTGCCGTGGCCGCACGGGCCTGCTGGCGCTGGCCAAACCAGTCCAGCTCCCAGGTGGCGTCGAGCCCGGCGCGCCAAGCGCTGGCCGCCGACGCCGATCCCACCTGGGCGCGCTGGCTGCTGGCCGTGGCCTGCACCTGCGGCCCCTGCGCAGCGGCGCTGACGGCATCGAGCGCACGCGCCTGCTGCAGCGCCGCTTGCGCGCTGCGCACGCTGGTGTGGGCCTGCAAGGCCTGCCCGATCAGGCGGCTCAGGTGCGGGTCGTCAAAGGCCAGCCACCACTGCGCCAGGTCGGTGGCTGGGGGGGCGGCGGCGGGAGACGCTGGCTTTGCAGCCGGGCTTGGCGCCGCGCCAGGTGTGACTTCGGCGCCAGCCTCAGGCCAGGGGCTGCGCCATTGGGGCGCCAGCGGCTGCGCCAGCACCGCGCTGGCCGCAGCTGCGGGTTCTGGGACGGCAGGCAAAGCGGCGCAGCCGCTAAGGGCCCACAGCGCCAAGCCGGCCAGCGCGCCCGCACTGAGGCGGCGCGCTGTAAACGCCCTGGCAGGGCCCGCAACACCCACATCACCTACAGAGGGGCGCGCTCCACAAAAGCAGTGACAATCCAATCGCATTCCAAGCCAAGCCAAGCCGCGCCCAAAGGGGGCGCCTGCATGGCTAGATTGTGCCTGATGATGGCACGCTGGGTGCAAGCTGGCGCTTAAATGCCCGCCACAGCGCGGGTGAGCGCTTGGGTGTTGTGGCGCAACATCTCGACGTAGGTCGGGGCCGTGCCGCCGGGGGCCGAGAGCGCGTCGGAGTACAGCCGCCCGGCCGGGCGCAGACCGGTTTCACGCCCGATCTGCTCGATCAGGCGCGGGTCGGTCACGTTTTCGACAAACAAGGCCCGAATCCGCTCTTCGCGGATCTGCTGCACCAGCCGGGCGATGCCGCGCGCCGTCGGTTCGCTGTCGGCGATCACCCCGCGCGCCGCCATGAAGCGCACGTTGTAGGCCTGGCCGTAGTAGGCAAAGGCGTCGTGGGCGACGATCACGCGCCGCTGCGCCACCTCGATAGGGGCCCAAGCGGCGCGGATCTCGGCGTCGAGTTGGGCCAGCACGGCGTCGTAAGCCTGCGCGCGCTGGCGGTAAAAGTCGCAGCCGGCGGCGTCGGCAGCGCACAAAGCGTCGGCGATGTTGCGCACATAGACGCGCACGTGGGCCACGTTTTGCCAAGCGTGCGGGTCGTGCTCGCCGTGGTCGTGGCCATGACCGTGCCCGTGACCATGCCGGTGGCCGTGGCCGGGGTTGCGCAACGGCTCGATGCCGCGGCTGAGCACCACGTGCTGGCCACGGAAGTTGGCGCTGCGCAGCAAGCGCGGCATCCAGCCCTCGAAGCCCAGCCCGTTGGAAAACACCAGCCGCGCCTGCCCCACCAAGCGCGCCTGCGCTGGCCGTGGCTGGAACACGTGCGCGTCGCTGTCGGGCCCGATGAGCTGCGTGAGCTGCACCCGCTCGCCCCCGACTTGCTGCACCAAATCACCCAAAATGCTAAAACTCGCCACCACTGGCAGCGCGGCGGGTGTGGCGGTCGCCCAAGCCGCGCCACCCACCCCCGCCAAGCCCAAACCGGCCACCAAACCGCGGCCAAAAATCCGTCGTTTCATGCGATTACCCTTTCAAATGCACTGCAGACACCGAGCGCTGCCGCCAAACCCCAAAGCGGCCCAAAATCATCGACAGCAGCCACAGCGCGCCCAACGCGATCACGATGGCCGGGCTGGTCGGCCAGTCGGCGTGGTAAGAAAGCAGCAAACCGGCCACGCAACACAGCAGCGCCAGCGCCGGCGCCAACCAGAGCAGCGATCCGATGCGACGCACCCAGAACCGCGCCGCCGCTGCGGGCAAGACCATGATCGCCACCGCCATCAGCGTGCCCAAGGCATGGAAACCGGCCACCAGATTGATCACCACCAGCACCAAAAAACCGTAGTGCGCCAGCGCGCTCCAGCGCGGGCTGTGGGCGCGCAAAAAATCGGGGTCTAGGCATTCCAGCACCAGCGCGCGGTAGAGCAGGCGCATGGCCAGCAGCGTGATCAGCGCTATGCCCAGCAGCAGCGCCAGCGCGGCGTCGTCGAGCGCCAGCACGGTGCCAAAAAGCACGTGCAACAGATCGACTTGGCTGCCGTAGGTCGAGATGATCAGCACCCCCAGCGCCAGCGAGAGCAGGTAAAAGGCCGCCAGTGAGGTGTCTTCGCGCAGCACCGTGCTGCGCGCCACCAGGCCCGAAGCCACCGCCACCACCAGCCCGGCCACGATGCCGCCCAGCGTCATCGCCCCCAGCGACAGGCCCGAGATCAAAAAGCCCACCGCCGCGCCCGGCAAAATGGCGTGCGCCATGGCGTCGCCGGTCAGGCTCATGCGGCGCAGCATCAGGAACACGCCCACCGGGGCCGCGCTCAGGCTCAGCAGCACGCAACCCAGCAGCGCGCGCTGCATGAAGCTAAACGCCCACAAGGGTTCAAGCCAGGCCAGCGCGGCCATCAGAGCACCCCGGCTGCGCGTGCGGGCGCTGCCTGAACCTGGGACCGGGACGGTTGGGCGCTATGGTCGGAGCCGTGCTCTTCGTGGCCGTGACCGTGGCCATGCGCATGTACGTGCTCGTGGCCGTGCGCATCGAGGCCGTGCGCAGCCGGCTCCGCCTCGGCTTCGCACCAGGGCGCGCCCTCGTCGAAGGCTTCGCGCATATTCATGGCGCGGCGCAGGTTGGCGGGCGTGAGCACGGCGGCGGTGGCACCAAAAGCGATGGGTTCACGCGCCAGCAGCAGGGTGTGCGCAAAGTGCCGGCGCACCAAGCTCAGGTCGTGCAGCACCACCAGCACGGTCTTGCCAGCGGCGCTCCAGCGCTCGAGCAACTGAAGCAAGTCGAGCGTGGTGCCCTCATCGACGGCGGCAAAGGGCTCGTCGAGCAGCAGCAGGTCGGCGTCTTGCAAGATCAGACGCGCAAACAAGGCGCGCTGAAACTGCCCGCCCGACAAGGTGTCGATGGTGCGGCGCTCAAAGCCCTGCAGGCCGACGCTGGCCAAGGCCTCGAGGCAGCGCTGGCGCTGCGCCGCGCTCCAGCGCCCGAGGGCGCCGCTCTGGTGCCACAGGCCGTACTGCACCATATCCAGCACCGTGACCGGAAAGCTGCGGTCGATCTGCGGCGTCTGCGGCAGATACGCCACGCGCTGCCCAGCCAAGCCGTCGATGCGCCCGGTGAGCGGCCGCAACTGGCCCGCCAGCGCCCGCAGCAGCGTCGATTTGCCGGCGC
>Ga0308000_10000936_pt1 | contig 11951 bp, 9 predicted proteins | sample Neamet3_FD_203877 | JGI IMG/M metagenome (GOLD analysis project Ga0308000, IMG submission 203877) | Marine microbial communities from water near the shore, Antarctic Ocean - #3 | ecosystem: Environmental > Aquatic > Marine > Unclassified | place: Southern Ocean | collected 2014-06-04 | reverse complement strand
TTAATGCAATAGAATAAATTTCAATTTCCAAATTAGTATTCGTTTCAGTTAATTCAATGGTTAACTTATCAGATGAAGGATTAGGGAAAATATTAAGCGTTAAAACATCTTGTGTTTGAATTCCTAAAGAATGTTCACCAATTTTTGTTACACCAGTACTTGTTGCTACCCAAACTTCATTATTAGCAGCAATATCTAATGCTCTAATAACTGGACCTGCAATTCCATCACTTACATCAAATTCAAACCATTGAGAACCATTGTAAGCACAAACACCACCTTCTGTCACTAAATAATCCACATAAATACCAGCCCAAACTACACCATTCCCGTCAATTTTAACATCCTCAACAGGATTTAAAGTGTCAGGAGCAGGTAAAGTATAAATTGCAGTATGGTTTGTTAAATATGAATTTGAATTATCTAAAACCGTTATTCCATCAGTAGTTCCAACCCAACGTTTTCCATTAGGCGCAAAAGCAACAGCTCTTATTTTATTACTAATTAATCCATCATTTTCAGTTATTGTAGAAAAACTTGTACCATTATAAATAGCAACACCACTTAAGCCTGTCCCTAAGTACACTTCATTATTGGTAGCAATAGTTATAGAATTAACACCTCCAAATGGTAAACCATCAGCTGTTCCAAAAGTTGTCCAGTTAGTGCCATCAAATTTTGATAATCCATTAATTGTTCCGAACCACATATTTCCTAAGCCATCTTCATTAATGCATTGAACTTTATTATTATCTAACCCGTCAGTAGTTGTATAAGTGGTCCATGCAGTACCATTAAAAACACTTGTTCCATAATCAGTACCTATCCAAGTATCTCCAGCGTTATCAACAAATATTGATAAGATATTATCATCAGCCATACCTGGATATCCAGCTTGATTATAACTCGTCCAAGTTGTTCCATCATATTCTGACACACCTAATTGAGTCCCAAACCAAACATTTCCATTTGATGCTACACTCACATCTAAAACGTTATCATTTATTAAACCGTCTATTGTAGTATATGATGTAAATGTTTGAGAAATGGCTGTTTGAGCCATTAATAATAGACTTGCAATAATTATACTTTTTTTCATTTTACTTTTATTTAATGAATAATTGTAATCTTTTTTGTTTCTAAAGTTTCATCTTTTATAATTGATACCGTATACACTCCTGAAGACATCAGATCAGTACTTAGTTCAATAACTCCTTCATTATTAATTTCTAATTCAGAAACAAACGTCCCATTTACATTGAAAATTCTAATCAAGTATGGAAGTTCCAAAGTCGTTTGTATATAGAATATATCTTGTGTTGGATTTGGAAATAAATAGAGGCTACTCGTAAATACATCATCAATAGGCGCTATGTTTTCAGCAGAATAAGATGAGTACATTTCAGTAAAATCACCTACACCATTTGGATACCTTCCATACGAAAATGCTTTGTTTTGAGAGTTGAACGTTATTGAATCTAAAAATACTCCATCTGTATTTTTTAAACCAACAAATTCACCATCCGAATCTAATTTAAAATTTAAATGATGACTTCCATCATTCACATCATCATCTGCCCATAACATTAAATACTCGTGTGGGGGGATTACTTTTCCTGTTAGTTTAAATTCAACATCACTTTCAATAGAATTAACAAGCGTTAAACTATCTGCAGAGATATAATAATCTGTAGTATTATATAACTCAATCCAATCTTCATACACACCTACTTCATCAGCATGTTCATTATTATTTTCAGAAACAAATTCATTAATAACTAAAGCACCTACTGGTAAAGGTGTTGAAATGGTGTAAAATTCATAAGCTGCTCTTTTTGGTAAAAAACTACCTGCTGAATCATTTTGAGCATAAAAGTAATATTGTATTATATTAGCACAGTTTTCAAGCTGAATTGAATACATATTATCACCTGCAACGTCATCCCCATCTACACCATTATCATTTAAACTAAGTTGAGTAAATTTTTGACTTGATGAATTTCGATAAAAAAGAAATGCTTCATCACCATCAAGAACATTAGTTTTAAATTTAACGGCACTACCAAAATCATAATTTGAATCCGTAGTATTTAAAAGTATTGGTTCACCAGTGATGCCTTTATAATCAGATAAATAAACAGCTCTATTCTCCATTAAATCCGATAATCCTGGATATTCAATTAAATCAGATACTGTGACATCAATATTATCATTAAAATCAGCAATAGAATAAAATTTATTTGTGTCATTAGCTACACTTGAACTAATTAGATTTTGAAAAAATGTTGCTCTTAAATAGTAGTCTTGATTATTAAAATTCTCTTCCATTATCGTTCTAATATGGGCAATATACATTCTACTATAAGTTGAGTTAGCAAATAATGTTGTCATTAATGGCCTTGGATAAACAGAAAAAATTGAATAATGTGATAGCGGATCTAAGGTTTTAGCTTCATTAACTGAAAACCCTTGATAATAAGTGGAAGCGTCTGTCAATCTAAAACTTGCAAAAGCTTGATTTAAATCCCATAGAATTGGATTAAATTGTCCATTTTCGGATTGATACAAATAATAATTTTGAGCATAACCAATGTAACTGTCAAAGTTGATAATTGAATAATTAAAAGCGTGCATCCATAATGCTCTATCAATATTCAATACTTCATCTATGTTTTCCTCATCAGTGTTAAGTACATTTATAAATTCGTATAAATTTCTCCAATCATTAGTATTGTCTGACTTTGCAGCATAATAAGGTTGGTAATCTTCAAAGTTTTCTCCATAAGTATTTGAAAGGTTAGAGTTTTCTCCATTTAGATCTAACGCCTCTGGATTACCTTTAAAAAAAGGTTGATCATTTGAACCAAAATGAGTCTTTAAAAAGTCAGACTCTACTGACTCCACATTTGTATACAACCCTATTAAGATATCATTCACATATACATTTGCAAAATTGGCCCTTGAAGCCGGCATGTATTTTCTAGCAATTTCATAAGCTAACACTTCTCTAACAAAAGAAGGGTCATGAATTACGTTACTAAGTTTTAATTTATCAAGCCCTTCATGGTTTTGATCTTTATTAATGTAATCTAATTTAATATTGAACGGATTCTTTACCCTATTAATACTTGCTGAACTAAACCCTTTGTATCTAATCCCAACATCAGTATAAAGTATCCCATCCACTTTTACATTGCCAAGCATTCTATTTTGTTCATCCTCTATGTACAAACTGTCTAGAATGTAATCCCAATTTGATTCTTGAAAGTATATTTTAACTTCTCTTATATAATTATTTGAATAAAAATCAGTTTGAGCGCTGACCTTTAAAGTCAATACACTCAAACTGATTAATACTATAAAATAATATGTTGCTTTCAAAAGCTTTTATTTATTTAAAGAAATTTGATTAATTGCAAATACACCATTTTCATTAAACACTTTTAAGAAATATAGGCCATTTGCTAAAATTGATAAATCAAGTTTTGTTTTGTTATTAACTGAATACACAATATTTCCTTGCATGTCAATCACATTAACTGTATAGTCATTTAAAGTGATTCCATCTAATGTAATCTCACCATTTGAAGGGTTTGGATACACAGATAATTCAGTAGTCTTATTCTCATCAACACCTAAACCACAAATATTTCCTAATAAATTTTGAATTCCATCATATGCACATTCGTAACGAAATGCTTTTGCAGGATCAGCATTATATTGCCATACCACATTATCATTAGCATCTACTTCATACATATACTCATGAGACACTGCTACAAAAATGTTTCCATTTGACATTCTATCACTTGCTGATTGACCACTTGCATTATCTAAACAATTATGTCGACTTGCATAAGTAGTGGGTGCATAAGAAGTACCTGAAGTCCAATCATAGTTATACCCAATTAATGGTGGGTTAATCATATCTACTGTTGAACTTCCATTATTACCTTCATTATTAAAAAACTGAATATAACCTGCATTAGGTCTTCCATCTTTAATCCATCTAGGATCATGAACTGCTGCTGGAACAATTTGAGCACCTGGCGCATCATAATTAGAAGGATTACCCCATCTAAATAAAATATCTCCACCTTTAGTTGTATTCCCTCCAGCATGAGTTGCTGCTTGTGCAGTGGTCGTACTGTGGTCAATTATATAAAACTCACTTGAATGTCTAGATGTAAATACTATTTGGTCTAATGTAGGGTTATAATCAATTCCATTACAATGAAACCAATCTCCATTTGCACCACCAGGAGGTCCAGGGCCACCACCTGAAGCAGCAATTTGATTAATATCAATTAATTCAGGGTGATCAGCAATTACACCATAATTATCTTTTGATGCATCAAAATCTTGAATCATATGATCCATAATATGCCATTCCCAAATGATTTGTCCTCCACCAGAACCATCTGGTTCAACCTCAACAAAATGAGGTGCCCACTTTTCACTTGTTGCGCCGTCATAACCTGCTTGTATTAAATCAGCCTGAGAAATAACTTCCCATGCAATTAGAAACACACTATTGTTAGTTGGGTTTAATGCTATATCATGGTGAGATACATGATCTGAATTAGAATATATAAATTCCCATACTACATCACCATTTGTATCATATTCTTGAACAACACCACCAATAGCAGCACCGTTTAGTTGATTAGAACCGTAAACACCACCTCTTACAATGTTACCATCTTCCTTTAACAATACTGCATAGTTAGCAGATGTGTTACAGCTCCATGTTTTTGCAGCATTACCATCTTTGTCAATTAAATAGGTTGTGTTTTGGTTTTGTTTGTTGTATAAGACATACCCATCAAAAGATTGACCCCATGTTACTGAAACCAGAAACAAATTAAAAATTAAAATTGCTTTTTTCATAAACTTTTTTGTTTTGTAAGGATAATCATTTTTTTGTAAAATAACTATGCCTTTAATTTAACATTACACACTAAAGCTAAATAAAATATAAATAAACCCTAGTATAAAATAGAAGTTTCACTAAAAATCATAGATGAAATACGAATTTTGATAGATTGAAATATAATCAAAAAACGCGATAATTCTTAAAACGAATTATCAGATAAAAAGATGTTAAATTTTTTCTTATACTGCTCAGCAACAGTAATTCTAACTGAATCCCCTATCAAAACCTGCCCTTTTTCAAAAGATGTTACTTTATCTAAGGCCACAATAAAAGACCTGTGGATTCGCATAAAATTAGTTGACAAAGATTGTTCTAGCAACTTCAAACTCATTATAGTAAGGATAGGCTTTGTTTGGTCCTTCAACCAAATTTTAACATAATCTTTTAAACCTTCAATATAAAGTATATTACTGAGTTCAATTTTCACTTGTTTATATTCAGATTTTACAAAAATAAATTGTTGTGTATTCTGTTCAACCGAAGTACTAGACAAAATACTATCTTGACATTTTAAAGCAGATGCTTCAAATTCATCATAACTAATAGGTTTTAATAAGTAATCTAAAGCATTTACCTTATAACCATCTATAGCGTATTGATCAAAAGCAGTTGTAAAAACAATCTTAATTTTTGGGTCAATAACTTTTGAAAATTCGAGTCCATTAATATCTGGCATCTGAATATCTAAAAACAAAACATCAATTTTATTATTATTTAATATTTTAATTGCCTCAAAAGCACTATTACATTTCCCTTTTAATTCCAAGAACTCTGTTTTATCAACATATCTTTCAAGCAAGCCTAATGCTAATGGTTCATCATCAACTATACAGCAATTAATTTTCATAACTCAATAATTAAAGTTGTTTTATATGTCTTGTTTTTCAAGTCTACAGTTACCGAATAATGATTAGGGTATAGAATTTCAAGCCTTTTATCTAAATTATCTAATCCAATACCGGACCCACTTTTGTCATGCTCATTTTTAGTATATAATGGGTTTTCACATACAAAATATAAAATATTTTTTTCAATTTTAAGATTAAACTCTATACTTGAATTATGAATTGAAGACACACCATGTTTATAGGCATTTTCAAAAATAGGCATTAATAAAAATGGGTAAATTTCAAGATTCAGACATTCCTTTTTGTTGGGCAAAACCACTTTTGTATTCGTCATCTTACTTTGTCTTAAACTCATTAAATGAATATATTTTTCTAAAAAATTAACTTCATCAATTAACGCCACTTTTTGAGTTCCACTGTTATTTAATAAATACCTCATTAATTTACTTAAACCATGAACTGCTTCTTGCGCTTTTGATTTAGATAATTCAATTAATGAATAAATGTTATTTAATGAATTAAAGAAAAAATGAGGATGCAACTGATATTTTAAATTCTGTAACTCTGTTTCTAAATGTTGTTTTTCAATCTCTTTTTGCTTATCCTCTTGATTCAACCTATTCTCCATGGCTTTTAAAGCAATAGAAAGCGCTATAGGAAAAACATAAGCTAATACTTTCAATAAATTAAAAAACAATCTTGGTGGTGGTGGTTTACGTAAATGTCTAGGCGGATGTTTTAGTATGTCAACAAACGGTTTACCATCATGTATGAGATGTGGTTTAATATCAACAAATTTCCAATTTATAAATACTAAAATTAAAATCATTAAGATATTGAACACAAAAAACAGAGTGTATTTTTTACTAAATAAAAACGTTTTAATTAAATACAAATAATTTAAATAAAAAATGATAGCATAAAAGAAAAGGGGCAGCCAATTTCTTTTAAAAATTGGTCCCATACCATTTTTAAGTTCATTAGTAGATAGAACTGGCAGTAACATCAGAATTACCAAAATTGAAATATGAGCCCCAATTTTTAACCAATTTAATTCTAAAAACTTTGTTTTAAACATCTAACAAATATGAAAATTATAAATTAATTAGCCATATACAATCGACAATTCTTTTGATTTTATAGACATTCATCTACATTTTCAGGTTGAAAAGCCTAAATAAAATAAACAGTAAGAAATAATTTAATTAGACTTACCCTTAAAATTATAGATGTTGTATATATTTGTAACACACGTTATTTTAGTATTATTTAATACCTAAACAAACAATAACTACATTATTGCTACCCGCTAAAACCATGAAGAAATCAATCAGTATGTTTGACGATTTAATTCATCAAGTTAACAAAGGCATAAAAACTCAAACCATTCGATTAATAAAATCCAATACAGTAAATACTATTGATTTTAAAACCCAATTTGAAACCTGCAATCACTCTAAAAACGATTATAAGGATTACCCCGCTTTACAATTGGTTTTAACAAAATTCAGTAGATATTTTAAAGGGGACATACTTTCAATTGAGAATTCTAAAACGGTTATTGAAATATTAACTGTAAGACTAGATAAAGTGTTTAACATTACAGATGAAGCATTAGAGAAGGAAGGTATAAAAAGTCAACCTAACTCAACGGCTCCTAATGTGTTAGTATATTATGATTATTTATCTGAAAACTTTAGTTTAAATACGATTAGAGAATCCTACAAAACTTTAATGGTAAAATGTTATGGTTCAGACGTATTACAAGATCAACCTTATGTTTTTGTTTATACATTTAAGGTTATTGAATAAAGGGATCATCCTCATTTATTTTTATTCAAATTAGGACTATTCAAATTACGCTTTCAATTAATTAAATCTACCCTTTTATGCTAGTAAACATAAAACATAGGTTTACTAACTATTCTTCGAGTTTGGTACAAGCGTTTGTTAGTCAACTAAAACTATTTTAACCACTATTCCAATGCCATTTATCTCATCACGTGCATCATCCATAAATAATTCATGCGCTTCAATATCGTAAAATATATCAAAGGTTTTGTTTTTGTATTTTGGATTTATACTCGTAACGGAAGATGAATCTAATACAATTAGTAAATCATAAGACTTGTCTTTTAACAAATTGAAAGTGTAATATTTTCCATTTTCATCAATAAAAGAATAATAGAAGAAATCACCATCAGATGTACTTATAAATTTTGCTCTTACGTACTTATGTTTTAATTTTAAATCATTAAATATTTTATTTTCAGATTCTATTAATTCATTTGCAATACTATCTTTGATAAATTGTTGACTTTCTTTGGCTTTAATGTCGGATAATTGCTTTATTTTATTTTCAGATTCTATTAATTCATTTGCAATACTATCTTCGATAAATTGTTGACTTTCTTTGGCTTTAATGTCGGATAATTGTTTTATTTTATATTCTAACTCTTGAATCTTAGCATCTTGTTCATTATTAAAGTTACTATCATGACAAGCTGTTAGAGATAATCCAAATAATATAACTATTACTAATCTTTTCATTTTATTTTATTTTGTTTCACTCTTAACATACACATACAAAACCCACGACTAAACAACTAATAAACAATACATTAAACACACACAGTTAATCTTATAGTTAACAACCCCATATACCTTTAAACTATACTTCTGAACGTTTTTTCTCAATTTTTAAGATGTTATTTTGTATGTCTTTCATTATCCATTTACCCCACCAACCTGCATAAAAATTAAATGTCGTGTTCATTTTAAAATGGCTGTATAAACTTATTTTATTGATTACTATCACTTTAAGATTACTATTTTTTAATAATCTTCATGTAACTCCTTTTAATTCATTTTCAGTTATATCAGTAAAATACCTATGAGAAAAATGACGCATCCAATTATTAAAAAACTGACTTGCGATTTAGGAATTGATATTTTATTCATTTTAACCACAAAAAAATTGATAAAACTGTGTAAAGGTATTGTTAAGATAATCACAAACGGACTGAATACTAATAAAATACTGAACCCAATATGAACAGCAGTACCTGAAACTCTTTCTAAGGCTCCCCAAAAGGGAGTACTAGGCGCTAAGGATTTGTCCATTCCCATTTGTTTCATAAGTTCTTTTGCCTCCTCTGCTTCAGTACCATCTTTTTGTTCAAGCACTCCTATTCCAATGATTTGTATTAGAGCATATACTACTTCAATCATTGCCCACCCTAGTCCAACTGAGTAAGCATCAGGAGCGTTTAGACCAATTATTGAAAGTAGAACTAACCGAGTAATTTCTTCAGTGGGACCAGAAAACCCAACAATCAATTTATTAGACTTTTTCTGTTCAATTTTTTTAAATTTTAAAAAAAGAATTATTGGTATCCGTAAAAGTAAAGCCAACCACCACCCAAGTACACCAAATAAAACAGAACTATATTCAATTTTAATATCTATGAAATGAGCCAGAATAAAAAATGGTAATGGCGCCAGAAAATATAACGGGGCTGACCAAAGTATATTTCTAATATAAGGCGTTAGTTTAATTTTTGATTTCATAGAGAAACTTTTTTTCAATGTTTTTTTCAATTTATGTTAGCGTTTTCTTATGTTTAGTAGGATTTATAATGAGATAAACTCTCATCCCGATATTTATAAGGAACATACATAGACTAAAGTTAATATTTTGTTTTTAAATTCTTCTTTTTTAAACACCAAATATAAGATTTGAAATCATAATAGATTCTAGAAAACAAAAAACTCTCGCATCATAAAGATACGAGAGTCGAAATGTGGAGCTGGCGGGAATCGAACCCGCGTCCAAGCAATGAGTTAAAAAGCTTTCTACATGTTTAGAGTGTGATTTAATTTCAACTTAAAGCTGGACACAAACACCCTACTTTAAATCTAAGTCTTTTTATTTCGCAATGAGGTCAAGACACCCTTAAAGCTATTTCAGAATTATAACACCCTGAATCAAAACGACTCTGAACGGGCCTTTTTGAGGATGATTAGTTCCCCGTACTAAACTTCTGGTGGAATTAAGAGTAGTCAGACTAAGTCTTGGACTACGCAGCTAATGCGTAAGAATTATTGTTGTCAATTATTCTGTTTGTGAACTAATATTTTACGACAGTATGCTCGTTAGTCGACATGCTTACATTCCAAAACAGTTACAGTCAAATCCAAGTCAACCCCATTTTTTTATGTTATACAAAAGTACGGATACATTTTATATAAACAATTTTCAAAACTTGATTTTTTGTTAATTAAAACTATTATTAATATAAAACTTCTAATTATATGATGCATATAACTCAAAACATATACGATTATCAGTATATTCGTGTTTTTAAAATTGAATATTATGAAGTTAGGAGTAATAAGAGAGGGTAAAAACCCACCAGACAAACGTGTTCCTTTAACGCCAATACAATGTATTGAGCTTCAAAAACGTTTTCCTAATGTTGAAGTTATTATTCAAACTAGTCAAGTTAGAAAAATTTCAGATGATGCTTACAGCGCATTAGGTTTAAAGATGGTTGAAGATGTGTCTGATTGTGACATTTTAATTGGTGTAAAAGAAGTTAATAAACCTGATTTAATTCCTAATAAAACTTACTTATTCTTTTCTCACACTTATAAAGAGCAACCTTATAATAGAGAATTATTACAAACTATACTTGACAAAAATATTCAATTAATTGATTATGAAGTACTAACTAAACCAAATGGGTCAAGACTAATTGGATTTGGAAGATATGCTGGAATTGTAGGATGTTATAATGGTTTTTTAACTTATGGTAAAAAACATAACCTTTACAACTTAAAGCCTGCTAATCAATGTGAAGATCGCGTTGAATTTGAAGCAGAGTTGAAAAATGTAAAATTACCTAATGATTTTAAAGTCGTATTAACTGGTTTTGGAAGAGTTGGTCATGGCGCAAAAGAAATTGTAACACTTTTAGGTTTAAAGGAAGTGTCACCTGAAGATTTTTTAACTACTGAATTTAACGAACCTGTTTTCACACAACTTAACCCTGGAAATTACTTTAAACGTGAAGACGGAAAAGACTTTGATAAGTCTGACTTTTATGAGTCTGGTAAAGATCACACTTCAATATTCAAGACATATTTAGAAGTAGCTAATATGTACATTGCTTGTCATTATTGGGACGCCAGTTCTCCATTTGTATTTACAAGAGATGATTTAAAATCAAACACTATAAAAACAACTGTAGTTGCAGATATTTCATGTGACATTGATGGCCCAGTAGCCTCTACTATTCGCCCTTCAACAATTGCAGACCCTATTTATGGTTACAACCCACAAACTGAATCAGAAGATGATTTTATGAAAGCTGGAGTTATAGCAGTTATGGCAGTTGATAATTTACCTTGTGAATTACCTAAAGATGCTTCAGAAGATTTTGGAAATGAATTATTAAACAAAATCTTACCTAGTCTTTTTGGAGAAGATACAGATACTATTATTGAAAGAGGTTCACAGACTGATTTAAACGGAAAATTAATGCCAAACTTTGCTTATTTAGAAGATTACTTAGCTGGAAAATAATATATAATTATAAAAAAACGCCAATACTTTTATAAAGTATTGGCGTTTTTTGTTTTATAAATATTTAATTTCTTCTATCTAATCCCCACATCATTTTATTTCTAATTGTATTCAAGAAGTTTTGACTTTCAGTTTGAATAATATTGATTTTAAAATCAGCCTTAGTAATCACAATTTCGTGAGAAGAATCAATTGATACCGAACGTGAATCCATAGAGCATAAAAACTCTTGACTTCTACCCTCAATTTTCAATTTAATTGTTCTTGAATCAGGTACTACAATTGGTCTAACATTTAAATTGTGTGGTGCAATTGGTGTAATCACAAAATCAGTTGCTCCAGGAACCAAAATAGGTCCACCACAACTTAAAGAATAGGCTGTAGACCCTGTTGGCGTTGCGATTATTAAACCATCAGCCCAATAAGAGTTTAAGTATAAATCATCAATATATGTATGAATTGTAATCATACTTGAACTATCTTTTTTATGAACGGTTAATTCATTTAAAGCAAAGTTTTCACCCTCAAATAAGTCATCATTATCATTTAACTTAATTAACGAACGCGTTTGCAATCTATA
>Ga0308000_10000935_pt1 | contig 11957 bp, 7 predicted proteins | sample Neamet3_FD_203877 | JGI IMG/M metagenome (GOLD analysis project Ga0308000, IMG submission 203877) | Marine microbial communities from water near the shore, Antarctic Ocean - #3 | ecosystem: Environmental > Aquatic > Marine > Unclassified | place: Southern Ocean | collected 2014-06-04 | reverse complement strand
CAAGAATTAAGATTTTATGAAGGGTCTAACTATGTTGGATTCGAAGCTCCTGCATTAAGTGGAGACCAAATGTGGGTATTGCCAGATGCAGATGGAACAGCTGGATTCGCACTTAAGACTGATGGTTCAGGAAACTTAACTTGGGGACTTGCTGGAGATAACGCATTTAAAACAATTGCTATAGCAGGACAATCAAATGTCGTAGCAGATACCACAGCAGATACACTTACTTTAGCGGCCGGAGCAGGTATAGCATTAACAACTAATGCTGGCACAGATACAATTACAATTACAAATAACCAGTTAGGTGCAAATGCATTTGGTAATATTGTAGTAAGTGGACAAACCACAGTAGCAGCAGATTCTACTAATGACACATTAACATTAGTCGGCGGCGCAGGTATACAAATAACAACTGCAGCAGGTTCAGACACAGTTACAATAGCTGGTGGATCTGGTTCAGTCTTTACAACAGATTTATTTACAGCTTCTGGTTCACAGAATGCTTATACCCTATCAGTTGCTCCTTCCTCAGAAAATGAGATAATGGCTTTTGTAGAAGGTGTATATCAGAATAAGAATTCATACGCATTAAGTGGTACAACATTAACCTTTGATGCTGGTATTGTATCAGGTCAAGAAGTAGTAGTACATCATCATGGTGCAGGTGTAGTTGGAGTAAGTCCAACAATTAATACATTCACTGGCAATGGCTCAGCACATTCTTATACATTAGGAGTCGCACCACCTAACGAAAATTACATACAAGTATATTGGGACGGTGTATATCAGAATCATGATCAATTTACAGTTAGTGGAACGACACTAGCATTCGGATCGGGTAATGTACCACCAAGTGGAACAGCAATAGAAGTTCATATACCTTCAGTAAATGGAATAGGAACACCAAGTGATGGAACAGTAACACCTGCTAAATTAAGTACAGGTGCACCATCATGGGACGGTAATTCAAACTTTATCGTTGGTAATTCTTATGTAAAATCAGATAGTACTTCGGTAAGTTCAACAAGCGCTTCTACAGTGGCCACTCATGCAGTTGCTACATATAGAACAGTTAAATATCAGGTACAAATAACACAGGGTTCAGCATATCATTCAACAGAATTAAATGCAATACATGATGGATCAACAGTATACTTAACAGAATACGGAACAATCTTTAGTGGTTCTTCTTTAGCAACATTCGATGCAACTATAACAAGTGGCAATATGCTATTAAAAGTTACTATGGCTAGTAATTCATCTAGCACAATTAAAGTAATATCTAGTGCAATAAGCATATAAATAGATATATAATAAACGTTGGAGAGTGAAAACGTAAAATGGCATTAACAAAAGTACCAAGTAATTTAGACGCAGCGATATCTGTAACCCAATCAGCGGGTGATAACAGCACAAAAGTTGCAACCACATCATATGTAGATACTGCAATATCAGCTTTATCTGACTCTGCTCCTGCGGCATTAAATACTCTTAATGAGATTGCTGCAGCATTAGGCGATGATGCTAATTACGCATCCACAACAACAACAGCTATAGCAACCAAACTACCTCTAGCGGGTGGTACTATGACTGGCAAGTTAACTCTTCAAAGCGATAGTGGAAATGAACAATTCGTAATTAAAAGACAAAGCGCACAAAACGAACAATTAATATTTGGATTTCATTCATCTGATTATGCTACTATACAAGCTCTAGAACAAAGTGTTGCATATAGACCTTTAGCTTTAAATCCAGCTGGCGGCCAAGTTGGCATCGGAACAACTACTCCAGGAGGTAAATTACATGTTTACTCTGGAGATGCTGGCACGGTTTCACCGTCATCACAAGCAGATGATTTAGTAGTTGAAGCTAGTACAGAAGGTGGCATCACTATTATGACACCAAATGACCAATCAGCTAGGATTAGATTTACAAGTCCAGCTACTCAGTCAGGTGATTTAGGTGGAGCAGATATTTTCTACCGTCAAAATATTAATAAGATGTCAATAGGTACTACAGTTTCAGGCGGTAAATTAGCATTTAAGTCTAATGCCGGTGTTGAAACTATGGTACTAAATGGCGGCAAAGTTGGCATCGGAACTGATCCAGATGAAAAACTTCATGTTGCTGGTCAAGTAAGTTTTGAAGGTGCAGGAAACGTAAATCGTGGTAATGTAATAATAGGAGCACACGGTAGTGGTACAGCTAAGTGGGCAACACTAGGCGCAACTCACTATAATGATGCAACAGGTACTGCAAGTGGAACGGGTGGTGCTGGTATTATGCTGATTGGCAATTACTCCGATGCATCTGCATCCACTATTTATATTGGTGGAGGTCCTTATGAATTAAATCCTGCAACTCATATAAAATTTAATACGCACTCGGCAAATCTACATTCATCTGGCGGCACAACCCGTATGATGATTGACTCAGGTGGCAACGCAATGATTGGCAAAACCGCGGCCAATACTACTGCTGCAGGTAATACATTTTTTCAGTACGGCAGACATGGTGTTACTGTTAACGCAACTACATGCCAAATCATAAATAGATTAGGAAATGATGGTACTATAACTCTATTTGAAAAAGATAATGCAGCAATTGGACAAATTAATGTACTCTCAGGAAGAATGGGAATAGGTTCGGGAGATACTGGATTATTCTTTGATAGTACTAGAGACTGTGTAGCCCCATTTAGTGTGACTGCGAATGATGGTCGAGCGGGTATAGACTTAGGAAGAACTGGAGTTAAGTTTAAAGATGCACATTTTTCAGGAAATGTTTATGTTGACGGTGGTTTGTCAGTATATGAAAATGGAAGCACTTATAGAATTGCCAGTCAGTCAAATGAAACTTCAGCAACTGTAAATACATACGCCACTCTTAAAACTTGGAAAGCAAGTCAAAGTGGTCAATTTAATACAACTTTTTCTGCTTATATTCAGTCAGGCTCATACTACTTTAGATACCGTTTTTACAATGTAACAAAAAGTGCTGTAGTAAAAATGTCAAATAATAGTACTGATGCTGACCATTTTTACAATGCAAACCAGACAGGAAATGATGGAAACGTACATAACTACCAACACTATAGTTTAGGACTAGGTAAAGTTGATAGAGGAGACGTAATTGCTCTACAAATGCAATCAGCAAATGGCGCTGGAGTCTTACAAACTGGTAATGGACAAGCAGGATATGCCAGAAACTGGAAGATACTCTCAGCCAAAACTCCTGCAGTAGAGCGCGATACTGGTGTTATGGAAAGACCTCAAATATATGGTGCGTCTACTCATACTCAAGAATCTAATGGCAATGGCGCTATTATGCACACTGTTCCAGTTGCACTTAACTCTGGTACTCATACTATATTTTCTATACTAACCGGGTTTGACCAAGGAACAGTTGCTCATGCTTCATTTGAGTTTACAGGCTTGTACTCTTATGCGAATGCTAATTCTTCTCTAGGTCATATGACAACAAGTATACGTAGAGCAAGTGGCAATTCCGCATGGACAGTTGGAGCTCATACGAATTACCATGAAACTAATGGTGGCAGTGTTTCAACTCCTTCTTTCACTTGGACATCCAGTGGAACACTACAATGTATAGTAGCAGGTTCAGTACAAATTACAGGAATACTAAGAATCACAACAAGGACAGTCCCAAATTATAAATGGGGCATAAATATTTAATAGGATAAATTATGCCAAATACAAAACTACCATCAAGATTATTAGATACATCGGCTGTTCCAGCGTTAAACGTTACTGGGGACTTAACTGTTGATACTACTACATTAAGAGTAGATTCTACTAATAATAAAGTTGGTGTCGGAATAGCTTCTCCTGCACAAAAATTACATGTTCAAAACGCTTCTGGTGCAACCTTAGTAAGAACCGAAGTTGCCGCAGGTAGTCTTGTTGGATTCAATATTAAGAAAACAGGCAGTACTACTCAAGAATGGAATATTGTTGACGGTGCTAGTGTTAATGGAAGATTACAAATACAAGATGTAACTGATAATCGTATTGATATGACGTTTGATGGTACAGGCAAAGTTGGCATAGGAGTTACAGACCCAGATGCTAAACTAGAAATCAAAGGCTCTGGTGGTGGCACCGGATTAAACTTTAAAACGACAGATGCATCTAGTAATGAAGTTTTTTATGTTCAAGATGGTGGAAGAGCTGGATTAAATTACTACCCTTTCACTATTGGTATACCTTCCGGAACAGCGGCCGCATCAAACGCTAGATTTCAAGTCGAAGAAGCTGGACTCTTAACAGTATTAACAAATGGTAATGTTGGTATAGGAACAACTTCGCCAAGTTGTCTTCTAGATATTACTAAAGCTGGAGAAGCTAGATTAAAAGTTACAAGTACAAATGCTAACTGGGCTGGATTAGATTTACAATCACACGGTACTCAATCAAATTATATTTTCTTTAGAGATGAATCGGCTGAAAGAGCAAGAATTCAAGTACTTAATGATATGGATATAGCATTTAGCTCGGGAAGTAGTCCTTCTGAAAAATTCCGTATCCAAAATAGCACAGGCTACTTAGTTGCTCAATCAGAAGCACAAGTAAGATTAGTACTAGGAAGCACAGGTAACTCAAGTAATAATACTTCTAACTGGATTAGAGGAGTTGGAACTGCGTTAGGACTTAACTCTGGCGGCGGTGATATTACTTTCGAAGTTAACGGTGCTGAAAAATTGCAAATTGATGGAGCCACAGGTAGAGTTGGAATTGGAACGACAGCTCCAAACTCAATGATTGAGGTTAGTTATGGTGATAATGCATCAACACAAAGATGGTCTTATAGTGCTGCTAGAACGTCGTTTTATTTAGAACTTGATACCTTTATTCCTTCAGGTGGTGTCGTAGCTTATTCGTTTGATATGAAGAACAATAACAACGCATATAACAATAATCTTGTTTTAGATAGAGGCAAGGTTGGAATTGGAACTGCTAGTCCTGACTATCAATTAGACATAGAAAATTCATCACATGCAGTAATGAGATTACACGCAGGTACTGATAAAAGTGCTTCATTGAGACTAAAAAATAATGCTCAAGATTGGGATGTTAACTGCCAAACAAATGACAACTTTGCTGTATATAATCAAACCAATTCTACACAACCGTTTAGAATTTTTCCAACTGCACAAGGTGGAGCTATATCGCATACATTAGGTGGACATTCTGTAGGACATGGTAATGCAGGAGAAGTTAATAATTCCGGTTGTAAAGTACTTGGATGGTATAATGCCAACGCGCATAGTTCAAATAATTATTTACACCTTGTTACATCTCTTTGGGGTGGAGGTTCTCCGCACGGTAATAGTGAATATATAATGGGCGGATTCGAAATTACAGGTCATGCATATGCAACAAATACAAGTCATGGTAAATGTAATGTGTTCTTCCATAACTGGTCTGGCAGTGTTGCATCTGGATATAGTCTAAGTTATACAGGCGCATATACAGGATTTGCTCTTGTATATGTAAATTCAAGTGGATATGTAACAGTCAGATTAGCTGCAGGTTCATATAAAGCTTATTGGCTTGATCTTTTTCAAGCCGGACATTATCCAATGAGAACAATAAACGTAACTGCTGCAACATTTAGTGATAGCACAGGGCTATAGGAAAATAAAATGACAATAGAAGAAGCAAAACAAGCATTAATTAATTTACCACCATTTCCTGAATTAAATGAAGACGATATAGTTTGGTACCCAGATACGACGGGTCATAGATTTAAGTGGCAAGATGGCGAATGGATATCATTTCCAGCATAAACATATAAAGGTATAAATAGTAGTATGGCATTTTCAAAAGCAAGAAGATTATCAGATTTTATATCAGCAAATGGTAGTATACCAGCTGGTAAATTTACTGACAGCACAATAACATCAGCACACATTGTTGATGCAACTATTGTTCCTGCTGATATGCATGCAACATTAAATTTAACTGGAAAAACAGTTACAGTTGCAACTGCATCAGGTAGTACTAATAGTACCGCAGTTGCAAGTACAGCGTTTGTTCAACAAGAACTTACGACTCTTATTGGTGGCGCACCAAGTACACTCAACGACTTGAATGAATTGGCAGCTGCGATCAATGATGATGCTAACTATAACAGTACTCTTACTACGGCATTAGCCACTAAGTTACCACTTGCTGGTGGAACATTAACTGGTTCAATTATATTTGATAATAATCTTCAAGCTATAAAGATTAAAGATGCAGCAGGAACAGCAGGTTATGTTTTTTACCTAGATAATGCAGACACATTAGTAATAGGTAATGGTACGATTGTAGAAAAAATCAGATTGGATACAAGTGGGCATGAAGGAGCTATTACAATTGATACTGATGGTAAAGTTGGTATTGGAACTGCTAGTCCTGCTCAAAACTTTGTTGTGGCAGAAGGTACTAATCAACACGGCATAGAACTTGTTCCAGGCACTATAAGTTATATCCAAGCATATGATAGAGCCACATCAGATTATGGTAATTTAAGAATAGACGCGCAAAAAATAGGATTTGGTTTAGACAATGGTGCCGAAAAGGTTACCTTTCTAGCTAACGGCAGAGTTGGTATAGGAGATAGCGATCCTCAAGATATTTTAGAAATTAGAGGTGTAGCAGGAACTAGAGGTGGTTTAACTATCTCTAATACTAATCACAATGAACCAGCTATAAGCTTTGCAAGAAATGCTGCAGCTACTGCAAGAATGTTTATTACTGAGCCTGGTGCCCTACATACATCTACACTTAATTTTCAAACAAGTAATGCATCAGGTGGTCCAAATTTACTTACCGCAATGACGATTGACCAGAATCAAAATGTTGGTATCGGAACAGCTGATATAGGTGGTAAACTAACTGTTGCAACTAATGACGGCACCACTAACGATGTTGTTAATAGTATTATGATTAGAAATCAATCAACTGGAACTACTACTACAGGATTTGGTGGTGAAATACGTTTTCAGGCTGAAAGAAATAATGGTGTTGTTCAAAATACTGGAAGAATATCCTCAGTTGCAGAAGTCAATTCTGGGTCTAATATATCTTCTGGTCTTGGTTTTTGGACAGGTACTGCCGGAACTATAAATGAGAGACTAAGAATCAACTTTGATGGAAAAATCAGAATTGGCAATAACATCCCCATCTGGTCAGGTGCTTACGGAGGAGGTTTATTCCTTAAAGGTAACAACGCTACATCTGACAGATATGCTCAATTATGTATTGTTGATTCTACTGGTGCTGTTGCACAAGCAGGGTTAAAGATTAATAACAATGGTTCAGCTACTTTTGGTGGTGCTGGCAATGTAACCATCACAGATGGTGACTTACAAGTAGCCAATGGACATGGAATAGATTTTAGTGCAACTGCTAATGGTACAGGCAGTATGTCAAGTGAGATTTTGGATGATTATGAAGAAGGTACTTGGACTCCTACAATACAGGGTCTTGGCGGTAATGCTGCAACAGCTGTTAATACTAACTATGCTACGTATACCAAAATAGGAAACATGGTAAATGTTTCATGCTACATACATACAATAAATTTGGCCGCTATAACATCTGGCAGTTACATTGTACTAACTGGACTACCTTTTGCAGCTGATAGTTATGGAGACTTTTGCCTAGGTTATAAAACGGGTGGGTGGACAGATAGTGCTACAGCAATAAGTGGTGGATATGTTCAGAAGGGTCAGTCATATCTTTACTTTGTAAGCCCTAATGGTGTTGAACCATCACAAGGTGGTAGCTACGCATTGACTAAAATGATGTTAAACGTAACATATCGAACAACATAACAATTATGTCTATCGGAGATAGGCACGGACAGGAAAAATAAAAATGGCTTTAACAAAAGAAATAATAGAAGATAAAATCGAAATCGTAGGTGAATTTAAAACAGTACAAGTAAGAACAGCTACTGTAATTAAAGAAGATGGTGTAGAGATATCGAGGTCTTTTAATAGGGGTGTAATTAGCGCAGGAGACAATTTCTCTGAAGCGTCAGCGGAAGTACGAGCTATATGTGCCGCAGTACATACAGCAGAAGTTGTTGCAGCTAAGGCTGCATGGGACACGGCTAACGATCCATCAGGAAGGTAATATAGATGGCCGATCAATTACAATCCCAAACCCATAAGGTATAAATAGTAATATGGCAACTAAAATAACAACAAGAGTATTAGCAGATAATGCAGTAACAGATGCAAAGATAGCAGATGTAACTTTAACTACTTCTACTCAATCTGCATCTGACAATACTACAAAGATTGCTACTACCGCTTATGTGACTACAGCTCTTGCAAACTTGGCCGACTCAGCTCCTTCTACGTTAAATACGTTAAATGAATTAGCTGCAGCTTTAGGCGATGATGCAAACTATGCAACCACAACGACTAACGCAATTGCAGCAAAACTACCTCTAGCCGGTGGAACATTATCTGGTAATTTATTACTGGGTGATAATGATATTACCGGAATTAATAAGTTATCAATACTTGATGGTGGTGATAATAATAGATTAGAAATATCCGGTAATGCGAGTAATAGCTTTATCTTCGATATGGGAGGAACCGGTTCAGTTGGAAAAATAAACTTTAATGATTTTAATGTTGGAATTGGAATAGCTGCTCCAGCTCAACCATTACACGTTTATGAAGGCGCTGGAGGATACTATGCAAGTATTGGAAGAGGAAATAGTGCTCCTGGTGGCGCTGACCCATGGCTAGGACTATTTAATAATACAAGTATAGCTGATGCAACTTATGGTTGGGGCATGTACGACTCTAACTCTGATGGTTCTTTCCAAATATGGGGTAAAAATAATAGTACTACTGGAACTGCTGCACTTACTATTGCAAGAGGTGGCAACGTTGGTATTGGAGAAATTTCACCACTAGGTAAACTTCATGTAAAAGCACAAGATACAGGAGCTACAGCAAATGCTGTTGGTAATCTTCTTGTATTAGAAGGCACAGAAAATGGACTAAGTATACTATCTTCTACTTCTGGGGCAGGTTACATACTCTTTGGAGACTCAGACGATAATGCTCATGGAGGAATATTATATGATCAATCTGCTGGTGCGATGAGATTTAGAACTGGCAGTACTTGGGACCAAATGAAAATTTTAGCTAACGGCAACGTGGGTATCGGAACTGCTAACCCTTTCTCTAAATTACAAACTGGCAACAATACCTTCTCTGGTGGTCATGGTATGTATGCCAATGCCCGTGTAGGTATTAGTAATCATGGTAGTCTTACTGGAATGATGTTAGCGTCTACTTATAACGATGCAAGTCACCCAGATTATGGACTTGTTTTTGTACAAGGCCCAAGCACTTCTAGTTATAACGTATGGAGTATATCCCCCGACGGGCCAGCTAAAGGTACTGGTCTTAACTTCCATTATGGGGCTCAAGCCACAAACATACATGGTGCCAGTCATAAGAGGATTACATTTAAGGGCGACGGCAGCGTTATTATTGGCAGTGGAGGTACTACCACATATAATGCGGCATTACAAGTTAAAGGGGACATAACTACAACTGTAGATGGTAACGCATACCAACTTTATTATACAGAATCTAGGGATTTTATAACCAACTCCGGTGCAACATCAATTATTAAACAGATTGATAATGATGCAAATAGTGCAAAGCTTTTATTTAGGGCATGGGATAATTCAACTCTTATGACTATCATGAACAGCGGCAACGTGGGTATCGGAACAGCTGTTCCAGGAGCTACACTAGATGTTGGAGGCGGTTTGATAGCTGACCCAATTGTAAGAATTGACTCAGCCGCTGGAGGTGATCCCTCTCTTGTATTTGATACAGGTGCAGCTAACCGTAGTGCAACAATCAAGTTCCATGATCAAGGTAATACCGCAGGCGGTTTCATAAACTATCTTCATAACGGAGATAAAATGAACTTTGGAGCAGGGTCTACCACTGGTGTCACGATGACAGTTAATGATGGCAAAGTTGGTATTGCACGTGTCAGTCCCGATACTACTTTAGACCTCGAAGGCGCACTGTTAATGCGGGCTAATACTGCAAACATAGGATTAGGCACGTTTACTGCTGGTAGTGGTATGACTGCTCTTGGTGGTGGTGAATTAGAATTTATGCATGCATGGGCTGGAACTATGGCCGTGAATGACACAATCGTATTTACATATAATGCTATAAATTGGAAATCTTGGTGGTTTGAAATAACTGCAGCATCAACTGGTGGTTATGGTCATTCGCATCTTGGTGGATATTGGAATAATGGTGGTGGCACTAGTACTTTAGAAACTATTGACACTAATATGTGGTCAGTTGCAAAAACCGCCAGTGGACAGAGTATAATTATAACAATAACATTAAATACTACTTGGATTCATCCATTAATAAAAATAAAATTTGGCTGTGGTGGTGGTGAAGGCGCTCCAGTACTAAGCAGATGTTCACTCGTAATTAATTCATAGGAAAATAATATGGCAAAGACATCAACAATAGTAGATTTAACAACAGGCCTTTCAGATTCAGAGAAAGCTGCAGCAGGAGCCATTGGTCAAATACTACTAATAAAAACAGAAACAGGTATGAATGATATACACGATGTCTATGATACTGTTGCCGCAGCCCAAGCAATTTCAAATAACTGGGATACCGAGTAATAAGATATGGCAAATACTAAAGTAACACAACACGTCATAGCAAATAATGCAATTACAGCTGATCAATTATCGACAGCTGCGGTTACACATGCCAAGTTGCATGCTACAATGGATTTATCTGGTAAAACAGTTACATTGCCAGCAGTTGCTATACCAAGTGCTTCAACAGGAACAACACAATCAGCATCAGACAATACAACTAAAATAGCTACAACAGCTTATGTTACTACAGCAATTGCTAATTTAAATGATAGTGCGCCAAGTGCGTTAAATACTTTAAATGAATTAGCAGCAGCATTAAACGACGATGCAAGTTTCTCAAGTACAATTACAACAGCATTAGGAACTAAACTACCACTTGCCGGTGGTACAATGACTGGTAATATATCACATGCTAGTGATTTTACATTAGATGTAGGTGGAGATTTAAATTTAGATGCCGATGGTGGAGATGTAAACCTGAAAGATGGTGGAACTGCAATAGGCAGATTGGGTCTTGAAAATGGAGACCTAAATATAGCATCAGCACAACAAGATTATGACATTCGTTTAAAAGGCAATGATGGTGGTTCTGTTATAACGGCATTACACCTTGATATGTCAGAAGCAGGTTTTGCTACATTTAATGATGGTGGTGTATTTGGTGGAACAGGTGCTTTAAGAATTCCACAAGGTACAACAGGTCAAAGACCAACAGCGGCAACAGCACAACTAAGATGGAATACATCTGATGGAGCCTTAGAGGTTTATAACGGATCTCAATGGACAGCAGTTGGAACAGGTTCGTCAAACAAAGTATTAGATACCTTCACAGGTAATGGTAGTAATAGAACATTCGCTTTAACTGTAACTCCAGCAAATGAAGATGCCATAATGGTATTCATCGATGGTGCTTATCAAGAAAAGGGAGATTATGTATTAACTAATGCTTCATTAGTACTTGATACTGCTCCACTCGCAAATGAAAAGATTGCAGTACATACAATCACAGCTTCTGTTCATGATGGAACATCTGCGGTCAATCAACAATTTACTGCTACTGCTAATCAGACAGCATTTACATTAAGTCAAGATCCTAAATCAGAAAATAATACTCAAGTATATATTAATGGTGTATACCAACAAAAGACAGATTATACTGTGGTTGGTACTACATTAACCTTTGATACTGGTTTAACAGTTGGTGATGTAGTTGAAGTTAATATGTTTACAGTTGCTACTCTTGGTAATACTGATACAGTAAG
>Ga0308000_10000933_pt1 | contig 11963 bp, 9 predicted proteins | sample Neamet3_FD_203877 | JGI IMG/M metagenome (GOLD analysis project Ga0308000, IMG submission 203877) | Marine microbial communities from water near the shore, Antarctic Ocean - #3 | ecosystem: Environmental > Aquatic > Marine > Unclassified | place: Southern Ocean | collected 2014-06-04 | reverse complement strand
CCTGTAGATTGATTCCAGTTATTTCCTTGATCATCGGTATAATAAAATTCGCTTTTACCGGTACATACAAGCAATCTACTTAAAGAGTCTGTTTGTACCATCTTCATCATTTTGATATCGTAAAACTTAATCTCGTCATTTAACGATACCCAGTTTTCACCTTCTGGAGTCCCTTTCCAAATATTCCCACCTGAAGACGCACAGTATAGTACGTTGTTTATTGTGTCTAGTTCTGCTGTATGTATTCTACCAGACTGATTAGCAGAACCACGTTCTTTCCAAAACCCTTCTACCGCTAATTCGTTTTTGGTGTTTTTATTTTTTTGATAGTTCTCCCAACGCGCTTTTTTATTGTGTTTTTTCCAGTCGAATCCCTCTTCCGCACGATGCATGTTTTCGAAAAAAGCCTTTTTTATTTTCTTGCGTTCTTTTCTCGGTCCTGTAGGTTTGGGTACTACAGTAGTTGTTTGGTCTTCTGCTGTAGTGTGACTACATGAATTAAGGGTAACTACACACAATAAAAGGATGAGGATCTTGTACATTCTAAAAGTTTTTAAGCTTGGAAATTTCGTTCATACAAATGAACGATTTATTTTCAACATTCCTATTTCTGATATTTCAAAATTACTTACAAATTCACTGTTAACATTGAGGTTAACTTCAAGGGTTATCCACTTTGTAGTTGTTCAATGTTCAGTAATATAGCGACTTAACTTCTTATTTATAATTATTCCAAATAAATGACATAAATCGTTGTTCAGTTAATTTTATATCAATAGTTTTGCCACGCAGTTTAAAATAAGTCTAAATAAACATAAACACATCAGAACACATGAATTTGATTAAATCAACAGTAAAGATTGCTCTAGTATTTTCACTAGGTTTTGTAGCCTCTTGTACAGATCCTGAGCCAGAAGATAACTCGTATTTGGTTCCTTCAAGTTTTAATTTCGAAAACGCTAGTTATGGTGGTCAGGTAGATCGTTTAAACATGTTATCCGAAATCGAAACATATATGAAATTAGCAAATGCTGGAGAAGTTGTAGATGCTACTACTTTAAATGCAATGTATGCAAACGATGGTTTCGTTTGGACTTCGGATGCTTTTGCTGATGCACAACCAACAAAAGATTTAGAAAGTAAAACTTTCGATTCGCAGCAAGCAGTTATTACTGGGCTCTTTGATGAGTTAGCGGAACTTTCTGTTAGTGGGACTTTAACTACTTCTAACGACGGAGCAAAAACATACTTGTTTAACGAGAATGGTTTCGAACCTATTCAATTGATTGCTAAAGGAATTATGGGCGCTTGTTTTTACTATCAAGGGACTTCTGTTTATTTAAGCGATGTTAAGATGGATGTAGCTAACGATGTAGCATCTCTAGAAGATGATGCTTATACCGACATGCAACACCACTGGGATGAGTCTTTTGGTTATTTCGGAGCTCCTACAGAATTCTCTATGGCTAATACAGACGGTTCTGTTTTCTGGGCAAAGTATGCTAAGAAAACAATGAACGGTGGCTTAAACACAATCGATAACTTAATGTTAGATGGTTTTATTTTAGGTAGAGCAGCTATAAACAATAAGGATTATGCAGTAAGAGATGAAGCTATCGGAACGATACGTACTGAGTGGGAAATGATTCCTGTTTCTGCAGCACTACATTATTTAAATGGTGCTTTAGCGAACATTACCGATGATGCTCTTCGCAACCATGAGTTATCAGAAGCTATTGCCTTTATTTCTGCACTTAAATACAATGTAGAATCAAGTGTTACAACAAGTGCTGTAGAGGTTATTATTGCTGAACTTGGAACTAATTTATACGAGGTTACTCCAGATATGATTAACAATACGCGTACTGCCTTAGCCAATGCTTTTGGTATTACAAACGCTACAGATTACTAAATAATTATTTAAAGATGCCACCTGCGTAAGCAGGTGGCTTTTATACTTATGATTCGATTTATACTTTCATTTATTACTTTGAGTTTATTAGTAAGCTCTTGTTGTACAAACCCTCCAGAAGATGAGGTAGATTTTAACGATTTGTTTGTAAACATAGCAGATAATATTATTGTACCTCGTTATGCGGAATTACAAACAGAATTAGATGAATTACAAGAGTCTTTGAATCTGTACGATGGTTCAGTTCTAAGCTTAGAACTCTTACAGAATCAATTTAAAGTTACTTACCACACTTGGCAAAAAGTATCTGTTTTTGAGTTTGGACCTGCTGCAGAATATTCTGCCTTACTGAGGTCAAACTGTAATACTTTCCCAACCAATAGTTTTAAGATAGAGGAGAATATTAATAGTACAGAATACAATTTAGAATTCCCTTCTAACTACGAAGCAAAAGGTTTTCCTGCCTTAGATTATTTGCTTTTTCACACAAACAATATTGATTTACATATAGAATTAGAAAACGAAAATAGACTAGTATATTTGAACGATTGTATACTAGATATGCAAGTCAGAGTTGATGCCGTTATAATCGCTTGGGATTCTTATAGGGCTACTTTTATTGGCGCAGTAGGAAACGATCAAAATAGTTCTTTGAGTTTATTGTTTAATCAGTATTTATACGATTACGAAAAACTTAAACGTGATAAATTTGCACTTCCTGCGGGCTTTGCTACACAGTTTGGTATTCCTGTAAATGCCGATGCTTCTTTGGTAGAAGCACCTTATAGTAAATTGTCGTTTGATTTGATGTTGACAAATTTAGCTTCTTTAGAATCTATTTACTTAGGAATAAGTGAAGATGGAATTGATGGTGTTGGGTTATTTGAAAAATTAAAAGAATACAATGCACAGTCTACTGTTGTAGATGGCGATTTGGCGGAAGCGATAAAAGAGCAATTTAGTATTTGTAAATCTGCAATATCCTCTTTCGAAAATGATCTAGCCTATGAGATTTCTACGGATGTAGTCGCACTTCAAAATGCATCTAGTGAGCTTCAGAAAATGGTTCCTATGCTAAAGAACGATATGCGTTCTTACCTTTCTGTAACAGTTACACAAACAGATTCCGACGGTGATTAATTTAAAAACCTACAGGTCACAGTTTTTGAGCTGGTTTCATTCCGATACCAGTATTGCTCCATTGGTGGTTTTTAGAATCATTTTTGGTTTAATGATGTTTGTGAGTACCTTAAGGTTTTGGTTAAAAGGTTGGATAGAAACCTTGTTTATTCAGCCAACAAACTTTTTTCATTATTATGGTTTTGAATGGGTAAAGCCTTTAGGCGAAATTGGAATGTACACTGTCTTTGTATTCCTATTAATATCCTCTCTTTTTATAGCTTTAGGATTGTTTTATCGTTGGGCAACAATTGTCTATTTTTTGTTGTTTACTTATGTAGAACTCATCGATAGCACTAATTATCTTAACCATTATTACTTTATTAGTCTTGTAGCTTTTTTACTTTGCTTGCTTCCTGCACATCGATCTCTTTCTGTTGATGTTTGGATTAAATCCTCTTTAAAGTTGGATAGAATTCCGAACTGGATAATGGGCTTGCTAAAGTTTCAGCTTGGAATAGTCTATTTTTTTGCAGGTATTGCCAAACTCAATTACGATTGGTTATTTAAAGCCATGCCTATGAGTATTTGGTTGCAGGCAAAAGCACACTGGCCTATTGTGGGTTCCTTTTTTACTGAGCAATGGCTTGCTTATTCTTTTAGTTGGATGGGCTGTGTTTTCGACCTTAGCATTGTGTTCTTATTACTTTCCAAAAAATGGCGATTTCCAGCATATATAGTACTTGTTCTTTTTCATGTAATCACAGGTATTATGTTCCCTATCGGTATGTTTCCGTGGATTATGATTTTAGCTACTTTAATTTTCTTCCCTTCAGAGTTTCATCAGAAAATAATTATTTTTATTCAGTCTATATTAAAGCTTAAAAATAGAAGGTCAGTAGTCTCTAATTCCTTATTTTTGCACGGCTTTAAAAAGAAATTACTACTAACTTTTTTAGCACTTTATGTGTTCTTTCAATTAGTGCTTCCTTTTCGGTGTTTGCTTTACCCTGGTCAATTGTTTTGGACTGAGCAGGGCTATAGGTTTAGTTGGAGAGTTATGTTAATGGAAAAAGCAGGAACTGCTTTCTTTTATGTTACTGATTCAAAAACGGGCAATAGAGGCGAAGTAGATAATAGTCAGTTCTTAACTGCTACACAAGAGAAAATGATGGCTACACAGCCCGATTTAATCTTACAGTATGCACATATTATTAAGCGTGAAGTGGAGTCTAGAGGATTAGAGGATCCCATAATAAATGCAGAAGTCTATGTTACTTTAAATGGTGCAAGATCGAAGCTTTTTATTGATCCCAAAATTAACTTAGCGGTTGTAGACGATAGCTTTGAGCATAAAGATTGGATTTTAGAGAATTAAAATGTTAAAATTGAGAATTTTACATACACTGTTTTTATTCTGTGCCTTTACTGCACAGGCACAGATCGTGTTTTCTGGTTCGGTAGTAGATGCTGCCAACTCAGAAGGGATTCCTTTTGCGCATGTAAAAATTAACGATTCTACCGGTGTTGCAACCAGCATAAACGGTGATTTTGTTTTTTCTGATCTACTAGCCGGTACGTATCAAATTGAAGTTTCTTTTGTAGGCTATAAGTCTATTACGAAATCAGTAAAACTAAAAAGGAAACAAACCAATCGCGTTTTTAAATTAGAGCTTGATGCTGTAGAACTCTCTCAAGTTGAGTTGGTAGAACGTCATGCTAGACAAACAAATATTACTCGTTTACGATCTGTAGAAGGAACGGCTATTTATGCTTCCAAAAAGAACGAAGTTATCCTTATGGATCATTCCATGGGGAATAAAGCAACCAATAATTCTAGACAAGTTTATTCTAAAGTTCCCGGTTTAAATATTTGGGAAAGTGATGGTTTGGGTTTGCAGTTAGAAATTGGAGCGCGTGGTCTGAGTCCACACAGAACTTCCAATTTCAATACGCGTCAGAATGGCTATGATATTAGTGCAGATGCTCTGGGGTATCCGGAGTCGTACTATACACCACCTTCGGAAGCATTAGAGAAAATTGAGATTGTTCGTGGTGCAGCCTCTTTACAATATGGTACTCAGTTTGGAGGTTTGCTAAATTTTGTGTTAAAAAAAGGCGCTGCTAAGCCCTTAGAAATTATAACTCGACAGTCTTTGGGGTCTTTTAAATTACAAAACACTTTTGTGAGTTTAGGCGGAACTAAAGGAAAATGGAATTATTACAGTTTTTACCAAAAGAAAAGTAGAGAAGGTTGGCGTCCTAATTCGAATACAGAAGCCCAAACGCTATTTTTATCCACTACTTATCAAGCAAATTCAAAATTGAAATTTGGTTTGGAATTCACGCATATGGATTATTTGTCACAACAGCCAGGTGGGCTTTCAGATGATCAATTTCATGAAGATCCTAGCCAATCCAATCGTTCTAGAAATTGGTTTCAGGTAGATTGGAATATTGCTGCTTTTACGGTGGATTATAAAATGAGCGAACGCACAGTTTTTAATTCAAGAACTTTTGGATTGTGGGCAAGTAGAGATGCTTTAGGTGTTTTAGATCGTATAGATTGGGACGAAAATAACCTGAGTCCTACTAGAGACTTATTGACTTCCACCTTTAATAATATTGGAAACGAAACACGTTTGGTTCATCGTTATTTAATTGGCGAAAGTGAATCGGCTTTATTAGTAGGAGCTCGATTTTACAAAGGACATACGGTAAAGGAACAGGGAACAGCAGATGCTACTTCGAAACCGAATTTTAGTTTTCAAGATAAACTTGATAACTATGGTTCTCACTTTGAATTCCCAAGTTTAAATAAAGCGTTTTTTGTAGAAAACTTGATTCGAGTTAACGACTGCTTTTCGATTACTCCAGGTTTTAGATACGATCATATTATAACTAAATCCGAAGGCTATTTTCACGCTGTAGTTAACGACAGCTTGCATTATACTCCAAATGGAAGAACAATGAAACGTGGCGTTTTATTAGCGGGCCTAGGAGCTAGTTATCAGTGTTTTGTTGGGGGAGAGTTGTACGCCAATTACGCTCAAAATTACCGAGCAATCAATTTTAACGATATGCAGGTAATTAATTCTAATATTTCGGTAGATCCAAATTTAGAAGACGAAAAAGGCTGTAATGTAGATTTGGGCTTGCGTGGTAGATTAGCGAATGTAATAGAATACGATGTGAGTCTTTTCTTTTTGAATTACACCAATCGTATCGGATATCTATCAGATTTCTATAATGAAGACAATGCCCCTTCTCCTAATTTAATCTGGACTTCCTACCGTTTAAGTACCAACATTGGCGATTCTAAAACATTTGGTTTTGAGTCTTATATTGGTTGGGACGTATTAAAATCATTTGCTGAAATAGAAAATCATAAACTCAATTTATTTGTAAATACCTCTTATCAAAAGGGTACTTATGTACGTAGTGAAGAAGAGCAATTAGTAGGTAATAAAGTAGAACTCAACCCTGATTTAAATTTAAAACTAGGCGTTCAATATCAGTATAAAAACTTTACAAGTTCTTTATTGTATTCTTATACGAGTAGTCAGTTTTCAGATGCCCAAAATACAATTACGCCTACATCAAATGCTTTGTTTGGAGAAATCCCTTCTTATTCTGTAATGGATTTTTCTACCAAATACGAATCGAATAGAGTAACAATTGAAGCGGGGATTAACAACCTGCTTAATAAATCTTATTTTACTCGTAGAGCTTCTGGTTACCCAGGTCCAGGAATCATTCCTTCAGATATAAGGAACTGTTATATCAGCCTACAAGTAAAAATTTAATAACACTCAAATATCCCACACTATGAATCAGTTTATAATTGCTTTTCGCGAATGTTTAGAAGCCGCTTTAATAGTTGGAATTATCTACACCTTTTTATCTAAAGCCAATCTTACAGCTCAAATAAAACGCATGTGGTTGGCTGTAGCTTCTGCTATTGTAGCAAGTGTTGGTGTAGCTTATTCTTTAGCTTACATTAATGCAAGTGTCGAAAATGAATCGATTGCTAAATTAGCAGAATCTGTGTTTATGTACATTACTGCAGGAGTGCTTTTGTATGTAGTATTTTGGCTGTCTAAGTCAATGGCTTCAAAAAATGCGATCGAAAAATTAACAGCTTCGGCAAGCGATAGTAATAGTAAGTGGAGTATTTTCTTTTTAGTGTTTTTTGCAATCCTTAGAGAGGGATTCGAAACAGTGATGTTCTTATTTGGGAGTAGTTTACAAACAGGGTTCTCGTACTTAGGCTTTTTCTCTGGTATTGGTCTTGCCTCTTTAATAGGATATTTGATTGTTGTACAAGGAAAGAAAATAAATCTGAAACCATTTTTTAGCATCACTTCGTTATTTTTAGTGCTTTTTGCAGCTGGTATGGTTGCATACGGAACACACGAAATGGAAGAGTTTGTGGTTAAAGGAAATCATTTAGAAGTATTTGGCTTAGAGTCTAAAACAGAAATTACAAGACCTTGGAATATTTTAGTTCCTCAATCTGAATTAGCTGAAGGTGCCTCTGAACTCTTTTATGATTTTAATGAGAAAAAAGGAAAGTACATTCACATCCTACACGATAAAGGAACAATTGGTTCTTTCTTAAAAGGGTTTTTCGGGTATAATTCTAACCCAAATTGGATAGAGCTTTTTATATGGATGCTAACCTTAGGTTTTGGTTTAAACATCTGGAGAAGGTTTTATAAGGCTGCTTAATCTGTATTGTAGCTCGATTTTTTAAGTATACACAATGTTGTTTGTGATTGTTTGATAAATCATCTGTTTAGACCATCCTTAAAGCTATTTTGTTTACTTTTGCTGCCGCAAACTACATCAAAAGCTACACAAAATAATGAACTATTTATCGGTACAAGATTTAGGGAAGTCCTACGGGATTCAAACTCTTTTTAAAGGTTTAAACTTTGGTATCGATCAAGGTCAAAAGGTAGCTTTGGTCGCTAGAAATGGTACGGGTAAAACCACCATTCTTAGAGCTTTGGCCGATGTAGAGCCTGCAGATACAGGCTTAATAGTTTTTAGAAAAGACTTACGTATTGCTTTTTTACAACAAGAATCTGATTTTGGCGACGCCACAACAGTATTTGGTGCAATTTACGAATCAGACAATCCATTGCTTGCTGCTATAAAAGAATACGAGGCAGCAATGTTGAATCCAGAAAATGCGGATACTTTCCAAAGAGCATTCGATAAAATGGATCAGTTACAAGCCTGGGATTACGAAGTGAAAGTAAAAACCATCTTGTCGAAATTAAAATTAGATGAGTTAAAACAAGATATTTCTTTGCTGTCTGGTGGACAAAGAAAAAGACTGGCACTAGCGAAAATCCTAATTGAACAACCCGATTTCTTAATCCTTGATGAACCTACCAATCACCTAGATTTAGGGATGATAGAATGGTTGCAAGAATATTTAACCAAAGAAAATGTAACCTTGTTTATGGTTACACACGACCGTTATTTCTTAGATGCTATATGTAACGAAATTCTGGAATTAGAAGAAGGAAATCTTTACCGTTATAAAGGAAACTACACCTATTATTTAGAGAAAAAGCAAGAACGTCAGTCTATAATGCAAACCAATATAGACAAGGCAAAAAATATTTATTCCAAAGAGCTCGAATGGATGCGTAGGCAACCAAAAGCGCGTGGTACAAAATCTAAAGCTCGTATAGATAGCTTTTACGACGTGGAGAAATCTGCTAAAAAAAGAATCAAAAACGAAAAGGTTCAGCTCGAAATACAGATGAGCCGTTTAGGGTCTAAGATTTTAGAACTACACAAAGTATCAAAATCTTATGGAGATTTAAATATCCTCGATCAGTTTACTTATACTTTTAAGAAAAGAGATAGAATTGGGATTGTAGGGAAAAACGGTGTTGGTAAGACTACTGTTTTGAATATGCTTACAGGGTCGGAGTCTATAGATGCTGGTAAGATTGTAATTGGAGATACCGTTGTTATTGGTTATTATACCCAAAGTGGTATGAAAATGGACGAGGGTAAACGTGTAATTGAGATTATACGTGATATTGCAGAATACATCCCATTGGCTGGAGGAAGAAAACTAACAGCAGCTCAAATGTTAGAGCGTTTCTTGTTTACTAAAGATGCCCAATGGAAACACGTTAAGGTGTTAAGTGGTGGAGAGAAAAAACGTCTTTACCTGCTAACTATCTTAATGAAGAATCCAAACTTCCTTATTTTAGATGAGCCAACAAACGATTTAGATTTAATTACTCTTAAGGTATTAGAGGATTTCTTAGATGAGTTCGAAGGTTGTATGATTACGGTCTCTCACGACCGTTATTTTATGGATCGATTGGTTGATCACTTATTTGTTTTTGAAGGTGATGGAAAGGTGAAAGATTTCCCTGGTAACTATACCGACTACAGAGAGAATGTTTCTGCAGATGGTAAATTGAAAATAGACAAGCCTAAATCTAAAGATCCAATTAAGGGCGGTGGTTCAGAAAAGAAAAAACTTACTTATAACGAGAAGAAAGAGTACGATAATATAGAATCTGTTATCGATAAATTAGAGCAAAAAAAAGAAGCTATAGGCGCTCAGTTTAACGATGCGAGTTTAGATGCCGATAAAATTAAAGAACTTGGGCAAAGCATTAAAGAGCTAGACGATGAGATTGCAGTAAAGACGGATCGCTGGATGGAATTGGCTGAATTAGTAGGGTAGTTATTAATGACTGTATTTACCGAGTTTGCTTTTAGAATATACACTTATCTCTCTTATAGATACAGTGCTGTAAATGCACATGGCTTACATTCGCCTTTTTTGTTTGATTTCTATAATGAAGTAATTTCACCCAAAAAAGAATTCTATTTTTTCAAACGATTTAGAGCCCTTTTAACGCTTTATAAAAAAAGAATTTCTACAGAAAATGCACTCTTTTTATTTAGATGGTCTGCTTTTTACAAACCGAATTCTGTTTATTTAAAAGAGGCGAATCTACCTGTTGCGCTTGCTTTAGCAATGCCTTCTACAACAAAAGACCTAAGCGTTGGTTTTCTAAAAGGGTTTACATCAAAGGACTTAGATATATTGTCTGGTTTAGGTGTTTTAGTACAGGAAAGCACAAGTGGAGATTTATGTTTCTATGAAAAAATCGATACAGACTCAGTACGCGAAATCCATAATTATAAATGCATTATAGTTTACAAACCACATCAAACGAAAGAGAAACATCGTTTGTGGAATAACCTTTGTGCATCTAAGCAAGTTTCTATATCGATTGATCTGTACCAATTTGGTATATTGCTAGTCGATAAAAATCAAGCAAAACAGCATTTTGTCGTCAAGTTTAGTTGAAAAAGTTTAAAATCGAAGATTGAAAATTATTTATTGTTTACAAAATCGTATTTGAGTTGTATACATAATAATAGGTCTTACCTAATACGGAACAAATGTCAAATTCTATTATTGAAATTAAAGGACTCACAAGAGAGTTTAGAGTTGGTGCAGAATTGGTGAAAGCTCTGAAAGGGGTAGACGTTTCCATAAACAAGAATGAATATGTTGCCATGATGGGCCCTTCGGGTTCTGGTAAATCGACTTTAATGAATTTATTGGGTTGTTTGGATACTCCTACTGCAGGAGACTATCTACTAAACGGTACAGCTGTAAGTTCTTTAAAAGACGATTCGCTCGCCGAAATTCGAAATAAAGAAATTGGGTTCATCTTTCAGACTTTTAATTTATTACCTCGATTAACAGCCTTGGAAAATGTAGCTCTTCCTCTAGTTTATGCTGGATATAGTACCGAAGAGCGAAATATAAAAGCAGCTGAAGTATTAAGAAAGGTAGGTTTAGGAGATCGTATGGATCACAAACCAAATCAATTGTCTGGAGGGCAAAGACAGCGTGTGGCTGTTGCAAGAGCACTCGTAAATAACCCTTCTATTATATTGGCAGATGAGCCAACTGGAAATTTAGACTCTAAAACCTCACTCGATATAATGCGACTTTTCGAAGAGATTCATCAAATGGGAAATACACTTATTGTGGTTACCCACGAAGAGGAAGTAGCTTCTCACGCCCATAGAATATTACGTTTACGAGATGGTTTAGTAGAAACCGATTTGAAAAACGAAAATATAGTAAAACTGAAATAAGAAATGAAAGTATATACTAAAACTGGCGATAAAGGAGAGACTTCACTATTTGGAGGAGCTCGAGTTTCAAAAGGAAATTTACGAATACATGCATACGGAACTGTAGATGAATTGAATTCTTATATTGGCTTATTACGTGACTTATGCACCGAAGAACCTAGAGCTATAGAGCTTATAAGAATACAAGACAGACTATTTACTTTAGGAGCTATTTTAGCTACCGAAAGTGCTTCTGCTAAAAAGAGACTCCCACTTATCTATCAAACAGATATAGAGTACTTAGAAAAGGCTATCGATGAAATGGAAAGCACATTAGAACCAATAAAAACGTTTGTGTTACCTGGTGGTCACCCTACAGTATCGCACTGTCATATTGCACGTTGTGTTTGCCGTAGAGCAGAACGATTAACTGTGGAGTTGGCTGAAGTACATGAGGTGGAGGAATTAACGATTCAGTATCTAAACCGTTTGTCCGATTACTTATTCGTACTCTCTCGTTTCTTTACTAAAGTTCTTAATGCCACAGAAGTTCCTTGGATTCCCGAAAAGAGATAATTTAGAAGTGATTTGAGGATTTAAGAATAAGCTAAATATTTCCTTGTGGTTTCTTAAAGGGTAGCAATTTGTGGTGAACGCTAGGGCTCGTTGATTCTGACTCCTTTTAAAAAATAGATTTGAGACAAATAAATAAAAGACTTGCTCAGTTTGCGAAATAAATTATATTTGCAAAAAATAAATTAGAACAAAGAATATGTATTGGACTCTGGAA
>Ga0308000_10000922_pt1 | contig 12084 bp, 10 predicted proteins | sample Neamet3_FD_203877 | JGI IMG/M metagenome (GOLD analysis project Ga0308000, IMG submission 203877) | Marine microbial communities from water near the shore, Antarctic Ocean - #3 | ecosystem: Environmental > Aquatic > Marine > Unclassified | place: Southern Ocean | collected 2014-06-04 | reverse complement strand
AAAATGACTATTTTTGAAACTAATTACTAATTACTAATTACTAACTAAATATAAAAATATGCAAAATGCAATTACAGAATTAGAGCAACTAACTTTAACAATTGCTGCAAAAGGTTTTTTAAAAGAAACTGTAAAATGGTGCAAATTTTTATCTATTCTAGGTTTTATAGGTTTAGGTCTGCTTCTTTTAAGTAGCTTTTTTATTAGTACTATTTATGCCAATATGCCCCAAGCAGCAAGTATGCCTTTTAATTTAGGAACAGCAATGACAATATTTTATATTCTAATGATTGCTATTTATATTTTTCCATTGTATTATTTGTATCAGTTTTCTGTAAAGTTAAAAAAAGCATTAACCCAGAAAGATGATGAAGTTTTAGCAAGTGCATTCGAAATGCTAAAATCTCATTATAAATTTGTAGGTGTTTTTACCATTATAATCCTCTCTATTTATATTTTAGTTGGCATCGTAGGACTTTTGGGAGCAATTGTTTAAGTTTCTATAAATTTAGTAAATTGTAAGGAAAAATAAATCAACTAAAACTTAGGAAATTATTTACAACAACTATCGTATTAAGTCTTATTTTTGCCACCTCTTGTTAAAATGATACCATGAAAAATATAGATGCAAAAATACCTACAGCAGAAAAGCAGCCAACATCACTAGAAAAACATGGAGATGTTAGAATAGACAACTATTTTTGGATGCGTTTGACGGATGAGCAAAAGCTCGATAATATAAAAGATGACCAAACGAAAAAAGTAATTAATTATTTAGAGGAAGAAAATACGTATCACGACAGAGTTACTGAGTTTTCTAAGAATTTTGAGGAGACTTTATTCGAAGAAATGAAAGGTAGAATTAAAGAAGATGATTCTTCTGTGCCTTATAAAGACAATGGGTATTTCTATATTACACGCTTTGAAAAAGGAATGCAATATCCTATCTATAGCCGAAAGAAAGACAATTTAGAGGCAGATGAAAACATAATGTTCAATGTAAATGAGATGGCCAAAGATTTTGATTATTTTCAATTAGGAGGTTTAAATATTTCTAATAACAATAAATTAGCCATTTTTGCAACAGATACAATTAGCAGAAGACAATACTTTTTGCGTATAAAAAATTTAGAAACGGGTGAAGTTTATAAAGATGTTATAGAAAACACAACTGGTGGTTCTGTTTGGGCAAATGATAATAAAACTATTTTTTACACCAAGAAAGATCCTACAACATTAAGAAGTGAGAAGATTTATAGACATATTCTAGGAACATCAGCTTCAGAAGATATTGAAGTATTTCATGAAAAAGATGAAACTTTTGGAACCTATGTTACAAAATCAAAATCTGACAAATACATCATTATCGGTTCGTATAGCACTGTTTCTACAGAAGCTCAATATCTAGATGCAGACAATCCTACAGGAGAATTTACAATGCTACAGAAGCGCGAACGCGATTTAGAATATAGCGTCTCTCATTTTGGAGATGATTTTTATTTATTAACAAATAAAGACAATGCTACCAATTTTAAGTTAATGAAGACTCCGGTTTCTATGACAGCCAAAGAGAATTGGACAGATGTTATTCCGCATAGAGAAGATACATTACTAGAGGATTTTTCAATATTTAAAGAATATTTAGTTTTAGAAGAACGTACAAACGGTTTGAATATGGTTCGTATTAAACGTTGGGATAAAACAGATGATTTTTATCTTCCGTTTAACGAAGAAACCTATTCCGTAGGTGTGTATTCAAATCCAGATTTTGATACACACGTAATACGTTATTCTTACAATTCTATGACAACACCTGCCTCTGTTATTGATTTTAATATGGGTGATAAGTCTAAAGAAATTAAAAAAGAACAAGAGGTTTTAGGGGGTAAATTCAGCAAAGAAAATTATAAGAGTAAACGCGTTTGGGCAACGGCTAGAGATGGTAAAAAAGTAGCTATTTCTTTGGTATACCATAAAGATACTCAATTAGATAAAAACACTCCTTTATTGCAGTATGCATATGGTTCTTATGGGTATACAATTCCAGACAGTTTTTCTACCACGCGATTAAGTTTATTAGACAGAGGTTTTGTTTATGCATTAGCACATATTCGAGGAAGTGAATACTTAGGTAGAGATTGGTATGAAGATGGTAAAATGTTGAATAAAAAGAACACATTTACAGACTTTGTAGATTGTTCTAAATATTTAATAGAAAACAATTACACTTCTGAAAAGCATTTATATGCAATGGGTGGCTCTGCAGGTGGTTTACTTATGGGAGCAATTGTAAATATGAATCCTGAATTGTATAACGGAATTATAGCAGCGGTACCTTTTGTAGATGTTATTTCTACAATGATGGATGATTCAATACCGCTAACCACGGGAGAATACGACGAATGGGGAAATCCGAATGATAAAAAATACTATGACTATATAAAATCATATTCACCTTATGATCAAGTAAAATCAAAGGCATACCCAAATATATTAGTAACTACTGGTTTTCATGATTCTCAAGTACAATATTGGGAACCTGCAAAATGGGTTGCGAAACTACGTGAGTTAAAAACAGATGATAATTTATTATTACTTAGAACAAATATGGAAGCGGGTCACGGTGGTGCTTCAGGGCGTTTTGACGCTTTAAAGGAAACGGCAAAAGACTATACGTTCTTTTTAGCTTTGGAAAATAAATTAGATCCAGATTTAATTAAACTTTAAATTTAATTTTATAATTCAATACTAGAATGTATCTTCATATTTTATAAAAAGATTATCAAACATTATTCATTAATAATGTTTACGTATTAGAGACGTATGAGTAAAAACAACGGAATTAATAATAGTATTTTAGAATTAGTTGGGGAAACTCCACTCATTAAACTTCAGAAAATAACCAAGGATTTAAAAGGTTCTTTTTTTGCAAAAGTAGAAGCTTTTAATCCAGGTCTTTCCTCAAAAGATAGAATTGCTTTACATATTATTAACGATGCAGAAAAGAAAGGGATTCTTAAAAAAGGTGCCACTATTGTTGAAACTACTTCTGGAAATACAGGCTACAGTTTGGCAATGATTAGTCTTGTAAAGGGGTATAAATGTATTTTAGCCGTAAGTGATAAATCTTCTCAAGATAAAATAGATTTATTAAAGACAATGGGAGCAGAAGTGCATATTTGTCCAGCAAATGTTCCTGCAGACGATCCAAGGTCTTATTATGAAGTTGCAAAAACAATACATAGGAAAACAAAAAACTCTGTTTATATCAATCAGTATTTTAATGAATTAAACATTGAAGCGCATTATAGAACCACAGGTCCAGAAATATGGAATCAAACAGCTGGTAAAATCACACACTTGATAGTGGCAAGTGGAACAGGGGGAACGATTTCTGGAACGGGTAAATACTTAAAAGAGCAAAATCCTAATATAAAAGTTTTAGGTGTAGATGCTTTTGGTTCTGTGCTTAAAAAGTTCCATGAAACAGGAGAATTTGATACCAATGAAATAAAGCCATATAAAATTGAAGGCTTAGGAAAAACATTAATTCCTACAGCAACAGACTTTGATGTAATAGATGTTTACGAGAAAGTAACCGACAAAGATGCTGCTTTTGCTGCTAGAGAAATTATCCAAAAAGAAGGGATGTTTTTAGGATATACAAGTGGGGCTGTTATTCAGGCTACAAGGCAATATAATGCTTTAAGTATGTTTGATGAAGATAGTTTTGTTGTATTGATTTTTCCAGATCACGGTTCTAGATATATGAATAAAATTTATAGTGATTCTTGGATGCGTGAACAAGGGTTTTTAGATTAAAAAACACTTTCAAACGACAAGTAAATTGTATAAAATATTAAAATTAGCTAACTTTACATTCTGTAAAAAAAAGAAGAAACAATGACGACAGATTTATTTGATAGAATAGTAAAAGATAAGGGTCCTTTAGGTAAATGGGCAGATATGGCAGAGGGATACTATGTGTTTCCCAAATTAGAAGGCCCAATTTCTAATAGAATGTATTTCAATGGAAAAAAAGTAGTTACTTGGAGTATTAATGATTATTTGGGGTTAGCAAATCATCCAGAAGTTTTAAAAGTCGACGGAGAAGCTGCTTTAGAACATGGTATGGCATATCCAATGGGAGCTAGAATGATGTCTGGACACACCCCTTTTCACGAACAACTAGAGCGTGAATGTGCCGAGTTTGTAGATAAAGAAAACGCTTATTTATTAAATTTCGGATATCAAGGAATTATGTCTGCAATAGATGCTTTGGTTACTAAAAACGATATTATTGTGTATGACATGGATACGCATGCATGTATTATAGACGGAGTTCGTTTACATTCAGGAAAGCGATTTGTATATCGTCATAACGATATGGAAAGTTTTGAAAAAAATATAAAACGTGCAACTAGGATGGCAGAAAAAACTGGTGGCGGAATTTTAGTGATTTCTGAAGGAGTTTTTGGAATGCGAGGTGAGCAAGGTCGTTTAAAAGAAATTATAGCTTTTAAAAAAGAATATAACTTTAGATTATTAGTTGATGATGCACATGGTTTTGGAACTTTAGGAAAAGATGGAAAAGGAACCGGTTTTGAACAAGGAGTTCAAGATGATATTGATGTGTACTTTGCAACCTTTGCCAAATCTATGGCAGGTATTGGTGCATTTCTAGCAGGTAATAAAGATGTAATTCAATACTTACAATACAATATGCGTTCTCAAACGTTTGCAAAATCTTTACCAATGGCAATGGTTAAGGGGGCATTAAAACGTTTAGACATGTTGCGTACAATGCCAGAATTAAAAGAAAAACTTTGGGAAAATACAAACGCATTACAATCTGGTTTGCGCTCTGCTGGTTTCGACTTAGGAACTACACAAACCTGTATTACACCAGTATTCTTAAAAGGAGACATTCCTGAAGCAATGGCAATGGTAAATGATTTAAGAGAAAATCACGGTATTTTCTGCTCTATTGTGGTGTATCCTGTAATTCCTAAAGGGTTAATTATTTTAAGATTAATACCTACAACTACCCATACTCAAGAAGATATAGACGAGACAATTACTGCTTTTTCTGCAATTCGAGTATTGTTAGAAAACGGAACTTATAAGAAGATTGCAGCAACTATGGTATAACAACGTTAGAATATTTGAATATTAAAAATAGAGATTACACCTCTTTTTTTTCGTTTAAAACATTAAATTCAAACAAATAATAAGAAATTGATAAAATTTATATATTATTTAATTTTTTGATTGGATGATAACTTTAAATAGAAATAAAAGTAAGATATTTGCATATAATTAAAAAAGAATGACATTTATTCAACCACATCATCATCATTTTCACAATTGCAATCAAGCGATTTAAAAATGTATTGAATAAAATCAAAATATTTATAAACCTGTTTGAGCAAATCAAACAGGTTTTTTTAATTTAAAGCCGTATTTGTTCAAGCTTTTAACAAAAACAAAAATGAGTAACTTAAGAATTGCAGTGCAAAAATCAGGAAGGTTAAATGAAGATTCTATGAGAATTTTAAAAGATATTGGTATTTCTATAGATAATGGTAAAGATCAATTAAAAGCTGCTGCAAGAAATTTCCCAGTTGAAGTTTTTTATTTAAGGAACGGAGATATTCCTCAGTATTTAAGAGATGGTGTAGTGGATGCAGCTATTATTGGTGAGAATGTTTTAATAGAAAAAGGAAACGATCTAGAATTTGTAGAGCGTTTAGGTTTTTCTAAATGTAAAGTTTCTATTGCTGTGCCAAAAGATTCTAAAGCTAATTCTTTAAAAGATTTAGAAGGGAAAAGGATAGCTACATCGTATCCTGAAACTGTAAAAAAGTTTTTAAAACAACAAAATATTAATGCACAATTACACACTATTAGTGGTTCTGTAGAGATTGCACCTAATATTGGTTTAGCAGACGGAATTTGTGATATCGTATCTAGTGGAAGTACTTTATTTAAAAATGGTTTAAAAGAAATAGAAGTTTTATTAAAGTCTGAAGCAGTTTTGGCAGTTTCTCCTTTAATTTCAAAAGAAAGAAGAGATATTTTAAATAAAATTCAATTTAGAATACAATCTGTTTTAAAAGGAAGAGATTCTAAATATATATTATTAAACGCACCGAATGACAAACTTGACTCCATTCTAAATTTGTTACCAGGAATGCGCAGTCCTACAGTTTTGCCATTGGCAGAAAAAGGTTGGAGCTCTGTGCACACAGTGATTTCTAAAAATCAGTTTTGGAAAATTATTGACGGGTTAAAAGAGAATGGAGCAGAAGGTATTTTAGTGTGTCCTATTGAAAAAATGGTTTTATAAAATGAATACAATTTTAAATCCGAAGCAAAAAGATTGGAATAAAATCTTAGAAAGACCTACAAAAACATTGGACGACATAGAAAGTACTGTGAATGAAGTTTTTACAGACATTCAAAAAAACGGGGATATTGCTGTTGCGAGGTATACTAAAAAATTTGATGGTGTTTCTTTAGATTCTAATTTAGTTTCAGCATTGGAAATTAAAGAGGCAATAGATACCGTTTCAGAGGAATTAAAAGAAGCGATTAATTTTGCAAAAGAAAATATTACAAAGTTTCATATTGCACAGAAAACTAAAAAAGTATTTGTAGAAACTACAAATGGTGTTTCTTGTTGGCAAGAAAAAAGACCCATTCAAAAAGTGGGCTTGTATATTCCTGGCGGAACGGCACCTTTATTTTCAACGGTTTTAATGTTGGCAATTCCTGCTCAAATTGCGGGTTGTAAAGAAATCGTTTTATGCTCACCTCCGAATAAAGACGGAGATATTCACCCAGCAATATTATACACAGCCAATTTATGTGGGGTTACAAAAATTATAAAAGTAGGAGGAATTCAGGCAATTGCAGGGTTTACTTTTGGAACTGAAACGATTCCCCAGGTTTATAAAATATTCGGACCAGGAAATCAATTTGTAACGGTTGCAAAACAGTTAGCAACCAAACATGGGGTTGCAATAGACATGCCAGCAGGGCCAAGTGAATTATTAATTGTTGCTGATGACAGTGCAAATGCAAGTTATGTGGCTTCAGATTTACTAAGTCAAGCAGAGCATGGTGTAGATTCTCAAGTTATTTTAGTTTCAACTTCAAAAGAGCTCATTAAGAAGGTAGAGGAAGAAATAGAAAAACAAATTAAAGAGCTACCAAGATTAGAAATTGCTCAAAAAGCAATAACTAACTCGAAATCTATTTTTGTTGAGAATGATAAAATCGCTTTAGATTTGATTAATGAATATGGTCCTGAACACTTTATTGTTTGTACAAACAATAATAATTTTTACATAGATAATATAGAAAATGCAGGTTCTGTATTTATAGGGAATTATACTCCAGAAAGCGCAGGAGATTATGCTTCTGGGACAAACCACACGTTGCCAACAAACGGATTTTCTAAATCGTATTCTGGTGTAAATTTAGACAGTTTTACAAAGGCAATTACCTTTCAAGAAATTTCAAAAGAAGGTATACAAAATATTGGTAGGTCTGTCGAAATTATGGCAGCAACAGAAGGTTTACAAGCGCATAAAAATGCAGTTACATTGCGTTTAAATGATTTAAAATAGTATTTTAAGGTTAGACTGAATTTTTTAAAATTTTTACAATATGAAATCAAATTTCAATTTAAATAATCTTATTAGAGAGAACATTAAGTCTATAAAGGCATATTCTTCTGCAAGAGATGAGTATAAAGATGCCAATGTATCAGAAATGATTTTCTTAGATGCTAATGAAAACCCGTTTGAAAATGGCGTGAATAGATATCCAGATCCTAATCAGAACAATGTAAAACAATTATTATCTGAAATTAAAGGAATTGACAAGCGTAATCTGCTATTAGGAAATGGAAGTGATGAAGTTTTAGATTTAATTTTTAGAGCTTTTTGTGAACCTAAGGAAGACAATATTATCACGTTGCCACCAACATATGGTATGTATAGTGTTTTGGCCAATATAAATGCTGTAGAAAATAAAACAGTCTTATTAGATGAAGATTTTCAGCCACAAGTAAAACAGATTATAGGGGCAGCAGATAAAAATAGCAAAATTTTATTTTTATGTTCTCCAAATAATCCTACTGGTAATAGTTTTAGCGAAGCTATCATAAGAGAATTGTTGTTAAAGTTTAAAGGGTTAGTGGTTTTAGATGAAGCATATATTGATTTTTCAGCTAAAAAAAGCTGGTTGAAAAATTTGGAAAAACATCCGAATCTAATTATTATTCAAACATTATCAAAAGCATATGGTTTGGCAGGAATTCGATTGGGAGCTTGTTACGCATCAAGAGAAATTATTGCAGTTTTAAATACTATAAAACCGCCGTATAATGTAAATGAATTAACGCAACAAAGAGCAATTAAGAGGCTTCAGGTGATGGATGTAATTCAAAATGAAGTTGCTCAATTAGTAAGTGAAAGAAAGCGATTACATAAAGAATTAGAGTGTTGTGTTAGTTTTATTGAGAAAGTATATCCTTCAGATGGTAACTTTCTTTTAATTAAAGTAGATGATGCAACAAAACGCTACAATCAATTAGTTACGGCAGGAGTAGTTGTAAGAAACAGAACCACAGAAGCTTTATGCAAAAATTGTTTACGGATAAGTGTTGGTATCTGCGAAGAAAATCAAATTTTGTTAAGAGCTTTAAAGTCTATTCAATAAAAATTAAAACATTTTTAAGGTTTTTAAAACCTGAAAGTTAACATGTTAGATATGAGTAAAAAAGTATTATTTATAGATAGAGACGGAACGTTAGTTTTAGAGCCGCCAGTAGATTATCAATTAGATAGTTTAGAGAAGTTAGAATTCTATCCAAAAGTGTTTCAATACATGGCAAAAATAGCCTCAGAATTGGAGTATGAGTTGGTGATGGTTACAAATCAAGATGGTTTGGGTACAGATAGTTTTCCTGAAGCTACTTTTTGGCCGGCACAAAACAAAGTGCTTTCAGCTTTTCAAAAAGAAGGTGTTGTTTTCTCTGAAGTACTAATAGATAAAAGCTTTCCTCATGAGAATGCGGAAACTAGAAAACCAAGAACGGGTTTATTAACCAAGTATTTTTCAGAGGAATATGATTTGGAGAATTCTTTTGTTTTGGGTGATAGAATTACAGACATGGAACTGGCAAAAAACTTAGGTGCCAGAGGTGTTTATTTATCTGAAAATCCAGAATTAGGTGCAAATGAAATAGAAACACCTGAACAAGAAATTTTAGATTGTATTGCACTTACAAGCACAGATTGGTCAGAAATTTATAATTTTCTTAAATTAGAAGACAGAGTTGTAGAAATTACTAGAAATACCAACGAGACTAAAATTTATATCAAATTAAATCTAGATGGCTCTGGTAAAAATGATATTAGTACGGGTTTGTCGTTTTTCGATCATATGTTAGATCAAATTGGTAGACATGGTAATATGGATTTGACGATTAAAGTTGATGGCGACTTAGAAGTTGACGAGCACCATACTATAGAAGATACTATGATTGCTTTCGGAGAGTTGTTCAACAAAGCATTGGGTTCTAAATTAGGAATTGAAAGATATGGATTTTGCCTACCTATGGATGATTGCTTAGCGCAAGTTGCGGTAGATTTTGGGGGAAGAAATTGGTTAGAATGGGACGCAGAATTTAAGAGAGAAAAAATAGGTGATATGCCAACAGAAATGTTTTATCATTTGTTTAAATCATTTACAGATGGTGCAAAATGTAATTTAAATATTAAGGCAGAAGGTACGAACGAACATCACAAAATTGAAGGAATTTTTAAAGCATTTGCAAAAGCAATGAAAATGGCGGTAAAAAGAGATGCTAACAAGATGTTTTTACCTTCAACAAAAGGAATGTTATAAAATATTCCCAAGATATTAGCCATTCGCTAATTGATAAAAGTGAAAGAATGAAATTAATAATAATAGATTATGGCGCAGGAAATATTAAAAGCATTCAGTTTGCTTTTAAACGCTTAGGAGTAGACGCTATTTTATCAAATAATATAGATGAAATAAAAACTGCAGATAAACTAATTTTTCCCGGAGTTGGTGAAGCCAGTTCTGCCATGAAAATGTTGAAAGAAAGTGGTTTAGACAAAATAATTCCAACACTAAAACAGCCTGTTCTAGGTATTTGTTTGGGTATGCAATTAATGTGTAACTCTTCTGAAGAAGGAAATACGACAGGTTTAGGAATTTTTGATGTAGCTATAAAACGTTTTTCGAATGCTGTAAAAGTGCCCCAAATGGGTTGGAACACAATCTCTAGATTAAAATCGGATTTGTTTACAGGGGTTAAGGAAAAAGAATTTATGTATTTAGTACATAGTTTTTATGCTGAAAATTGTAACGAAAGCATTGCAACCACAGCTTATGAAATTGAATATGCTGCTGCACTGCAAAATGATAATTTTTACGGAGTACAGTTTCATCCTGAAAAAAGCGGATTAGAAGGAGAAAGGATTCTTAAGAATTTCTTAGAATTAAAAATCAAGAACTAATAATTATTTCATGAGAATAATACCAGCCATAGATATTATAGACGGAAAATGTGTCCGTTTAACAAAAGGTGATTATAGTACCAAGAAAATATACAACGAAAACCCGTTAGAAGTAGCCAAAGAATTTGAGGCTTCTGGCATCGAATTTTTGCATGTAGTAGATTTAGACGGCGCAAAATCGAGCCAGATTATGAACTATAAAGTGTTAGAACAGATTGCTTCTAAAACCAATTTAAAAATAGATTTTGGTGGTGGCTTAAAATCTAATAAAGATTTAGAAATTGCATTTAACTCTGGTGCCAACCAAATTACAGGAGGAAGTATTGCTGTGAAAAATAGTGATATATTCGAAAGTTGGATTGAAAGATATGGAGCACAAAAAATTATTTTAGGAGCTGATTTTTATCCAGATAGTGTTGGAGGAAAAATTGCTATAAATGGATGGCAAGAAGAAAGTACTTTAGAATTGATTCCTTTTATTAAAGGATATCAAGAGAAAGGAATTCAGTATGTAATCTGTACAGATATTTCTAAAGATGGCATGTTACAAGGGCCAAGTTTTGATGTTTATAAAGAAATTCTAACCGAAGTTAAAAACGTAAAACTTATAGCTTCTGGAGGAATTTCAACCTTTGATGAATTGCCAAGGCTGGCAGAAAATGGATGCGAAGGTGTAATTATTGGAAAGGCTATTTACGAGAATAAGATTAGTTTAAAGCAATTGGAACAATATATACTTAATAATTAGCCATATATTTTTAGCCGTTCGCAATTTGCAAACGGCTAAAAAGTAAAAGTAAAAAGCTATTAGAATGTTAACAAAAAGAATAATACCTTGTTTAGATATTAAAAACGGTCGCACTGTAAAAGGTGTGAATTTCGTTAATTTAATTGATGCAGGAGATCCAGTAATCTTAGCAAAACAATATGCGGAATTAGGCGCAGATGAATTGGTGTTTCTAGATATTTCTGCTACTTTAGAAGGTAGAAAGACGATGTTAGAAATGGTTTTAAAGGTCGCAGAACAAGTAAATATTCCATTTACGGTTGGTGGCGGAATTTCTTCGGTTGCAGATGTAGCGTTATTATTAAAATCTGGAGCAGATAAAGTTTCGATAAATTCATCAGCAATAAAAAGACCTGAATTGGTAAATGAGCTGGCAGAGAAATTCGGAAATCAATGTGTGGTTATTGCAATTGATGCGAAACAGATAGATGGAGAATGGATTGTACATTTAGCAGGAGGAACCATACCAACAAGTTTAAATTTATTTGATTGGGCAAAAGAAGTAGAGGTGCGTGGAGCAGGAGAAATACTATTTACTTCAATGAATAATGATGGTACAAAAGCTGGCTTTGCAAATGAAGCTTTGGCAAAATTATCTACGGAATTAAATATTCCTATTATTGCTTCTGGTGGTGCAGGAACGATGCAGCACTTTGTAGATACTTTTAAAATAGGTAAGTCAGATGCCGCATTGGCAGCAAGTGTCTTTCACTTTGGTGAAATTGCTATTTTAGA
>Ga0308000_10000912_pt1 | contig 12130 bp, 7 predicted proteins | sample Neamet3_FD_203877 | JGI IMG/M metagenome (GOLD analysis project Ga0308000, IMG submission 203877) | Marine microbial communities from water near the shore, Antarctic Ocean - #3 | ecosystem: Environmental > Aquatic > Marine > Unclassified | place: Southern Ocean | collected 2014-06-04 | reverse complement strand
AATTCAATCTAACTTCTTCGGTTAATTTTTCGACTTCTTCTCTAGCATCATCGAATAGTTGTCGACCGTTGAATTGAACACCACCGGGCATTGTCATTCCCTCAAACTTCAACAGGTTTTGACCCCACTGTTGTTTGATCAATGCAGTTGCATAACGCTTCAAATAGTAGTCGTTCCATACATCAGTGAAGGTGTCTGGATCAATTATTCTGTAGCATTCTACTACAATGTATTGATTTAATACAACTTCTGATAACCAGTCCATGTCGATTCTTAATTGATCTTTATGTCTTTCAAATGATATGTGCTTATCCGAAGGGCCCATCATTCCATCTACTAATGACATCCATTGTTGTGTCATAGAATAGTCTATTAAAGAACCTAAGAAACCTAAATTGTATACATCGTTTAAATGAATCTGATATTTAACATCAAACAAACTATTGGTTGAGGTAGTATCACGAATGGGCATTACTCTAACAACATCAGTGATTAAAGCATTAATTGGTATAAATTTATTTTCAATATTACCTACAACTATGGATGATACTACTGCAGTTACCGAACTACTAGTACCTGTGATAGTCTCTGTTTGAAATGGTATGCTATCTAAGTGTGTTAAATCGGTATACACTAATGATGAACCAGTAGAAGTTTTATTCACAATTGCCGTGGCGCCTGAAGTACTACCTGTGATAATTTCACCTACTGTAAAGTTTGCAGCTGTGGCAGTCGATAGTGTGAGTGTACTAGCAGTGATTTTATGCTTTAAGTATACCTTTTCAATAGCGTCTGAATGGTAGTGTTGATAGAACTGCAGAGCTTCGTCTACTCTATCATCTACTTGGTCGTCATCTACGTTAATTTCTACCACAGGTGCACCTAAGCTTCTGAAGCAGTAATCTATAAAGGTCTGTCTTGAATTTGGTTTAGCCATAGTACTATTTATACCTTTGTTTAACTGTGTTTAGGGCTTTGTAGGCCAAACGACACCATCTAATGAATCGTAAGAGTCTGTTATATCTCTTAAAGCCTGTCTATAAGCTAGCTGTTGAGAACTTGCAGGATAATCCTGTAAACCCCAAATATCGGTTTCTTTGAGTCTATTGTCTCTTTCAAATCTCAACATGGGCAATACAGAAGATTGTGCTAATGCTACTAAATCTTCGTGTACCGACTTTATGTCATTATTATCTAATGTTATTATTCTATGTTCTATTGCAAAGTCATCTGCAACTTCTCTAACAACTGAATTTTCGTTGAGAATGATAATGGACTCTGAACTATTAGGATCCTCGGTAGTGACAAACTTTAGATTGTTATTTTCAAATATTAGATACATTAATTTATTCCTATTATGCTATACTTGCTATTGTTAAAGGCCATTGACTTGTTATCTCAATCATCGCAACGAATGAGCCCACATAGTTACCAGCAGTCTTTGTTATGACAAGATTCGAATTAGCAGAAGGTGTCGATGCTCGAGTTATAGTCCACCCTCCAGACGTAGCAGTAGAGTGATTATATTGGTTTAACTCACTAATGCTCGTGTAGCTGTCAGTAAATATATAACTCTCTCTACCTGTTCCATACCCTTGGGTCCAGTGAGAGCCTATGAGCCTAACATGAGCAGCACCGTTGGCCATGCCAGCGAATTGTATTACATATGCAGTATTACCTATCATTGTCATACTAAACCTGGTAACAGTTTGTTCACTATATCCACCACTCTTATAAAACACTGTAGGGAAAGCATTCTGGCCGAGAAAACTCTTTATTCCGGTACTAGCAACCTGAAAACTTGGTTGATTTGATGCATTGTAGAAGTTGGTCTCTCCGTCATTACGAACTAAAAACCTAGTATTTCCTGAAGCGTTACATGCCTCAAAGGTGTAATTGGATGATGTGTTACTGGCACCAATAGTTTTAAGTCTAGACACTGTGCTAGCAGCTCCGTTACCAATAGCAACATTGCCACTATTCATCATAGTCATAAGAGGTGAGTTATTCCATGCCCTGAATTGAATCATTGCAGTAGATGCATCATTATCAATCTGTTTAATAATTGCTGCAGCACCGGAGTGTGTTATAAAATCTCTAGATTCTGTATAATAAAGTTGGTATGCATCACCATCTACAGTTGTGGTTATATTACCTTTAACTTGTAATGCCGCATTATATGTGGTAGTACCTCCACTGCCAATAATAACGCTGCCGTCGCCCTTAAATGTAATCCTCTTATGACTGGCACCATGTATGTTTGTGGCTTGAGCCCCATAATGGAAGTTAAGACCAGTACCTTTAGCTGGCCCGTCGGGGGATATACTCCATACGTTATAACTAGAAGTGCTTGGCCCTTGTACAAAAACAAGTCCATAGTCTGGGTGACTTGCATCGTTATAGGTAGACGCTAACATTAGTCCAGTAAGACTACCATGATTACTAATACCTACACGGGCATTGGAATACATACCATGACCCCCAGAGAAGGTATTAGATCCACTTTGTAATCGAGAGAAAGGAGTAGATGTCGCAATACCAGTGTTGCCTCTGAAGTAGTTTTTCTGCGCTGCGCCGCTTTGGTAAATACCAAAATTATTTGTAACCGAAGACCCCGATGCTGCTGTACTAGGAGCATCAATTCTTAGACCTGCATATTCTGCAACTGTTGTATCTGCTGCTATAGTACACCCAGAATATATTATATTTGTTTGAGTAGTTCCTCTTAAATTTGTACCATCATACATAATACCATAATAGTAAGCACCTGCAGGTTGGTCACCTTTTACACGAAGGCTTGCTCCGTTAATTCCACCAATTATATCTAATTTAACACCTGGATTATCAGTTCCGATACCCACATTGCCGCCACTTAGTACCATAGTTTCAACACCGGCATTAGACTTAAAGGCTAATTTACCACCTGAAACTGTCGTACCCATTGACATCTTATTAATGTTTTGACGGTAGAAAATATCTGCTCCACCTAAATCACCCGACTCAGTAGCTGGACTTGTAAATCGAATTCTAGCTGATTGGTCATTTGGTGTCATAATAGTGATGCCACCTTCTGTGCTAGCTTCAACTACTAAATCATCTGCTTGTGATGACGGGGTAACCGTGCCAGCATCTCCAGAGTAAACATGTAATTTACCTACTGGAGCAGGTGTTCCGATGCCAACTTTGCCAGAACTATTAATTGTCATTCTTGTCGCACTGCCTGTAGCAAACTTTAACTCGGAAGCTCTTATACCGAAGGCAGCTAATGCTGATCCCGCTGTATTAATAGCTTGGAATCCTGCTGTACTACCTATCTCTCCAATGCCGCCTGACCATGTAACTCTTTTATCTGTTCCTAATCTAATATCAAGACCAGAATTACCAGCATCGACAATAAGTGCACCGGTCATTGTTCCACCAGCTTTAGGAAGTTTAGTTCCTAACGCCGTAGTAAGAGTACTGTTATAATTTGCATCGTCATTAATGGCCGCGGCTAATTCATTCAAGTCGTTGAGTGTACTTGGTGCGCCACCAATAAGAGTCGTAAGTTCTTGTTGAACAAACGCTGTACTTGCAACTGCTGTAGTATTAGTAGTGCCGCTAGCAGTAGCAACTGTAACTGTTTTCCCAGTTAAATTTAATGTTGCATGCATATCTCCAGGGACAATAGACGCGTCAACAATGTGATCAGATGTTATTGTACTTGACGCAAATTTACCAGCTGGTATACTACCATCTCCTGATATAAAATCCGATAATCTTCTTGCTTTTGAAAATGCCATTTAATTATCCTATAGCTCCTATGCTTATGAACCCGCTACCTGAAACATCTACTGAAACATAGTGTGCGAATCCGCTTAAAATTGTTGATGTAATTGTAAATTGGCCCGATGCGGATACTGCTATTGAAGGAGCATTAACTATAGCATCTGTTCTATTTCCAGTACTTCTTACTAAGACAACATCTCCTACTCTCAAAGTTGAGCCCTCCAAAATTACATAAATTTTACTGTGTCTAAAGTAGTACGCTGCCCCATTGTTAAAATAATGTCCTGATTCGTAGTAGTCAACACATAGTCCTCTATAACTCTGGACATTAATATAAGTGCTTATATTGTAGTTACCATTTGCTCCACTTACACCTGTATCATGTCTCTTAAATCCTTTTGCATACTCCCATTCTTGAACATATGCATTATCTGTTCCTATTGAAATGGACGCGGCTGGAGCAGTGTTATTTATACCAATAGATCCGTCAGCTTTAACTCTAAACCTTTCACCGTATGCTGAACCATTGTAGCCTTGAATAACAAGGTCACCTTGACCTCCAGTTTGTACTACACCAATAAAAGTTTCTCTACTACCTCCTGGATTAGCAAACCTTATGCCAGAACTATCGGCATTAGAATTAGAGGCTGTCATTAAATCTAAACTTCTACCCGGCCCGATAAACGAACTAGGCGAATACGAATGTGTTGGAGTTTGCTGGATTTTTACAAGGCCAGCAATACCATTACTAGCAGCTCCTTTAATATGAAGTTTTGAATCTGTAACAGTTATACCTATACCAACGTTGCTTCCATCAGCTTGAAGTGACAAGTTATAAGGGTTACCATTATCTATTCTAGCTCCTTGAATATTTAAATAACCTACCGCTTCGCAACCAAGTTTAAGTTGAAGATTACTGCCGGTATTTTGAAAGGTTGCAATATATTGAGCTGCTGTTGCATGAGTAACATCTAATGTTAAATCTGGAGTAACTGTTCCGATACCGACTTTATTACCATTTAAAGTCATTGTTTCAGAAGCTTCATTTACGAATGTCATTTTTGTAGTGTTATGGTCTACATATATTTTACTAACATCTACATCTGAACCATCACCAAATAGTATTCCTGATGTTCCATTTTCAGCAGTTAAGAATTGAAGATAGTTAGTTCCTTCTCTTTCTAAAACTATTTGTGCTGATCCGTGTGGCGCAATCCCGGTATCACTTGCTTTTACATGAAGTAAGTTTGCTGGAGCAGCTTCTCCGATACCAACGCGGCCATTCTGTAAATCAAATCTGATTTTTTCAACTGGTTGGGTTGTTAAATCACTACCAATAGCAACAGTTTGCGATGGTGCAAAACTCCAATATGCAGAATCTTCGTCCATAGCATATATACTTCTTTCTAAAGCTACTGATACAGCACTTTTCCAATTGGCCGAACCATCTTGATATGCTCCGTAAGTCCAATAGTTACCTCCACTACTTCTTAAAAAACCTTGATTAGCTAAAGAACCGTTTGCGTAATTATCTTTTATTGTCCTAGAACCGGTTGTCGCACCTGTTGCTATTGTTACTGTGCCGTTAAGTGTTGAAGTTCCACTGAGTGCTAAAGTTACACCTGTAAAATTATTAGCTTGTATTGCACCAGCACCATCGCCTGACGCAAATAATAAGTTACCACCTGCTGCATACTGAGTCCAAGAACGAGTACCTGATTGGTCAAACCCCAGACGCTTTCCGCTTGGAATAAATGCGCCACCCTGTCCTGTTCCATTGACGTTTGCCCTTGTAATGAAGTGTGCTGAAGTAAGGGTGTCTAAGTTAGTGATGTCCTGCGAATTCATATTTAAGTCGCCACTCATAGTACCACCCGATAAAGGTAGTTTTGCTGCTATGGCCGCTGTTGTTGTGGATGCGTAATTAGCATCATCACCTAATGCTGCAGCAATTTCATTTAAAGTATTTAATGCCGCAGGGGCAGAGTCAGATAAAGCTGATATTGCAGTATCTACATATGAGGTAGTTGCAACTTTTGTACTGTTATCACCCGATGATTGGGTAACAGATATCGCTGCGTCTAGATTGCTTGGTACTTTTGTTAATGCCATAGTTGTATTTATACCCTTTAATATTTCTGTTTTGGTTTAACCTAAGAGTCTTCCTTTAAACCATGTATGATGCACATTAGTTACAAACGCGAAAGTTCCACTGCCGGTATATGGATGATATCCAACTTGATCTCCAGCTGACAGTTGAACCATGTGTGTTGTAGAAATGATACTGGGAGTGTCCATACCATTACCAGCAATGTCTGTGTAATTACATCTCTGCAGACCACCCCCGGCCGCTGGCTGTATGGTTAGCCATGCTTGTTGCCAACCACCTGAAGCTGCTGTCGTGCTGTATATAGACCCTTGGAATAGATACATTCCATCTACAGGAGCTGTAAATCTTGAAGTACTCGTATTAAAATTGCCGCCATCATCATAACCCTCTGTATTATATGGAACACTATGAGAATAATCTGTTGGGGTATAACTGCTAGAAGTGTTGTGTGAACAATAGGCCAAAAAGTTAGGCTGCCTTGGCATAGTAACTGTACCAACGGCATCTATTTTAATTCCCGTTTTAGAACCAGATCCGTATGAATCCGTTGTAGATAAATACATCTTAGTTCCATAAGAACCATCAGTTCTTGTATATATTCCTGCCTGTGCGTTAGTACCATTGCTAGAGTCACTAGCACCAAAAGTAATAGCACTGCCATGATGATCTGTGGCTGTATCTGGATCAAAATGTAGCTGTCCCGTTCCTGTGCCCTGCGTAGTTTCATTCCAAGCTTGGGCGCCATTCATGATAACGTCACCGCCAAACATAGCCACACCCGAAGTGTTTATCATAAAATGACTGGTAGTGCCAGTGTACAAACCTATGCCGCCACCGCGAACACCTATACCCGCAGTAGCACCACTGGCTTCTGCCATAATAATTGAAACATTGTCAGCCCCGCCCACTTCTAGTTTAGAGTTTGCTTGTGCAGGTGTTCTGTTAATACCTACGCGACCTGTGTTATCAATCGTTAAATGAGTCTCAGAACCTTCTTTAATAAACAGTGAACGGCTTGCAGGATACACAATGTTTAAATCATTTCCTGCGGCTGTTGTGAATGTGCCTCCTGCCGATGTTGCAACACTGCCTGTAACAACTACACCACCAGCAGTTGTTTCTAACTTTTTAGCACCAGAGAAATATAATTCTGCGGCAGTTGAAGTAGCTTTAATAATATTATTACCATCTGCATCTTCTAACCGTGTATCATTACTTTTTATCTTTAATGCACCCGATCCAACGAGGTCTTGAATCACACTATGATTACCATCGTGGAATATTCGCAAGTCTAGACCAGTACCAAAGTAAGCTACTTGGCTATCTTGTACAGTAATTCCACCTGTTAAAGCTGCAGTACCTACGATGTCAATACCTGAACCATTTGTATATAATTTTTTACTACCATCATAGTAAAGCTCGTTAGCTCCATCTACAATAAATTTAGCAATAATTTTAGTGAAATCGCTGTTGGCAAAAGTAGCGCCGCTACCACCCATTGGCATATTAAGCCAACCTGTATTATTTCTTATATATGAATTGCCACCATCATGGTAAAGCTGTAAATCACCACCACTAAGAGATCCAATTTCTACCTTAATATTGTCATTAAGTATTAAATCACCAGTCATTGTTCCACCCGCTAGAGGTAGTTTTGTTGCAATTGCATTTGTCGTCGTCGTTGCATAGTTAGCGTCATCACCTAATGCTGCTGCTAACTCGTTGAGAGTATTTAATGTACTAGGTGCACTATCCGCTAAATTAGCGAGTGCAGTAGTTACATATTGTGTTGTTGCAGGAGTGACATCATTACTACTTGCCGTTGGAGTAGTTAATAGTATGTTTCCTGCTTTTACTTTTGTATTTGACATATTACTATTTATACTCCGTTAACTTGGTCTTTGACTGGCTGTGGGGTATTATCCACTATCAATTGAGCTGCTGCTCTTTCTGCATCATCTGTTACAATCAGAGGATTTGCTACTGTAGTTAAAGTCGCAGTACCATCTTCATTGGTAACCGTTTGTTCTACTGTTGCACCAAGTGCTGCAATTGCTGCAATCGTTAGAGTCTCAGTAACATCTTGCATTTCCTGAGCAGCATCGTCCCATTCTTGTCCCATAACATTTGTTTCATTAGACTCGGGAGATCCAACAGAAAGTTGATATTGTGCTATACGAGCCTTTGCTATTCTGTAAGCAGCTGCCTGCAAACCAACTTGCCATGTACCTATATGTGTTGATACCGCAGCATTCTGATCAGCAACGACTACTGGGGTTTTAGGAATAGCATCTTTAATTGCTTGTATATTAGCTTTCCAAACATCAACTCCATTATGGAATATATCATCTAATTGCTCACTCATTGCAGGGTATTGTATAACACGATCCCTTTGGTATTGGTTAATACCTTCAAGGTAAGTTAGTCGTGCAAGTTCAGTCTGAATAGCTTCTTCTGTGGGCTCAGTTTGGCTGCTGTCTAACCATTCTAACTTATCGTCTCTAAGTGTCCACTGAGCAGTTGGTAATAAAGAGTTTATTGCTGCAGCTTTATCTATCATTGTGCTACCTCCATAATAGAAAAGTGTCCGGTAGTATTATTATGCCAAGGGTAAAAAGTACCAGAGGATCCCAGATGTCTTGCATATATTGTGTATGTACGAACCTCTGTAGAGTCTGCAGTAGTCTCTCCCTGCCGCGTGACTGCACCGTAACCAGTGCCCATGTGCATATAACCAAGACCTCCGGCCTGATCGGTTATAAGGTCACCTGTTAAACCACTGTGGATATTATAAGCTCCAGATGAATTAAAATATGGGTTCATGGATATAGAAAAAATTAGCTTTGAGTTAGCTTTTCTAGGAGAAAATGTCAAACTAAATGCCGCTCCCATAGTAATAAAACTAGTACTCGTGGTAGTTATATGGGCTGAATTGGTTAAAACTTTACTAACAACCTGTAATACACTCCCTACTGGCATATTATCGTGTGTCACTTTAACATTATCAAGTCCTTCAAGCTTCTCACGAATGTTAATTTCTGGTTTGGTGAATTTGACTGCCATTTTTAATCCTCTACTATAAAGCCGTTGACCGCGCTGATTGATGTACCAACTGCGTCCGTTGTATTATCTATTCTATTTAGGCCCTGAAAGACTGATCTTCCCGCCGAAGTACCTACGTGTAGTAGTTCCGTAGAGTCGTCATATGCAAGGTCGGTTATTTGCCTTGAGGTGCCGTATAAAGTAGCCTTTGCATTCTCTTGGAATAGAGGCAACTCGTCGTTATACATCATAATTATCTGTTCATGTGATGGAGGGTTAGGTGTATTTCTAAACAGGGCATAAACAGCATCTGTAGCAGCATCACTACCAGAGTGTCTTGTCCCAATCCTAAAGATACCATCAGTATCTACCGTCATGTTTTGAGAATTACTAACAGACCCCCGTTGTTCGCCGTTAATATAAACAGTCATAGTCCCACTACGCCTTGTTACTGTGTAGTGATTCCATTTATTGGCCGTAAATTCCACACCATCTATAGCATTGGTTTCAGTGTAAGTTTGAATTTGATGAGAATTAGCAAAGTAAACTCCTAATCTCTGGTTGCCATTACCGTTTGCTCTATCAAAGACATAGTTAATACCACCACCAGTCTTTTTGAACCAAAAAGAATACGCAAAATCACCAGTACCTACATTCATTTTTTGGTTGCCTTGAGGTGCCGCTAGATAGTTACTAGAACTCCACGGGCCAAAAGCAACAAGTTCAGCACCAGTTTCTACAACTGTTCTGCCGATTGTGCCGAAGGCCTGCATTGCATTTCCTCCCCAAAAAACATTGTTACGATCTTCTACTGCTTCTCGTATAATAATTTTATTTACTGTTCCTGTCCCATTGTGGGCCCTGTAGCGATAAAGAAAGAATGTATTGTTAGTTTGTGTTGCAACAAATGTTTTTGTTCTATTCCAAAGATATCCTTCTGGGCCGCCAGTACTATTAAGATAAAACCCTAATCCTGTCCCAGAGGCACTGGAGGTTTGAATATCAACAACATAAGTTTTTCCAATAACAAGGGTGAATGCTGTAGAGTGTAAGAGCGCATCAGCAGTACCATTACCATTTGCAACGGTCACTGTACCATTACCATTCACAGTAAGAACTCCTGAGTGTCCACCAGTTCCGGTAAACCCCGTCATTAAATCGTTTGTTAATTTAGAAGCACCAACAACATTAGCTGTATCAGTATCTGAAAGGGTAGCTAAAATTGATTTACCGACCATCCAACCTGTGTTGTATGAATCTGTTATGTATGCAATGGCAGCGTTGGATGTAACTCCAGAAACCGTACTTGGCTCTTCAGCAACTATGTCAAGGCCGCCGACGCCTGGGCCCGGATGACCAAAAGCAATAACGTCTTGTTGCATTGGCGCTATTTTTGTAAAAAATGATGAGTTATTAAGTACCGGCACACTAGTATCACCATGATAGTATCTACCATTTAGTGCACTTATCCTCGCGTTGACGACATTAACTGTTACGGTCGCAGTAGGTATATCAACAACATGAGTAAGTTGATTCGAGGTATTATTATAATTAGCGTTGATTATTAATTTATGGTCTTTAGTAAACTCAACTGTATCCCAGTGATTATATCCAGCAGAAGTGTGGTTTATTTCAACATTAGCAGTACCATCATCGGGCATTACTGTAATACCACCACGAGTAGCAACTGCTATAGTTGGGACCGGTAGTCCAGTGGCCTGGGAAATTCTTGCAGTAGGTAGTACTGTCATAGCCACGTCATTTACTTGGTCATGGGATAATTGCCTGGCCGTACCTACCTCAGGTCCACCAAACATACCTCCATTTCTTTTAGCTAGGCCGCCAGCCCTATACCTATGATAACCGGCCTCTATGAATTGAGACTCTTCGGATATAAAGTTATTAATAGTTATACCATATCCGGAATTACCAAGAGTTATGGTGCCGTTTAGTGCAACTATGCTTGAAACCGTTGAACCGCCACCCATAGCATAAGTATTCCAACCACCATTATTTGCAGTGAACACCATCCACATTGGCATATCAGGCTCGTCACCATCGTAAATAGTAACCTTACCAGCTTCCACTACAAGTACAGCAATACTTGGGAACTCTTTTCTAGCGCCTCGAGTAGATGTATTTAATGACTCATTAAACCAAGATGTATGTTGTGTGCGCTTTCTCCAAGCACCGCCATCGGAATCTTTTTGTGTATCATATACGAATATATCAATCGCTGTGTCTGAGTTGCTTTTTGCGAGTGCTTTGAGTTTGGCGTTGTCTACACTAACGTTGCCGTCAGACTTTATTCTCATGCGTTCTATATTAGCAATATCAAAAGTAATGTCTGCATCATGGTTGATCTGCATATTTGAAGTTCCAGTAGTAATTCTTACTGGATTATCTGGGCCTTCAATAGTAAAGCGAGAGTTGTTAACACCAATACTACCTATTTCTGCGCCCTGCTTACGGAGTAGTAAAACGTCTCCATCAGAATCTCGTCTGTCAAAAACACCTGCCATTTGGTGAGAAGATACTGCGTGAACATACCCCGTGTTATGTAGTGCAACCGATGTTACTTGGCCTGCGGCAGTTCCAGATACAATTACGTTCCCTGATGCGTCTATGCGCATGCGTTCGGTGTTACTTCCACCAGTACCGAACGTCATGAAGTCTGTTCCACCAGAGTTATGGGCGTATATAATAGAACCTGCTGTTGTACCTGAATCGTCAAAGCGCATTTGACTTTCTGCCCCACTAGCGCCAGGAGCATCAAGTATTAATATTGCGTCATTACCACCAGCAGTCTGAACTTTTAATCTTGCATCACCGCCATCTTTTCTTACTTCTAAAAGCTCAGATGGAGAAGATGTTCCGATACCAACTCTATTATTAGTAGAATCTACTCTTAATGAAGTAGTATCAACAGTTAAATCCCCAGTAACGTTTAACGCTGGAACGGCCGATGTGTCTAATAATCTTGATGGTAGTTTCGTATTAGCCATTTCTTATCCTTCCAATGTTGATATTCTAGCTGTTAGGCTTTCTATTAAGGTTTGTTGTTCTTGAATTGATTGTACTAATCTTGTAATAATTTCATTATGAGTGTATGCTACTGCTTGATATTTAGGTGATCCAATTGTAATCTCAGTAGCACCTTCATCTATATCTGTTTGTGTATATAGGTCATCTTTATTTCCACTAACTGCT
>Ga0308000_10000905_pt1 | contig 12156 bp, 7 predicted proteins | sample Neamet3_FD_203877 | JGI IMG/M metagenome (GOLD analysis project Ga0308000, IMG submission 203877) | Marine microbial communities from water near the shore, Antarctic Ocean - #3 | ecosystem: Environmental > Aquatic > Marine > Unclassified | place: Southern Ocean | collected 2014-06-04 | reverse complement strand
CGGCTGGCGGTTTCATTTCAACAGCTTGCGGAATACTTCGAGTTGCTGGCAGATTCGCGGAAGGAGATTCGGCGGGGATTTATTTATCCCACGATCTTGTTTCACTTGGCGGTGCTCCTTTCGGTGATTCCTTTTAGTTTGTTGGATGGAGGAATGGGAAAGGAAGGCTCTGAGATTATGCGAGATTTCATCGTGAAAATCGCGATCTGCTACGGGATTATCTTTTTGATTTTCCTAGGCATTCGCGCCTTGTTGAAGAAAGCCCCGGAAAGCACGACGATTGACCGACTTTTAGGCTTCATTCCCTTGGTTGGGAAGGCGCGGAAGAATCTCGCTTTGGCGCGCTTTGTGAAGGTCTATCAGGGCGGGATTGTTTCGGGATTGTCGATGCATGAAACGGTGCGCATGGCGACCGTAGCGGCGCACAGTGGCATGATCATGGAGGCTGGGAAGGGTCTCTCGGCGACGGTGAAAGATGGGCAGTTGCTCGGGCCGGTGTTTCAATCGCACAAGGTTTTTCCGGTGGCCTTTTCGAGAGCTTATGTGACCGCGGAGAAGTCGGGGGCGCTGGATTCGGATCTGAATCGCTGGGGGAAGTTGTTTGCGAAGGATGCGAAGAGCAGTGCGGCGATGGTGACGAAGCTCTTGCCGAAGGCGTTCTACTTTCTGGTTGTGGGATACATCGCGTGGAAGATTATCTCGGTTTACATGGGCTATTTCGAAGGGCTCAACGACATGATGGAGAACGATTTCTAAGCTGGAGGAATCTGACTTTTTCGGATGCAGATCATCACGCTTGGAAGAAGGTGCGCGCTACAATTTTGGCGGGAGCCCGGGCTCAGTGATCTCCTCGATCTTGGATTTTCTTAGCAGCCCCTGTGGCCCTAGAAGCCAGACGAGGAGAAAAAGGAATCCTGCCATGGTGGCCATCATTCCGGAACTGGTTGTTTCGGGGAGGCCAATGAGGGATGGGATGAGTTGAGAGGAGAGGTGACCAAGGATGGCTCCGAGGGCGGCGAGCCCCAGACTGAGTCCAATCAAAAGGGGAAGGTTTCTCGTGATGAGAAAAGCGGTGGCCGGTGGGACGATGAGCATCGCGATGACGATGATGGAGCCCACGGCTTCGAATGAGGCGACGGTGGTGATAGCGACCATGGTCATGAGGAGATAGTGCATGAGCATGGGGCGGAATCCATGAGTGCGGGCGAGGGCGGGGTCGAAGGACGCGAGGGTGAACTCCTTGTAGAAGAGTCCGATGACGAGGGCATTGAAGAGAAGGGCCCCACCCACAACGAGGGCGGCCCGGGGGACGCGGAGGAGAGATGATTCGTTTTCCCAGAGGACGACTTGATCGAGTGGAGTGAATTCGATGGCCCCGTAGAGCACGCAGCCGGCGTCGAGGTCGACGTTGTCTGCTGTCTTTTTAATGAGGATGAGGCCGATGGCAAAGAGGGTGGTGAAAACGATTCCCATGGCGGCTCCGCGGTCGACTTTTCCGAACTTGGAAATCCACTGGGTGAAGAGGGCGGTGAGGATTCCGGCGATGGCTGCGCCGATAAACATGGCCCAGCTGGCGCGGGAGTGAGAGATGAGGAAGGCGATGGCGAGTCCGGGGAGGACGGCGTGGCTGATGGCATCGCCCATCATAGACATGCGCCGCAGGAGGAGGAAGCATCCGGGGAGGGCGCAAGCCATGGCACATAGGACTCCTACGAGGAGGATTCCGGTGTCTGCTTCGGTCCAGGTCATGATTGGGAGGAAATTCTAAATTCTAGATGGGGAAATGCTCAACAAATTCAAGATTGGAAATGATTGAAGATGATTGTTGGGGAGGGATGAACTTTTAGATTTGAACGGCATGGTTGAGGGAAGGAGTGGAATGCGAATTTTGCGAATCTTGGTTGGGGAACCGGACTTTGGGGGATGGAACCACGAAAATTACGAAACATGGATTGAGGGGCTTTGTTTTTGGATGGCTTGGTTGGGGAGATGATCCGCAGATTTCGCAGATGGGCGCAGATTTTCTAGGAAGTTTTTTTAGAAGCGCTTGGTGAAGCCGGTGAAGATGCCGAAGTCTTCGGCGTGAGAGTTGAGGCCGGATTGGACTCCGAAGTCTAGGATGAGGTGTTCGTTGACAGCGTAGTTCATGCCGCCGGCGAGGTAGGCTTCGTAGCTGTCTTCTTTCCAGATACCGATGTATTCGGCATAAGCACCGGTTTTTTCGGTGAGGCTGAAGCCGAGGACGGCGGTGTGGAGGAATTCGAATTCGTGATGGGTGCCGTTGTGGAGGTAATCGATTTCGGCCATGAGACCGAGGCCGATGGTTTCGGTGAGGTCGATGGCGAAGGGGATGATGAGGCCGCCTTCCCATTCTTCATTGCTGAGTTCTCCGGTGGGGATTTTGATCCAGGGCATGAGGGCGAGGGCGGTGCTGCCTCCGTCGTTTCCCCAGAGGTTGTGTTTGAGGCGGAGGGTGACGTCGCCGAAGCCGTCGGGGCCTCCTTCGGTTCCGTCGTAGAGATTGAAAACGGTTTGGAGGTCGGTGTTGTGATTGAGTCCGGCTTTGAAATTGAGGGCGCCCCAGGTGGTGGATTCGACGCCGCGATCGCGTCGGAAGTCGAAGAGAGACATTTCGAGAGCGAAGCGTCCGGCGTCGACGGTAATGGGGGATTCAGTGGCGTCGGGGCGGTCAGGGGAGAGGTCGCGGAGGAGAGAGTCGGGAGTGGGATTGAAGAGGGTGTAGGGAGATTTTTCGGAGATTGCGGGAATGCCCAGTATTGTGATGAAATCAACGGGTCGAAAATCCTTAATCGTGTTAAATTTCACCGGGGTCGTAAATCCATCGTCTGGAAGGCCGCTTTTCGGTCCGGTAAAAATTGAGGCAATGTTATCGCGATTAATTTGTTGATCGGAAGCTCTACTGCGAACCGGGCTGTTGAGTATAGCGTCGATTGGTTCGCGTGACATTACAAGGTCTCCGCTACGGCAGGGTTTTTCTGGAGAGCCGGCGAAGGTTACTGATGTGAGAGCGAGAAGAATGGTGGTGGTTTTCATGGAGATTTTTTTACACAGATTAGGGAGAGATTTTCACGGATTTGCACAGATTTTTTTGAGAAGGATTCGGAGACTAAAAGCAAATTTCTAAGCGCTAAAATCCAGGTCCGTAAACGTTGTTGATTTCTATCCGGCATGAGACGGGCTTTCGTTTTCGATGACGTGCGGAGATTCGAGAGTGTGCTCTTGGAGTTCGAGTTCGGCTTCGAGTTGGTGGACCATTTCGGCGCCGAGAATGTGCTCGACCATGTCGGCGTCGCGGTCGACGTGGGAGGGGGCGATGTCGGCGTGCTTGATGAGATAAAGTTCCCAGAGGCGGTGGTTCCGGGTGATGCGGGAGGCCTCGCCGAAGCCGGACTCGGAGAGGCGCAGTTCACCGGAAGGTTGACGCTCGAGGTGGTCTTCGCTGCGGGCTTGGCGGATGAGGCGCGGGAGTTCGCCTTTGGACCAAACGCGGTGGTCGCGGAGTCGTTCGAGGGAGATGGGGAGGTTTTTGAGCGGATGGCTTTCTTGCTCGGCTTCCATGATTTCGTAGATGGAGCGGAGGATGTGCTGTCGGCCGACTTTTCGTTTTAGCTGGCGCTGTCGGAGATAGCGGGGGAGGACGCCGCGGGTGGGGCCGAAGATCATGGAGATGAGGAAGATGATTCCTGCGGTGATGACGATGATTGCTCCGGCGGGGAGGTCTTCAAAAAAGGCGGAGAAGGAGGCGCCCAGCCAACCGGAGAGGCCGCCGATGAAGGCGGAGAGCCAGAGCATTTTTCGGAGATCGCTGGTCCAAAAGCGCGCGGCCGTGGGAGGGGTGATGAGGAGGGCGATGATGAGGATGAGGCCGACGGACTGGAGGCCGACGACGGTGACGGCGGTCACGAGTCCCATGAGGATGATGTCGAGGAAGGCGGTGGGGTAGCCTTGGGTGGAGGCGAAGGAGTCATCGAAGCAAAGAAGAGTGAGTTCTTTGATAATGATGAGGCAGATGACGATGGTGAGAAGGAGGGTGACACCAATAATGATGAGGTCGCTCATGATCATCGAAGCGGGCTTGCCATAAATGAATGAGTCGAGGCCGGCAGCGGAAGCGCCGGGGATTTCTTGGACCATTTTTAGGATGGCAACGCCGAGGCCGAAGAAGACGGAGAGGACGATTCCCATGGCGGCATCGTCTTTTAAACGGGTGGTGCGACGGATGGCGAGGACGAGGAGCACTCCCAGAAGTCCGGTGATCGTGGCACCGAGAAGGAGGCCGGGGAGGTTGCGTCCCGAGCCACCGAGCGCGACCATGACGGCGAAGGCGATTCCGATTCCGGGGAGGGTTGCGTGCGAGAGGGCGTCGCCGAGGAGGGACTGTTTCCGAAGGAGAAGGAAGGAGCCAATGATTCCGGCGGTGGCTCCGAGAAAGGCGGTGCCGAGGACGACAAGACGCGTGTTGTAGGACTCTAGAAAAAGAGTCTCAATTAGCGTGTCGAAGAATTCCGACGAGGCGATGAGATGGAGATCAGCGACCGACATTTTGAAGGGCGTGAGCGGCGTCTTCGAGGAGGTTGAGCTTTCCGCCGTAGGCTTTTTGGAGGTTTTCGCGCGTGAAGGTTTCCTTGGTGGGGCCGCTGGCGACGATGCGCATGTTGAGGAGGACGAGCCAGTCGAAGTAGCGTGAGACGGTGGCGAGATCGTGGTGGACGCAGAGGACGGTTTTTCCGCGTGAGTTGAGTTCCTGCAGGAGTTCGATGATGGCTTGCTCGGTGGCGGCATCGACGGCGGCGAAGGGCTCGTCCATGAAGTAGATCTCGGCGTCTTGCACAAGGGCGCGGGCGAGGAAGACGCGCTGCTGCTGGCCACCGGAGAGTTGGGAAATTTGGCGGTCGGCGAGGTGGCCGATGCCCACTTGCTCTAGGGCGGCCCGGGCTTGCTCTTTTTGTTTTTTGCCGACGCGTTTGAACCAGCCGAGCTTGCGGTAGGTTCCCATGGCGACGACATCGAGCGCGCTCACGGGGAAGTCCCAATCGACTGATTCGCGTTGGGGGACGTAGGCGACGAGGTCGCGCTGATCCTCGTAGGGCTTGCCGTAGATGAGGACTTCGCCGGAGGTCTTTGAGATGAGATCGAGGCAGGCTTTGAGGAGAGTGGATTTTCCGGCTCCATTGGGTCCGACAATTCCAGCGAGGGAGCCTTTTGGAATGTCCAGATCAAGATCCCAGAGGACGGGCTTACGGTGATAGGCGACGGTGAGATCGTGCACCGAAAGGGGAAACTCTGGTGAGTGGTCACTCGCCGGGCTGGAGGGGCGCGCCGCTGAGGAGGGGAGGGGGGACATGAGGAGATTTTGAATATGCAGTATCAGCAGCGCTTTAATGCTTGGAGAGCTTTCCGTAGATGCCTTGTGCGGGGATGTAGCCGCCGAGGGCGCGGGTGATGGTGGTGACGTTGTGATCGATCATGCCGATGTAGGTGCCGCGGTAGGTGCCCGCTTGTCCCATGGCATCTGAGAAGAGTTCACCGCCGATACGAACGTTCTTTCCCTGGGCCCTGGCTCCTTCGACGATCGCTTTCACGCTTTTGTCGGAAACCGAGGATTCGACGAAGACGGCGGGGATGTTCTCGCTGACGAGGTAGTTGATCAAGTCGTTGACGCCTTTGAGGCCCGCTTCGGATTCGGTGCTGATTCCTTGGATGCCGCGGACATCGATTTCGTAGGCGCGGCCGAGGTAGGAGAAGGCGTCGTGGGCGGTGACGAGGACGCGGTTTTTTTCAGGAATGGAGCCGAAGCATCGGCGGGCTTGGGAATCGAGATCGACGAGCTTTGCCTGGTAGCTTTTAAAATTGGCCTGGTAGTCGGCTGCGTTTTTGGGATCGAAGGCGACGAGTTGAGCGGTGATTTCTTTGACGACAAGGGTCCACGCTTTGACATCCATCCAAACGTGAGGATCGGAGGCTTCCGAGCCGCCGATGATTTCGTAGTCGCTGCCTAGGAGGTGCTCGGAGACTGCGTGCACGACGATGCCCTCTTTTTTCTGACTTTCGAGGACCTGGCCCATTTTCCCTTCGAGGTGAAGTCCGTTGTAGAGAATGAGATCGGAGGCATTCAGGCGATCGATGTCACCCTTGGTGGCGGTGTAGCTATGGGGGTCGATTCCTTCCCCGATGATGTTCACGACATGGGCGTGATCTCCTGAGATTTCCCGGGTGACATCGGCGATCATGCCCACGGTGGTGGTGATTTCGAAGGGATAGGTGAGTTCGCCTTTCTCGCTGTCCTTCTTTTGGACACAGCTGATGAATAGGGCGCTAGGGAGAAGGAAAAAGATGAGGTGGCGTCGCTTCATGAGCACAAATTACCGGAGGACTTTGATTATTCAAGATAAATAATTTGATTCATCATAATAGGGATCTGATCAACAGTTTGGATCAAGTCACCAAGTCACCAAGTCACCAAGGCACTGGGTGAGACCCTGATCGCCCATCGCAAATGGCATTGCTAGAATCAGTCACTTAACTGAAATTTTCGAGAGACTGGACCGTAGATAGGACGATGTTTCGTTCCCTCAAATCGGCGGGTCTTCTGATTGTTTTCAGTAGTGCGCTCGAGGCTGCCCCGGAAGGTCATCTTTTCTTTGAAGAAAAGGTGCGTCCGATTTTGGCAGAGCATTGTCTCAAATGCCATTCCGAGGAGAAAAAGGTCAAAGGAGATCTTCTTCTTGATCGGAAGGCGGGTTGGGAAAAAGGAGGTGACAGCGGAGCGGTGATTGTGCCGGGAAAGCCGGATGAGAGTCTTTTAATGCACATGGTGCGGCGGGAGGCCAACTACGAGGCGATGCCTCCGAAGTCGAGGCTGAGTGAGGAGGAGGTTGCTATTCTCGGCGAGTGGATCGCGAAGGGTGCTCCTGATCCCCGTGACGAGGCGATTGGCGAACAAGCGCTCGATGATGGCTTTGATCTCGAAGCGCGAAAAGGATGGTGGTCCCTCCAACCGGTGAAAGAGGTGGCTGTTCCCGAGGTGAAGAACCCTGGGTGGCCGCGTAACGATTTTGATCGCTTCCTTTTAGCGAAGCTCGATGAGAAAGGGTGGAAGCCCGCGGAGGAAGCGCCGGCTGAGCAGGTGTTTCGTCGGGCTAGCGTCATTCTCACCGGGCTGTCTCCAACGCCGGAAGAGCTTAGGGGATTTCGTGCTGATCAGGAGGAAGGAGCTTACGAACGCGCGGTCGACCGGCTTCTTGCTTCAAAGCACTTCGGCGAGCAATGGGCACGTCATTGGATGGATGTGGTGCGCTACGCGGAAACGAAAGCTTTTGAGGCCGATTACACCATGGCTTACACGTGGCGCTATCGCGACTATCTCATCAGGGCCTTCAATGAAGACGTAACCTTTGATCAATTCACGCGCGAGGCCTTTGCGGGAGACCTTTTGGAAACGTCCCGCCTTGATCCGAAGACCGGGTTCAACGAGTCGGTGATCGGCCCTGGTTTTTTTCTTTTCACGGATGGTCAGCATGGCCCAACCGATCTTCATGAAGACGAGGCGCGCATCTTCGATGGGATGATTAAGACCGTTGGAACGGCCTTCCACGGCCTCACGATTGCCTGTGCTCGCTGCCACGATCATAAGTTCGATGCCATTACTGATGAGGACTACTACTCGCTCTATGGCACGCTCAAGAGTTCCCGTTTGCACTATGCCAATGTTGCCGAAGCAAAATGGAATGATGAGCGCCAGCGGCAGTTGGAAAAAGCGGGAGCGGAGGTGACCAAAGCGACTCTCGCAAGCGCGCGGTCCCAGCTTGGACATCTTCCCAAGACGATTGCGCGGGTTCGTGCGATGGCGGATTCTAACGAACTCCACAAAACGCGGGAACTCCTTTCCAAGTTGAAGGCGCCAGAACGGACGAAGAAGTTAGCGGTGATCCGGAGAGATCTCACCGAGCGAGAGGGCGCAGAGGTGGCCACGTGGTTCCTCTATTTGGCGCTCGAAAATGATCAAGAACTCAAAGGGCTTCGGCATTCGCTCCAGCATGGGAAAGCGATTCCGAAGGGAGAGGCGATAGGCCCCAAATTTGAGTATCAATGGACCGCAAGTGGCGCGGGCTTTTCTTCGGCGGAAAAGGGGGCCTTCATTTTGAATCCTGATACTCCGCAGGTGATCGTTTCTGGAATAGGGCAGGGCCATGTCGCTGGAAATCTCTCGGCTCGACTCGATGGCACCATCCGCTCGCAGGATTTCACGCTCGATGGCAGCCCGGTGGAATTTTGGGTGAAGGGAAAAGGGGCGGTGGCTGTGCTGGTGATTCGTAATTTTGAACTCGCGGGTGCCGGGCCGACGACATCGGTTCTGAGAAAATCCATCACTAGTGACCAGTGGATCAAGGTGAGCTACCCGACAACCCTTTGGAAAGGCGAGACGGCCTTTCTGGAAGTCAGACATCAGGGTGATTTGAAGAGGCATCTTAGAGGCGCTCAGGCTCCCGGTTCGCCGAGTGACCTTGCTTGGGTTGCGGTTGGTAATTCACTGCCGAATTGGAATGAGGCTTGGCAGGGCGAGGTCCCACTGGACGAGAGAATTGCTAATCTTCTCTCTCGCTCAGATCTCAGCCCGGCAGAGCATGAAGTTCTTGGAGGCTTATTTTCAAAGGGGCTCCTCAAGGTCGATCAGCGTGATCCTGCATTCGCTGCGATGAAAGCGTTTTGCCAGACGATCGATCAGCCGGTTTATGTGCGTAGTTTGGTCGATGGCGATGAGCACCATGAACCGATCTACCTTCGAGGAAGTCACAAGCGTCTGAGTAAGACTCCCAATCCGCGCCATTTCCTCGACGGACTTGGTGGCGACCGGCTTTCCGAAACTGGCAGTGGCCGTCTTGCTTGGGCGGAAAAAGTTCTCGCTCCTGAAAATCCTCTCACGGCCCGGGTTCGGGCGAATCGGATTTGGGCGCGCGTCTTTGGAAGAGGGATTGTGGGATCGGTGGATGACTTTGGAAAAATGGGCGAACTTCCGAGCCATCCCGAGCTCCTTGATTTTCTCGCCCGTGATTTTGTCGAAGAGGGATGGTCGACGAAGAAGCTCCTCCGGAAATTGCTCACTTCGAGTGCCTTCCGCATGTCCTCCGTGCCTGATTCTCTTTCGGCGCAACTGGATCCCGATAACAAATTGCTTCAGCACATGCCGATCAGGCGCATGGATGCGGAGAGCATCCGAGATCACATTCTCGCCTCCAGTGGTGCTCTTAAAAAAGATCTCTATGGTCGAGGAGTTTTACCTTACGTAAAAGATCAGCCCAACAGCCGAGCCAAGCCTCCCACCGGACCACTCGATGGCGAGGGGCGTCGATCGATCTACATTCAGGTTCGGCGCAATTTTCTTCCCTCGTTTCTCCGCGCCTTCGATTTTCCGCCCTCGACCGAGCCCGTGGGACAGCGTCCGATTACGACCGTTCCCGCACAATCGCTGGCGCTTCTCAATCATCCACTCGTTCATGAGCAGTCCCGCAAATGGGCGGAGAGAATCCTCAAATCGAAGGGCTCGGTCGAAGATCGGATTAAGTTACTTCATCGACAAGCCTTCGCACGGGAAGCGCGCGCCGATGAAATTACTTGGGCGCTCGGTGCGCTTGAGAAGTTTGATGTTTCTGCAGACGAAACTGCTGCTTGGTCCTCGCTTTGCCATCTCATGATGAACAGAAAGGAGTTTCTCTATGTCTTTTAATACAAGCCATCTTAGTCGTCGCGAATTCATGCACCGGGGCTCGATGGGCTTTGGTTCGCTCGCCCTTGCCGGGCTTCTTGATCAAGAGGCGCAAGCGGCTCCGCAAGGAAGGCATTTTCAGCCGAAGGCCAAGAGCGTCATCTTTCTTTACATGGATGGCGGGGTCTCACACGTCGACAGCTTTGATCCCAAACCCCTTTTGGCGAAAGAGAATGGTCAAAAGCCAAAGTTCGAAGTGGAAGCAACCGTCTTCAACAATAATGGCAACATTCTCAAGAGTCCCTGGGAGTTTAAAAACTATGGTGAGAGTGGGATACCGGTGAGTGATCTCTTTCCCCATATTGGCAGCTGCGCGGATGATCTGGCTGTGATTCGTTCCATGACGGCGTTCTCGTCGAGTCACCCCAGTGCCAATTATTCACTGCACAGTGGCCAGATTTTGGCGGGCCGTCCCAGTATGGGAGCGTGGGCTTCCTATGGTTTGGGAAGTGAGAATCAGGACCTTCCGGGTTATGTTGTCATTCATGGAGGTCAGGTCCCATCGGGTGGGATGCACATGACGGGTAGTGGTTTCCTTCCGGCAGCGCATCAGCCTTCGGTGCTTCATCCCAAGGGAGTGGTCCTGCGCAACATCAACGCTCTGGAGAAGAAGGTTGGTCTTCAGGAAGAGAAGCTAGCCCTTCTGCGTGAAATTGAATCCAAGCTGACTGAACGCCGTTCCGACTCAGACCTCATCAACGCGGCGGTGAAAAATTACGAGATGGCCTATCGCATGCAGATGGCAGTTCCTGATGTCACCGATGTTTCCAAAGAGCCAGACTACATTAAGAAAATGTATGGCCTCGAAGCGAATTTCAATAACACTCGTACTTACGGCGCGCAGTGTCTCATGGCCCGTCGACTTGTCGAAAAGGGGGTTCGATTTATCGAGCTGACGATCAACGGAGGAAACGGAGATCGCTGGGATCAGCATGGGGGGTTGCGTGATGGCCACCAGAAGAACGCGCTCGCGGTCGATCAGCCGATCAGTGCGCTCATCAAAGATCTCAAACAACGAGGGCTTTTCGACTCCACTCTAATTGTTTTTGCAGGGGAATTTGGGCGCACGCCATTTGCGCAAGGAAAAGATGGCCGGGATCACAATCCGCAAGGGTTTAGCATCTGGATGGCGGGCGGAGGAATCAAAGGCGGCACGATTTATGGCGCGACCGATGAATACGGTTATCATGCGATTGAGAACAAGCTCACGGTGCACGATCTCCATGCCAACATGCTCCATCTTATGGGAGTCGATCACAAGAAGCAGACGTTCCGCTACGGGGGCCGGGATGTGAGGCTCACCGATGTGCACGGCGAGATCATCCCGGAGATCATGGCGTAAGCAATTTTCTAAGATCGTAGCTTTTTTCTTAGGACGTCGCTCAGGATGTCTCCTGCGATGACGGCGGCGGCTCCCAGGAGGGCGAAGAAGAGGATTTGGTCATACTGGAGGAAGGCTTGGCGGAGGGAAATATAGTAGCCGAGGGACGAGACTCCGAGCATGCCTAGGACGGTCGCTTCCCGGACGCAGGATTCCCAGCGGTAGAAGAAGAAGAGGAGGAAGCGGTTGAGGGACATGGGGAGGAGGGCACCAAGGAAGGTTTGAAAGCGAGAGCCGCCGAGGGTGAGAATTTGGCGGGGTTCGGAGGGGGGGCTGTTTTCGATGACTTCTCCCCAAAGGCGACCGAGGATGCCGAGGTTGTGCAGGGCGAGGGCGAGGACGAGGGGCCAGGCGCTGGGGCCGAGGATTCCGATGAGGAGGAAGGCGTAGAGATATTCGGGGACGGCGCGGGTAAGGATGAAGAGGCTGCGGACGGCAGCTCCGATGAGGGTGCGGATTTTGCCTCCGTGCATGGCGAGTCCGAGGGGTTTGGTGCTTGCGAGGGTGCGGGCTCCCCAGGGGATGAGGATGATGGCGGCGCTGCCAGCGAGGATGATGGCGGCGAGGGACATGGCAATGGTGTTGGCGAGGGCTTCCTGTCCGGGATCATTCCAGAGGTCGGTGACCCAGGGGAGGAGTTGGTCGGAGCCGGCTTCCCATGCGGCGGTGCGCTCGTCCCAGGTGGGGACGGGATTTTTTGGGGCTACGGGATCGGGAGTAAGGTGGGCGAAGAAGCGGGAGAGGCGGTCGCTGCGCTGGCTCTCGAAGACGGCGGGTTTGAGGAGGACGTCGCCGAGGTTCCAGCCGGCGATGATGGCGACGAATCCGGCGAGGCCGAGGGAGCGGACGAGGGAGTTTTTGGGCCGAGTTTTTCTGAGTTGGGTTTCGGTGATTTGATCTGGCTGTGAGGTGCGGGGGCGGCCATCGCGGAGTCGTTTCCGGATGAGGTTTCCGATGGCTTCGACAAGGACGACGAGGGCAATAAGGATAT